>Ga0207752_1000770_pt1 | contig 14991 bp, 10 predicted proteins | sample Pon2CUnioCityCA_6_FD_187272 | JGI IMG/M metagenome (GOLD analysis project Ga0207752, IMG submission 187272) | Marine sediment microbial community from Union City, CA, USA - Pond 2C Sediment 2 (SPAdes) | ecosystem: Environmental > Aquatic > Marine > Intertidal zone > Salt pond sediment ...
CCGCCGCCACCACCGCCACCACCGGAGGGTGGTGGCGGGGAGGTGGCTGTGGGCGGCACTGGCGTCGGCGTAGCTGTCGAAACAATCACCGGCCTGGGCGTCGGGGAGGGGGTTGCCGTTCGAGTTGGGGTGCGGGTGGGTGTCGGCGTGCGCGTCGGGGTGCTCGTAGCAGTCGAGGTCGGTGTCGCTGCCGGTACCGTCGTCTCTAACGTCGGGGTCATCGTCCCTGTGTCCGTCACAGCGTCCCTCTCGGCGACCTCACAATACTTGCTGACCTCCGGCTCCTCTCCCGCCGTCAGATAGATCTCTTCACATTCGGAAAAGAGTCTCAACTCTCTCAACCCTCCGATTTTCACATTCCCTTTCACCGTGCCCTCTTCGACCATCAGGTGCGCGCTGGTCGCTCCGGCATTGATGCGTACGCTCACCGGGACGCGGACCATTCCTAGGACGCAGCCTGGCAGGATAAACTCGTACGATCGCCTGTCGGTCTCAAACTGGATCTCTCCCTCCTGCACGGTCATCTGGAGGCGTGGAAGGGGATGAAGCTCCTCCAGCCGGAGCGTTGCTCCAGGCGCTAGCTCCAACCTACTGCCGTCGCCGATGCAGATCTGAGCGCCCTCTTCGCCAGCTGCTATCTCGGCTGTCCTCTGGATATTCACCTGCTCCTCCATAGGCGCCCATTCGGAAGACTCTATCTGCTTAATCTGCGCCGCTCCGCCACAGAGACGGAATCGCGCGTACGCCGGGATGAACGACTCGGTTGGCGTGGGATCGGCGCAGGCAGAAAGGAGCATCAACAACCCCCCTAGCAGCAGCGGGGTGATCCTGCGAAGGAGATTCTGCTGTCGAGGATAGCGCTGGTTTCGAGGAGTTGGCGACGAAATCTCGATGGACATGAACTGGAGTTCTCTCCTAAAGCTTCTCTGATCCGACGTGAAAACTAGCTCCGGCCCACCCCTGCGCCTCCACGAGATTGACAGGGCTCTCTGCGCAGAGATGAGTCGAAGGGATTGGCTCAGAGGACACCGGGCTTGAACCACGCGATGCCTCTGGCGAAGCGTTGGTCCCATCCGTCCAATTGGGGAGAGCCTGAGACGCTCGCCGTGGCCGGTGGGACTGAACCCTCACCAAGATTATCATATGGGCCGAACGTCGGTTTGAGGTGAAGGACACCCTAGAAAAGGATTAGACTTGGAGCTTCGGATCGGACACGTCACGCAGGCCGTCGCCCAGCATGTTGAACGCGAGGACGGTGATCAGGATCGCCAATCCCGGGAAGACGGACAGGTACGGAGCGTTCGTCAGCCACTTCACCCCGTCTCGAATCATATTGCCCCAGGTCGGCGTTGGCGGCGGCACCCCAAGTCCGATGAAACTCAGGTTTGCCTCGATCCGGATCGCCGTCGCTGTCCAAAGGCTCGCCATTACCAGGATCTCACCGAAGATGTTCGGGAGGATGTGACGGCGCAGGATGCGCAAGTCGTTGGCACCGACCGCCCGGGCGGCCATCACGTACTCCTTCTCGCGCACCGAGAGCGTCGGGCCGTGGGCGACGCGGGCGAATCGGGGCGACATCACGACCCCGATGGCCAGAATTAGCTTCAGCATCCCGGATCCCAGGATCGCCATAACCATCAACCCCATCACCAGGGTAGGGAAGGACAACAGGACATCCACGCCGCGCATGATCGCATACTCTGCCGGCCCACCCTTGAAACCGGCCACGATTCCCATGACCGTGCCCAGCATCATTCCGACCCCTACCGACGCCAGCCCCACAATCAGCGACGTCCGTGCACCCCACAGAATCCGAGAAAGCACGTCCCGTCCGAAATCGTCGACACCCAGGGGATGGGTCGGTTCCGGGCCCTTGAGGCGATAGTAGACGTTCTGTTTCAACGGGTCGTGGGGCGAAATCCAGGGGGCAAGAACGGCCAGCGCCGTCACGACGATAGCCAGGAAGAGGCCTATCAGCGCCGTCGTGTTCCTGGTGAACGTGGTCCACTGTCTCCTTCGCGAACTCGTCTGTTGCTCACTCATTGGTACCGTATCCGGGGATCGAGCATGCCGTAGGCCAGGTCGGTTACCAGGTTGATGATGACGACGAAAGAGGCGTAAATCACCATGATTGACTGCAGGGTCGTATAGTCCCGTTGCTTCATCGCCCCGACCATCAACTTCCCCAGGCCGGGACGGGAGAAGACTACCTCTGTCATCACTGAGCTGCCGATCAGCACGATCGAGTAGACCCCGATAACCGAGACAATGGGGATGAGGGCCGTGCGCAGGCCGTGTCGGAGGAGCACGATCCGCTCGCGGAGTCCCTTCGCGCGGGCCGTCCGCATATAGTCTTCGTTCAGCACTTGTAACATCGCCGAGCGTGTCATGCGCGTGATGTAAGCCGTCATAATCAGCCCCAGGGAGAGCGCGGGCAGAACGAGGTGATGCAGGTTATCCCGGAGGTCCGATAGCTCGCCGCCGCCGACTACAGGAAACCAGTCGAGTTGAACGGAAAAGAGGAGCATCAACAGGATGCCTAGGTAGAAAGCGGGGACCGAGAGGCCGGCCAGGCCGAAGATGCGCCCGCCGTAGTCCAGGAGGGTGTTGCGGCGCAGAGCCGTCACGACGCCCAGCGGTACCCCAAAAAGAAGTCCGAAGAAAATGCCGGCACCGGTCAACTCCAACGTATAAGGGAGAACTCGGCGGATTTGCTGGCTGACCGGTACGTCATTGATCAGCGAGCGTCCAAAATCACCCTGCACCAGCTTCCCCAGAAAGTGGACGTACTGGAGCCAGAGGGGAGCGTTCAAACCCATCCTTTCCCTCATCCTCTCCACGGCTTCCTGGGAGGCGTAGTCCCCAAGAGCCGCCACGGCCGGATCGCCGGGGGCGATGCGCACCAGCAGGAATACCAGTGTCAGTACCACCAGGAGAATGGGGATGGAGACGAGAATCCTTCTGAGCATGTAACTAAGCATAGGTCCTTCCTCGCAGATCTGGACGTAGCCACCTGACCTCTTTACTCCGGCCCGATTCGGTTCCTTCTTCGAGGTGCCCTCCAGGCCCGTAGGGGCCGCTGATTGGGGCGACCAGGGGGCTGTCGGGGGCGAGACCGCGCACTTTCGACGAGCCGTTAAGAGTAGCCAGCTTCACAGGTTCAGATCCGTACCAGCGCCAATAGGAGAATAGATGGGAGGCCCACGGGCCTCCCATCTTTGTCGTGCCTTCGATCAGCGTGTCAATTGCGTGTTCTCGGTGACCTGCGGGTAGAGAGCCAGCGTCGATTGCAAGTCATAGCCGAAATCCACGTACTCCGCCCGTCCAAAGACGAACTTCAGGATGAACAACGGGTAGGCCACCGCATCCTCCAGGATCTGGATCTGGGCCTCCTTCCACAGCTCAGCCTGCACCTCCGGATCGGTCTCCGCGCGCGCCTGCTCGATCAGGTCGTCGATCTGGTCGTAGTGGGAGAAGTTGGTGTCCGGGTTCTCGCCGGTGACCACGATCGAGTCCGAGTGGTAGAACCGGGTCAGGAACACGTCGGCGTTAGGCCGCCAGGCGATGTAGATGATGAGAGGATTGGCGTCCTCGCGGATCAAGCTGTGCATCGTCGAATGGTCGACGACCTCCAGGTTGAGGGTGATGCCGACCTGGTTGAGCTGGTCCTGGATCGCCTCATACGTCCTCCGGTAGCTGGCCCGCTCCGAGGTGTTCGATGTAAGGGAGAATTCCTCGGCGCCGGCCTCGGCCAGCAGCTCCTGTGCCATCTCCCGATCCGTCTCATACTGGACGCCGGCCTCTGCGACCTCTTCCTGAGTCAGGCCGCCGGCCAGGAACGCGGCCGGAACCGGCGAATAGAGCGGATCTGCGGTGTCTTCACCGAAGAAGGCCAGGAAATCCTCCCTCGCCAATGCGTAGGCGATCGCTTGCCGCACGGTGGCGTTCCCCAACGGTTCCACTGTCTGGTTCATGTGGAGGACGACGGTCTCTCCCGGGCCGAAGACGTCTACCGTGACGCCCTCGACGCCCTGCATATTCTCGATCCACGGCTGCTCTCGCAGTCCCTCCACCACGTCCAGCTCCCCCTCGCGGAGCCCCAACTCGCGGCTGCTGATGTCGGGGATGTAGTGTGCCTCCACCTGGGTCAAATTGGGCGTGCCCCGGAAGTAGGCTTCGTTAGCGGCGAGGGTCACGTTCTCCATAGGCGTGTAGCTGTCGAACATAAACGGCCCGGTACCCACGGGCTGGGTGCTGAACGCTTGGTCGCCCAGATCCTCGGCTGCTTGGCTGCAGACGATGAACCCTCCGGCATAGTCGGCGACTTTGGGGAGGAACAGCGCCGGAGAGAGGGGCTGGTCCAGGATGATGCGTACCGTGTAGTCATCCGGGGCCTCGAACGTCATGCCCGTGTACTCACCCGCGTAGGCCGAGCGGTCGGGGTTAGCTGCTTTCTCCAGCGAGTAGACCACGTCCGCGGATGTGAGCTCGTATCCCTCATTGCCGCTCCAGGGATGACACATCACCCCTTCTCTCAGCTCGAAGACCCACACCTGCTGGTCACCCTCCATCGTCGGCTCGGGGATGGCCGTCGCCAGGTCGGGCTCGAACTGGGAGATGTCGCCGGGCCTATACCGGATTAGCCCGTTGAATACCATGTCCACGATGCCTCGATCCTGGGTCGCTGCCGCAAAATGTGGATCGAGGCTGCTCAGGTCGGATGCATCGAAGGCGATGCGCAGAACTTGCTCAGCTTCTTCTACCTCAGTCGGCGTGGGCTCGGGGGCTGCCGTATCTGTGGGCTCTGGCGGTTCGGTAGCCTCTGGCGGCGTCGTTTCTTCAGGAGCTTCGGCGGGTGTATCGGTAGGGGCAGGCGTCGCCGGAGGGGCACACTGAACCAGTGCCAGGGCTAAGACAACTATGAACAACGGCGCAAGCTTCCTCATCGTTTCTCCTCCTCGGCTAGAAGGCATTACCTCCACCTTGAGGGTGAAGGCCTCATGGGATGCAGCGACAGAACACACCCTGAATCGTCCAACAGGTGTGCCCTGTCTCTTGCTTCTGTGCGCTGATCTTGTCGATACACCACCTCCCTATCTAACGTGAGCGAGAACGCTCTTTCGGAACGCGACCTCAACCTGGTGGTCGCGATGCCTAGCTTAAGGGAAGACCAGAAAAAACGGCGCTCGAGAACTATAACAGGTAGCAGTGATAGCGGGAGAGGAAACCATACAGAGTCTACTTGATTTCCGCAGACTGTCAAACGTGTTGGACAATTTCCGTGCGCTGATGTAGACTCCGGGAACTGTTAGGCACCTTCTCAGAAGATCGGGGAGGACTGACGTAGGAGAGCCGTCCCGGACCCAGGTCCAGGGCTCTCCCAGGCCGAGATCGTTGTCATCGAACACCACCACCTGGGGGCCATTCTTCAGGATGAGCTCGACGAGTCACTGCCCCAGCTGCGGCCGCTACGTTGGCCCTTGTACCCTGTGTCCCTATTGCGGTGCCCGTACGGTCGGACGCATGTCGATGCGTCTCGTTAAGCTCACTGTCGTGCTTCTCGCCACCGTCGGCCTGACCAGTCTTTGGTACGTCGCTACTCATACTGAGATTCCAACCATCCCCATCGGGAGAGTCGGGGCCACGATGAACCTGGCTTACGTCCGCTTCGTGGGGCGCTGCTCCCGCTCTCCCTCCTACGATCCCCGCAGCGGCACGCTGAGCTTCTGGATCGCCGACGACAGCGGTGAGATCCGCGTCTCCTGCTACGGGAGCGAGACCCGTGCGCTAATAGAGGGCCACCGTGTTCCGGCTCTCGGGGACGAGATTGCGGTCGCCGGGACGCTCCGCGTGGCCGAGGATTTCGATACGCTGACCGTCGACGTTCCGGAGCACCTCATCGTTTCCCGCGTCGACCCGGTGGACCGGGTCATCGGGCGCATAGAACTAACGGATCAATACCAGCGGGTGCGCGTCCGTGGCGAGGTGCGCGACGTTCGCGAGCCCTATCAGGGGCTGACGTTGATCACCCTGCGAGACAGCAGCGGTGCCATCGACGTCGCTGTGAGCGAGGATCTGGTGGCCCTCAGCGGCGTCACTCCTATCATTGGGATAGGGGACTCAGTCGAGGTCGTGGCTGCTGTCTCCCGTTATAGGGACACACCCCAGCTGGTCCCTGCTTCCTCCGCAGATCTGGTGCAGCTCGATCACCCGGTGTCCATCGCATCGGAGCAATTCATCGGGGATCTGTCCCGACGGGATATCGGACGCTGGTTCACCGTGATTGGCGCCATCACCAGGATGGGTCGATTTTCGAGCGGCAGCCAGCTGATCCTGGACGATGGAACCGGTGCCATCACGGTACTCCTCTGGCAGGACGTCTACGATGCCCTTCCGGTCGCAGAGAAACTGGGGCCCGGCGTCCAAATAGAGGTGACGGGAGAAATCGATTGGTACCGGGGGGAGCTCGAGATCGTGCCGGAGGCAGATGGGGTCACCGTGGTCGAATAGGGACCAGTAGCCCGTCGCCGCAGTCGATAGACAGGGGGCGCTATGCGGAAAACCCTGCGATTTATGACGATTGTCCTGTTGGTCTCGTGTATGACCGGCTGTGCCATAGCGATGGAGGGGGAGCCATTGCCCAAGCCCCTGCCGTCGCCTACGGACCTCCCGGCGCCAACGGTCCCGTCGTCACCAACGAGTAGACCCCAGCCCACGTCCACCTCCGAGCCAACGAAGACCGTGCTGCCTACGGCGACGCCGCGGCTCGTGGTCGACGTGACTTCCATACCGACCTCCTTCTCGGAGACTACGTCGACGCCCACGCTCGCACCGGAACCGACGCCCACACCGATGCTTCTGCTGACTCCCATCCATTCCATCACGGTTGATCGAGTCGGCGAGCAGGTCACGCTGAAGGGGAGGGTCGTGGACACCGCCAGCTTCTCGCAGGGCTTCCAGTTCACCCTGGACGATGGCACGGGGCAGATCGTGCTCCTGACGTGGCACGACGTCTACGACGATTGTTGGGACGCGCCAAAGTTAAACCTGGGCGCGGTCGTCCGGGTGACGGGCGAAATCAGCGAGTATGAGGGCCAGTTGGAGATTCAGCCTCACTTCGGCGGGGACGTTAACGTTGTCCAGAAGGCGGTGACTCAGACCCCGCGCCGAGACATCGGGTCAATCACCGGCGCTGACGAAGGCCAGCGCGTGATGGTCAAGGGGCGGGTCGTCCGTACGGAGGGCCTGTCGAGCGCCGTGAAGGTTTCTCTCGCTGACGACAGCGGCGAGATCCTCGTCTTTGTCTGGCGCAACGTGCTCGAGCGCATCTTCGACAACACGGGGCTGGGTACGCCGGGCAGTCTGGTACGCGTCGTCGGTGCGGTACAAGTCTACAGGTCCAACCTCGAGGTCGTGCCACCGTTGCCCAATGACGTGACGGTGCTGGAGATACCCCAGCAAGATGGAGAGTGAAATGGCGATCTCCCTCCTGATGGCTGTCGCAGGTGTGCTGATCGCCGCCCTACTCGCGTGGGTGCCAGCGCTGCACATATACAACGTGGCCGGCTTCGTCGTCCTGGCTGCACCCGCGTTGGAGGAGGTCGTACCACCGGACGGCCTGGCGATGCTCTTCCTGGGGATGGTCACCGGGTATGCCGTGCTTAACACGATCCCGAGTGTCTTCTTCTCGGCGCCTGACGATTCTACCATCTTCATCGTCCTTCCTGCCCAGAAGTTACTCCTCCAAAAGCGTGGGTACGAGGCGGCCGTGCTGAGCGGGATCGGCGGCCTGGGCGGGATTGTGGTCCTCGCATTGCTGACCCCAGTCGCCTCCTCCCTCTTCCCGGCGTTGCGGGCTATCCTTCACCCTCACCTGCACTGGATCCTGTGGGCCATTGTCGCCTACGTCCTTCTCTCAGAGTGGCCGAAGGGCTCGGATCGGGCCCCGGCGGGGTGGCGCCGTTGGTGGGACGGCTGGAAGAGCCTCGTAGCCGGTCTGGCGACGTTCCTGCTGTCCGGTGTGCTGGGGTTCATCCTCCTCTATCGTAGTCTGGTGCCGGTGACAGTCGCCTACCAGAATCTGCTGCCCGCGTTCGTGGGCCTCTTCGCCACGCCGTGGATCGTGCAGAACCTCCTCTCCCGCGTCGAGTTGCCGGAGCAGCACGTCGCCCGGACCCTCGACGCGACGCCGGGCGTGATCGTGCGCGGGACGCTGGCCGGCGGTCTGGGCGGGCTCTTCGCCGCCTTCTTTCCCGTCGTGACGGGCGGCATCGGCGGCCTTCTCGCCGGGCACGCCACTGCTCAACGCGACGACCGGCTGTTCATCATCTCCCAGGGCGCCGCGAAGGTCGTCTACTACGTTGGCGCGCTGCTTTTCTTCTTTGTGCCGCGTCTCCACCTCACCAGGGGCGGCATGGCGTGGATGCTGAGCGGCTTGTGGACGGCTCATTCACCGCAGACCTACACTGTCGCGGTCGCGGCCGTGATCCTCAGCGGCGCGCTTTCATTCTTCTTGCTCTTGTTCATGGCCCGCATAGCAATCAAGGTAATCGGGAAGGTGACTTACCGCTCGATCAGCCTGGCTACGCTGGTCTTGTTGCTCCTCGTGGTGGTGGGGACCACGGGCTGGGGGGGGCTCCTTATCTGCGCCGTCGCCACGGGAATCGGTCTCATCCCGGTGTTGTGGGGCTCCCGCCGCATGAACGCGATGGGGGTGTTGCTGCTTCCGATTGCGCTGAATGTGAGTGGGGTGGGAGGGGTGGTGGCGCGGTGGCTCGGGCTCGTATGAAAAAGCCCAAGTTCCAAATCTCAAATCCCAAATTCGAGACCCTAGGTCCAAATTGGAGGGAATGGTGAACGATGAGACAGAAATGGCGTTCGATTAGACAGGATCCGCCTGGATGGGATCGGGACGTTCCGTATGATATCCGTGAACGGACGTTCCAGTTCGCTGTTAGACTAATCCAGGCGGTGCGCAAACTGCCTCGAGATACGACTGCCCGAGTTGTCGTGCGTCAACTGGTGAAATCAGCGACATCCGTCGGCGCGAATGTCGAGGAGTCCAACGGCGCTGAGTCAAAACCTGACTTCATTCACAAGACAAGTATCGCGCGCAAGGAGAAGAGCGGGAGTCACGCTACTGGCTGCGGATCATTCGAGCTACGATGCTAAACAACGATGAGATTGCGGCTTTGGAGCAAGAGAGCGACGAGCTGGAGTGTATGCTGAGCGCCATAATCACCAACGCACGGAGAGCGCAACATGAGACATTCTGAGACCTCTTGGGGTTTGAGTCTTGGAATTTCCGTTTTGTCATTTGTCTTTTTTGATTTTTCATTGCGGAGCTGTCCGTGAAAGGCATTGCCCATTTCGTGACCGGAATCGCGCTTGCCACCTTCTTCCCTCAGGTGGTCGAGAGGGCTGCGGACGGCTCGATTCTCCCCGTGCTGGGTGGGGTCGCCGGACTCTTGCCCGATGTGCTGGACTTCCGGTTCGTGCGATATTTCGAGGCATACGATCTCGAAATCGACCCTGGGCCGGGACCGGATTCGCAGGAGATCGCCGAGCAGGTGGCCGCGTCTATGCGCCGGGCCTATGAGAGCGGGGAGGCCCAGCGGGTGATGCTCCACACAGTCCGCCTCGGGGCCGACCTGTGGCGCCGGTACACCCTTCGCTTCGATCCTGAGCAGAGCGAGATCACGGTGCGCGTCGGTTCGATCGTGAGCACCGGCCAGGTGCCGCTCCCGGGCTCCGAGCCGGAGGATGCCGATGAAGCACGGATCGCGGTCGGGGTGCCGATGGTCGGGACCTACAACGAGGAGGTCCCGGTCGATATCTTCAGCGGACCCTCCTTCACCTTTGAGCGGCGAGGCGACCGGCTCCACGTCGGCTTTCTGGAATGGCACCGCCGCTGGTCCCACAGCTTCACCCTGGCTGCGGCGGTGAGCCTGGGTGCTGCAGCCGTCACGGTCGTCGCCAAGCTTCTGTTTCGTGACGCTCTCACCCGCACACCGCTGTGGATCGGGTTGGTGGTGGGGCTGGGCCTCGTCGGGCACATTCTGGAGGATCAGCTGGGCTATATGGGCAGCAATCTGTTCTTCCCGTTCACCCGCGATCGCATGGGGGGGCTGGGGCTCCTCCGCTCCGGCGATGCAATCCCCAACTTTCTCACGGTGTGGACGTCCTTGATGCTTATCCTCTTCAACCTGGATCGCTTTTCGGAACAGCCTCAATTCGGTCCGTGGTGGGTATTTCTGGGGCTCGCGGTCGCGTTGCCCCTCGTGCTGACGGGTGGCGTGTATCGGTGGAGGCGGGGTGGGCTAGATGGAGCGGAACCGCTCCGACAGCAGGAGATTCTGGCGGAGGCCGAGGAAGTCGAGTTATCGTGGCACCGGCGGCAGGGATCGTCTGGCAGGGGGCAGGATGCGGGGAGCTAGAGGCAAGCGGGAGACGAGGTATGCGGTATCGCTGCTGGCCTGCCTGCTGGGCTTGACGATGGCGGGTGTCCTCGTCGCCGGACTCCGCGGACCGGCCCGAGCGGGAACGTCTCCGTCAGAAAGCGCACGTGTCCGGGTCGACCCGGGAAAGGTCGTCATTAACGAGGTGGCCTGGATGGGCACCGCGGCCGGCGCCTCCGACGAATGGATCGAGCTGTACAACGCCACGTCCGTAACCGTGCCCCTCGAAGGCTGGTATCTGGTCGATGACGACTACCTGGACATCCCCCTCGACGGCCAGATCCCGCCTCAAGGTTACTACTTGATCGAGCGTACGGACGACAATGCGGTCAGCGACCTCTCCGCTGATTGGCTCGGCAGTTTCGGGCAAGGTGGCCTCCTGAACACTGGGCAGGTTCTGACGCTGACCGATGACCTGGGCAACGTCGTCGATACAGCCAACGCAGATGGCGGGGCATGGCCCGCGGGCAGTGCCAGCGAAGGGACGTCACCCTATGCGACCATGGAGCGCATCGACCTCCTCGCCCCCGACAGCGACGACGACTGGTGCACGAACGACGGGTTGACTCGAAATGGGATCGACGCGGGAGGGAACGCCATCAACGGTACGCCGAAGGCGCAGAACTCGTGTTACCAGCCGCCGCCTCTTCCCACCGCCGACCTGGTCGTCACCAAGACCGGGCCGCTGAGCGTATGTGCTGGTGATCGCATTACGTACCAAATCACCCTGGGGAACAACGGGACTGCTACTGCCTCGGTGGTTCAGCTGACCGACACCCTGTCTTCCGGTGTACGGTTTGTCACCCAGACCAGCGTGTTTACCTTCACACCACTGACGCACCACTTGATCTGGGAGCTTGGGGAGATGTCCGCTGGGACAACCCGCCGGATCACCGCCGTCGGGTGGGTGAGCGAGGGAGTGTCAGGACCGCTCGTCAACGTCGTAAGCGCCACGACCAGCGCCAGCGAGACTGAGGAAGTCAACAACTCCGCTTACCATACGACGACGGTCAGGCCCGCAGGGATGGCTTTCTTCCCGCTGTCTCTTCGCCAGTACACGCCGCCGCGCTACGGAACCATCGTCGAAGCCGTGCTCTACGATGGGCTCCAGCCCAGCGACTACGACGAGGGGGTGCTGCTCCTCAACGGCTGCGACACCGAGGTCGACCTGACGGGGTGGGCGTTGTGCAAATGGTCCCTCTCCGATTGGCGCTGCGCTGACCTGCCGGCGGTGAAGCTGGGGCCCAGGCAACGTCTCTGGCTTGCACGCAGTGGCACGTACTTTGCCAGGTCCTTCGGCTTCCCGCCGGACCACGTTCTCTCCGGCTGGCCTCGCTTCACGAATACGGGCGATGAGGTAGTGCTCCTCGATGCTGAGGGCACGGTGCGGGACGCTCTGGTCTACGAGGATGGCCTGGTTGATCTGGCTGGCTGGCAGGGCCCGCCAGTCCAGCCTTACCGCGGGACTACCTTCGCCCTGGAGGGTCAGATACTCTACCGTGCCCTCGACGAAGAGGATGGACTCCCCTCCGCGGACACGGACACGGCGGCGGACTGGGCCCAGTACGCGGACGATCTACCGCACGGTCGACGCGTCCGCTACCCAGGCTGGGATTTGGAGCGGTTCTTCGAACCCGCGCTGGGAACGACGGGCACAGTGACCGCGGGGATCGCGCCGGACAATGCGTATGAGCTGGTCGTGGAGGCAATCCGCTCGGCGGGGGAGAGTATCGAGATAGAGGCCTACACCCTGGAGCATTACGGCCTTGTGATGGAGCTGGTCGAGCGGGCGCGGCAGGGGGTAAGGGTGACGGTGCTACTGGAAGGGGCGCCCGTTGGAGGCGTCCGGGATCAGGTGCTTTGGGCCTGTCAGCAGCTACACGCGACTGGACGGGGGACGTGCGCCTTTATGGTCAATGTGCCCGAGCTCGACGTTCACGATCGCTACACCTATCTGCACGCCAAGTTCATCATCGTCGATCGGGAGCGACTGTTGGTCGGCTCTCAGAATCTGAACCACGGGAGTCTCCCCGACGACGACAAGGGGAATGGTACAGGGGGATCGAGAGGCGTTATTCTGGTGACCGATTCGCTGGAGATGGTGGCCCGGGCGGTAGAGGTCTTCGAGGCAGACTACGATCCGGACAACCACGTAGACGTCACCGTCTGGGCGCCTGACAACACACTGGGATATGGACCCCCGCCGCCAGGTTTCGCGCCGGATCGGGGTACGGATTGGATGACCTATACGGTCCGGTTCCCGGAGACGCTGGTGGCTCCAGGCAGCTGGTTCGAGTTGGTGACAGCGCCGGAGTCCGCGCTCCGCACCGGCGACGCATTGCTAGGTCTGGTGGCGCGAGCTGGCGCCGGGGATGGGGTCTATGTCCAGCACCTCTACGAGACGCAGTCGTGGGGTGGCCCAAGCGGCGTGTCCAATCCGCGTTTGCAGGCCTACGTCGACGCCGCCCGGCGCGGCGCTCGGGTGCGCATCCTGCTTAACGGCGGGATGTTCGACATTGAGTACATCTCCCTCACAGAGAACGTCGAGACCGCGGACACCATCAATGCGATCGCCGAGCGCGAAGGGCTCGATATGAAGGCCTACTTGGGAGACCTCACCCAATACGGGATTCACAACAAGATGGTGTTGCTGGACCTGGGCGCAGAGGGACAATACACTCACGTGGGGAGTATCAACGGGAGTGAGACTGCGAGCAAGGTCAACCGGGAGATGGCGCTCCAGGTGCGCTCCTCAGCCCTCTTCGACTATCTCTACGCTATGTTCGAGTACGACTGGGCGCACCGCAGCCCGTAGGCTCACAGGCGGATCCTCGAAACGTCTCTCGATCCGAGCCGGGGTGGCGCCGGACGGGAGCCCGATGACGAACCAACGATCGAAGGCTGAGGCTATCGACACGGCACGGGGGGCGCGGAAGGCGTATGACAGCGTTCGTTACTCGACGGAACCGGGGTCTCTGCCCCAGCCAACACCTGTGAGTACACGCACTCAATCTGCTCGGCGATGTTGGACCAGGCGTAGGTTTCGGCCCAGCACTCGGCGCGCTGGCCGATCCGTCGTCGGCTCAGTTCGTCGGTCAATAGATGACCGATCCTCTCCGCCAGAGCTTCGATGTCACCGGCCGGAACTCGGTAACCGGTCCGTCCATCCTTGACCAGGAAGGCGAGCCCGCCCACGTCGGAGGCGATCACAGGCGTGCCGCAGGCCATCGCCTCCAACGCAACCATACCGAAGCTCTCGTAGTCTGAGGGCATCACGACCATCTCGGCTGCCGAGTAGTAGTACTGGAGCGTGTCCTGATTCTTCGAGCCCAGGAACGTCACCACGTCTCGGATGCCCAGTTTCTCTCGCAGTTCTTGAAGGCGGATCATCTCGTCATCCTCGTCGATGCGATGGGGTTCACCGCCGATAATGGGGACGCACAGGCCGTCGCGCAACTCGGGCAGCCGATCGACGACGCGAGCGATTGCCTTAAGGAGATTATCGATGCCTTTCAGGGGCTCGATCCGACCGACGAAGAGGATGATGCGGCGATCCGGGCAGATAGCGATACGCTCCTTCGCGTGCGCTGTGGGGATCGGATGGAAGCGGTCAATGTCCACGCCCGGAGAGATGACGTGGACTTTCCCTGGATCAGCGCCGTAGAGCTGTGTCAGCTGGTCCTCTTCAGCCGGGGTGGCGGCGATCAGGGCGTCGGCGAACCCCATGATATCCGTCTCGACGGCGATCCGCCGCTCGGTTTCCTGCTCTCTTGGCCGTGTTTCCGCCACGACGTTCTTCATCTTGCCCAGAGTGTGGAACATGTGCACGATCGGCGCGCCCCAGGCGTCGCGCAGCTTCCGTGCGGCCGCTCCTGAGAGCCAGTAGTGGCTGTGGATCACGTCGTACTCAATGTCGTCGGACTCGGCTTGAGCCAGAACACCTTCCACAAATTCCGGCAGGTGGTCGTAGACGCGGTGCTTGTCGTACGGTCGCTCAGGTCCGGCGGGCACATGGATCACCCGTGCGCCAGTGCCGAGCCTCTGGCTGATGCGCGGGATGTCGGGGTTCTGTGAGCGCGTGTAAACGTCTACGCGGTGTCCTCGCCCCGCGAGCTCTCGAGAAAGATCCCGTACGTAGACATTCATCCCCCCTGTCTCTTTGCCTCCCAATGTAGCCAGTGGACAGGTGTGAACGCTTAGTATCGCAATGCGAAGATGGTTTGACATAACACTTCTCCTTGGAACTAAGAGAGATTATACTATGGTTGGCGGTTCTGGAAAGACGGATCGGGTCCGGGTTGCACGAGATCGGGACCCGGGCAACACGGTTTGACGGAGGTGAAATTCTTGGCTGAGGGGATGGTACGCGAGTTGGACCTCGAAGATTACGCTGATCTGCTCGATCTTTGGAAGCGGGCGGGGCTCCACTCGCTGAAGCCACGCGGGCGGGATAGCATCGACGCCATCGGTCGCCAGCTCGACAGCGGGGTGCAGACGATTCTCGGCGTGAAGATAGATGAGAGGTTAGTCGGAG
>Ga0207752_1000771_pt1 | contig 14971 bp, 12 predicted proteins | sample Pon2CUnioCityCA_6_FD_187272 | JGI IMG/M metagenome (GOLD analysis project Ga0207752, IMG submission 187272) | Marine sediment microbial community from Union City, CA, USA - Pond 2C Sediment 2 (SPAdes) | ecosystem: Environmental > Aquatic > Marine > Intertidal zone > Salt pond sediment ...
GATGCCGAGAGGGGACAATCTGGCCTTGGAGATGCACAAGGAAGACATTGCGTGCGAGTACGACGAGCTCATGGTGCTGGCGACCGCCGACCTGGAGGGATTAGAGAAACTGCGGCGGCGCGTCCAGAAGCAGAATCTCTCGCTGGTTCAGGTCGTCGAGGATGTGTTCCCAGAGCTGGTCAAGCTCAGCCCGCAGGGAAACGTGCATGCGGCAACGCTTTACAGTGCCGTCAACGTCGTGATGCGCACGCCACCTGGTCCTCTGCTTGAGGTATTGGTTACTAGCGATCGGTACGCTCCGGTTGGGGACAACTACTGGGTTTTGCATACCGGGTCGAGTGGAGCATAGGTTCAAGTTATGGCTGAGATGACGATTCCTGCCTCGCTGCGAGAACTGCTCAAACCAACGCTGGATACCCCCTTCCACATTGACTACGACTGGTGGGATCGGAAGGGCCTGGATATCAGTGTGGAATTACGATCTCATTTATGTCGGGAGCATAAGGAAGCTTACGGCCGAGAGTTTAACGCCGAAGAAAAGATCGACTGGATTGATGAGAGAACGGGTGAGGTGCGACGGGTGAATGGCCTGCAGCACGTGCTGCGCATCCATTGTAGTGAACAGCCAGACTACATCAACGACAGTCTGCCGCTGATTGATGCGGTGTTTCGGGCGTTCCTGGCAAGAGGTAACAAGCCTCTAACGCCAAAGGAGCTTGGCAACATCACAGGGCGGTATCCGAAGCGAATCCTGCGCACGTTGGCCGGGCGTCAAGTCTATAAGGGCATTCGACCGGTCCGATAGATCTGTACAGGGTTGGTGATCAAGCGCCACGATTGCCTTCGTGGCGCTTTCTGCATCGAAGGACGACGTGTAGGGCACAATTGACGGGCAGATGTCAGGCTCACTGCGAGCACGATTGCTTGACAGGGGGATGCCGACAGGTTAGAATATTTATCAAGGGCCCCAGTAGCTCAATTGGATAGAGCATCGGACTTCTAATCCGAGGGTTGTGCGTTCGAGTCGCACCTGGGGTACTCCAACGTGAGGCGTTTCTTTTGCTTCTAACTAAGCTCGCTGCTCAGGGCACATCCGGTTGTGCCCTTTTCTCTTTGAATGGCAACCAGGCCACATAGATTGGAGGGAGCGATGAAGGTCGTCACCGTGGACCAGATGCAGCGCATTGAGTCCGACTCGGACGAGGCGGGGCACTCCTACTCGACGATGATGGAGCAGGCTGGTAGATCGGTTGCTCAGGCTGTTGCCGCGAGACGAGACGTCCGCGGCAAACAAGTGCTGGTCCTGGTCGGGCCGGGGAACAATGGCGGGGATGGGCTCGTGGCAGCGCGCTACCTCAGCGAGGCGGGTGCCCATGTAACGTGCTATCTGTACAGGGATCGCAGTCCTGCCGAAGATGAGAATTTCCGTCTGGTGCTGGAGGGGGACGTGAGCGCCGTCTTCGCCGAGGAGGATGAAGGGTGGCAGAGACTCCGAGATCTGGCGCGCGAAGCCGATGTCCTGATAGATGCTCTGTTGGGCACCGGCACACGTCTGCCCCTGCGGGGTGAGCTGGCCGACAGGCTCGAGGTGGTCAGCTCAATCGTGGCTGAACGGAGACAACCTGTCGAAGAAGACCCGGAGTCTCTCATCCCTCGATCATCCGAATGTGATGCTGAGGAAGTCTTCGTGGTCGGCGTCGACGGCCCAACGGGCCTTGAACATGAGACCGGGGCGCTTGATGAGGTAGCGATTCCCGCTGATCTGACGGTCACCTTTGCCTATCCGAAGGTTGGACACTTTCGCTTTCCTGGTGCCGGGGCATTGGGGGAGCTGGTTGTCGCCGATATCGGCATCGACCCGGCGTTGGCGGAGGACGTGACCCTCGAGGTGGTTGCTCCGGCGATGGTTCGGGAGTGGCTGCCTCCGCGTCCGCCCGATGCCCATAAGGGCACTTTTGGGCAGGTGATGATCGTTGCCGGCTCGGTCAACTACACCGGAGCGGCCTACTTAGCCGGCGCGTCGGCTGCCCGGGCAGGGACCGGTCTGGTGACGGTGGCTCTGCCGAGTCCGATTCACAGCGCAGTCGCGGCTCACCTGGCTGAGGCGACCTATGTCCTGCTCCCACATGCAATGGGAGTGCTCAGTCCGGAGGCGGCCAGCGTCTTGCAGAAGGAGCTGGAGGGGTACGACGTGCTGCTGATCGGTCCAGGTCTCGGTCGTGAAGACGAGACAGCGTCCTTCATGGAGAAGCTGCTGGGCGGTGGCGAGAAGCGTCGGTCCGTAGGCTTCTTGAACGTAGAGGGTGAGGGGGCGGCGCGGAAAGATCTCCCCTCGCTCGTGGTTGATGCCGACGGGCTGAATATTCTGTCCGAGATGAAAGACGGGCTCAAGCGGCTTCCGGGCGAGACGATCCTTACGCCTCATCCGGGTGAGATGGCGCGCTTAATGGGCGGCTCCGTCGCTGATGTGGAGGAGGACCGGCTTTCGGCGGCCCGCTCGCGGGCCGCCGAATGGGGGCATGTGATCGTCTTGAAGGGAGCCCATACCGTGGTGGCCGGGCCCGATGGGCGGACGGCCATTGAACCTTTCGCCAACGCCGGGCTGGCAACGGCTGGCACGGGTGACGTGTTGGCTGGCACAATAGCGGCCTTGCGTGCGCAAGGGCTGGAGCCCTTTGAGGCGGCGGCGGCAGGGGCGTACCTACATGGCCTGGCAGGTGAGCTGGCACGCCAGCACATCGGGATGGCGGGGATGGTGGCAGGGGACGTGCTGGCTTACCTCCCGGATGCTATTCAGTGTCTCATGCTTCGCTGATCAGTTCTACGCATTGAGACGTGAACGCCCCTTCGATAGAAGGGGCGTTTCTTGTCCTATGTAGAAGACAGAAGTGAGGCTGCGGACCTCGTTGTTCTGCGTCTAGGCGGCCTCGGCTTCTTCCTCGGCTGGTGTTTCTTCTGCTGCTTCCTCTGCGGCCTGCCTGGTCTCCTTGACCGCCTTGTCGATCTGCTCCTGCGCTTCCTTAAGGACTCTCTGACTGCGACGCTGGGTCTCTTCGGCGCGGCGCCTGATGTCCGCAGCGACAGCGTCGGCCTTGGCCCGAGCTTCGGTCAGGGTGTCCTCTGCTTGCCTGCGGAGCTCGGTGCTCTGTTCCCGGATCTGCTCTCGCGTCTCTTCTCCCGACTGAGGAGCCAGGAGCAGCGCAGCTGCAGCACCCACCAGTCCACCCATCAAGAAGCCAGAGAAGAATGCACCGAATTCACCACCGTTGTTGTTGCTCATCGTATTACCTCCTCTTCCTCTGTGATAACGGAAAACGTTCAACGGAACTACCGCTCGTCTTGTCCTCTGCGCAGCTGAGTAATCTCCTTGAGAATGCGTCGTGCACCGGCGAGATTACTCGACCATTTCATTACCGGCGAGACGACGTTATGGCTGACGAACTTGGTCGTGCCGCGCACGGTCGTCATTGTCTCATTCGCTGCTTCCAGCATCGGTCTGATTTCGTCTCTCAACAACACAATCAGCGACTGCAACTGGAGCATCAGGATAATCAACAGTATCCCAATGATCAGCGTCTCGAAGGCTACGAAGATGATGGCCGCATCGCGCAGGAGCCCGACCACAACGCCGCCGGGACTTGGCCCAACACCGGCCCTTGCTGCTTGATACGCACTGATCGAAAGGAAAACCATCCCGACAATCAGGCCTATCATCAGCAGAGCGGCGATTATCGCCCCCCCGATAAACCAGCGGCGCGCTCGTTGCTCCGCCGGCGACTCCACTCTTTCGCCTGGCTGCGATGGTTGAGGAAGCTCCGATGCGACTTCCTCGTGAGTTTGATTTTCCATGGTGCGTTAATTATAGCACAGAATTTTGAACTCTACAAATAATTCCGCCACCTAACACGACGTCAGCCTGATACAAAACCAGAAACTGACCTGGTGTGACGGCCCGCCGGGGCGTGTCGAAGCGGACGCGAACGCTGGCCCCCGACAGAGGCTCCACCGTGGCCGGAACAGGCCGCGCTCGATAGCGAATCTGGGCTTCGGCACGGAAGGGATGTCTTGGCTCTTCGCCACTGACGTAATGCACCTCCTCGACGAGACACCTGTTCGATCCCAACTCGGCGGCCGTGCCAACGATGAGGGCGTTCTCGTCCCGTCTGATCTCCAGGACGTACAGCGGCTCCGACGCCGAGATGCCCAATCCCTTTCGCTGCCCGATGGTGTAGCCGGCAAGTCCCTCGTGCCGACCGAGCAGCTGCCCCTCAACATCGAGAATCGGCCCAGGTTCCATCGCGTCCGGGGCGTGCTCCGCGAGAAAGCGCCGGTAGTTTCCGTCGGCCAGAAAGCAGATGTCCTGACTTTCGGCCTGCTCCGCTACAGGCAAGCGATGCTCCCGGGCGATGTCGCGAACCGTCTCCTTCGTCAGTTCGCCCAGCGGGAATAGGACGTGACGGAGTTGGGTCTGACTCAGACCGTGGAGGAAGTAGGACTGATCCTTGGTCGGGTCGCGGCCACGCAGCAGCTGCCACCCCTCCGCTGCCCGGCTCACGCGGGCGTAGTGACCGGTGGCCAGATGATCAGCTCCCTCCGCCAGACCGCACTCCATCAGCACCCCAAAGCGAACGAAGCGATTGCACGGGACGCAAGGGTTGGGCGTTCGACCGGCCGCGTACTCGGCGATGAAATAGTCGACGACGCTTCTTCGGAAGGCATTGCGAGCATCGATCAGGCGGAACGGAATTCCGAGGAGGTCGCTGATTGTCCGGGCTCGTTCTATAGCTTCCAGGTTGGGGACCGGGAGTCCGTCCTCTTCTCCGCGCAAGCGAAGCGTGACGACGCCGAGTTCGTATCCTCGCTCGGCGAGGAGGTGGGCGGCGACAGCGCTGTCAACGCCACCACTGAGCGCGACCACCACCCGGGACCCGCTGCCCACGGCTAGCCTCGCAACCGTCCGATAACCCCGGGCAAGACTTCTAGGACCTGTGTCACGTCCTCCGCGGTGTTCGACCTACCGAGGGTGAGACGGAGACTGCCAACGCCCCACTCTGGCGAAAAGCCCATCGCCTCGAGGACTGGGGACGGTTCCAGCTCTCCCTGGTCGCACGCTGCGCCAGAGCTGGCGGCGATTCGCTCCATATCGAGTGCTTGGACGATCGACTCTCCCTCAACGCCCAAGAAGACGAAGCTGGCGTGGTGGGGGAGCCGGTGTCTGGGATGACCGGTAAGCCGGCTGTCCGGTATGCGCGTCAGCACCCCTTCGATGAGGGTGTCGCGCAAGGAACGCAAGCGGATGGATTCTTTCACCCGCTCCTCTTCTGCCAACTGGAGAGCGGTTGCCAGGCCGACGGCGCCGGCCACGTTGACTGTTCCCGGTCGACGTCCCCGCTCGTGGTCTCCTCCGGTGATCGCCGGTACCAAGTCCGTGTCGCTTCGAACATAAAGGAGTCCAACGCCCTTAGGGCCGTAGAACTTATGGGCCGAAAGGGCCATCAGATCGACATGCATATCGTCCGGCTCTAACGGCAGTCGGCCGGGGACCTGAACAGCGTCAGTGTGGAAAAGGACATCTTTCTCTCGGCATAGGCGACCGATGTGGACCATGCGCTGTACCGTGCCGACCTCATTGTTCCCCATAATGACGCTGACGAGCACTGTATTCGGGCGGATGGCATTCGCGATGGCCTCCGGGTCGACGAGCCCGTGACCGTCTACGGGGACCCACGTCACTTCGAAGTCAAATAGATCGTGCAACTGGTCGAGTGTATGGCCCACAGCGTGATGCTCGATGGGGGTTGACACGACGTGGTTGCCACGCCCTGCTTCACGAGCTGCCCAGGCCACACCGCGAAGTGCCAGATTGTCGGCCTCCGTCCCCGAGCTGGTGAAGACGACCTCGGAGAGGCGGCAGTTCAGAACATCAGCGACGGTCTGACGAGCACCCTCGAGGGCGCTGGCAGCCTCACGGCCGAAGGCGTGGGAAGACTCGGTGTTACCAAACACGTCACGCCAGAAAAGTGCCATCGCCTCGACGACGCGCGGGTCGACCGGCGTGGTGGCTGAATGATCAAGATAGATACCATTTTCAGGCATAGTCGTCCTCCAAATTTGCTTGCATTCTAGCACGCGGCAAGCGCGGCGTCAAACACACCATCGTCTGGCTCATTGACTTCTGCACGCAGTTTCGCTATACTGCGATTGTATCGGTCGGTACGTGTGTACCCGCTCCCGGTCCGTGTCACGTGCGTTTCCAGTCTGCGAGGAGGTTAGGTGTGATGGAGAGGACCCGCCTGAGAATACTCATACTTATCACGTTCGCGGGCTCTGCGGCGCTGGGAGGGTGTGTCTCCGGGCCGACCGCTGAGCCGACGAGGACCGCGACGGCCGCGGCGACAGCCCCGAGTGCGCCAACGCGTACGTCTACCGAGCCGTCGGAGGCGACGGCGCTCCCCAGTGCCACGCCGACGTCCCCTCCTCCGACGTCAACTCCCTCGCAAGAAGCAGAGCTGGTGTTCGCTTCGTTCGACAAGCCGGCTGTCAGCGCCGAGGCGGTCATTCACCACGAAGAGATCGCGCCGGATTTGAGCAACGTACGGAATCCCTTTCTTCTCTCTCAACCTCAGCTGGACCGCCTGGGCAAGGATGGCTTCGTGGTCAGTCCTGGGGGCGAGAAAGAGTTCTTCACCCTCTACGAGCAGGCTCGTTACGATAACATCCCCATCTTCGTCACAACTGACTCTCTGCTGCACGTCTATCACCTTCTATTCGATAAGGTGCTGCGAACAGCTGAAGTGGAGTACTTCATCCCTCTGCTGCGCGATCTGAACCGGGCGATGGTCAGCCGTACGGATGAGCTCTATCAAGCCTTGAAGGGGAGTGAATGGGAGGATGCCGCCCTCCGTGCGGCGGCCTTCGTCGGGGTGGCCAGCAAGCTACTGGACGAGGACGCTGAACTGCCAGCGTACGCGGCTGATCTGGTCGAGGAGCAGGTTGGACTTATCGAAGAGGCGTCCCGCGTCGCCGCCTCGCCCGTGCTCCCGACCCTGGAGCACGGCGAGGATTACACTCAGTACAAGCCCCGGGGGCACTACACCAAGAGCGATGCGCTGAAGGCTTACTTCAAGAGCATGATGTGGTATGGCCGGATGACCTTCCGATTGAAGACCCGGAACCCCGGGACTGGTCGTGCCGAGACGCGCTCTGCCCTCCTTCTGGTGCACGCGCTCCGTACCAGTCAGGTGAAGAGCCGTTCTGCGATGGAAGCCTGGGCCGATCTCTACAGTCCGACGGTTTTCTTCGTTGGCCGCAGCGACGATCTGACCGTGCTCCAATACAGCGAAGTGATGAACCAGGTCTATGGGGAGTCTGTCCCCCTGGACACGCTCACTGACGAGGCGCTTCTCGACACCTTTATCGAGGAAGCCAACAAGCTCCCCCCGCCTCGCATCCTGGGTCTAGTCATCGGGGATACGGAAGACGTGGAGGAGGAGACGAAGGGACTGCGGTTAATGGGACAGCGTTTCGTCCCCGATGCCTACGTCTTTCGGCAGCTGATGTACCGAAACGTGGGGCAACGCCAGGCACCGAACCGGCGTGGGCTACCGAACGGCCTTGACATCCCGGCCGCGATGGGCTCCAAACGAGCCTACCAGATCTTGACAGAAATCGGCGAGACGGACTACGAAAACTACCCGGAGCAGATGGAGAAGGTCCGGGACTGGCTGTCGGGGCTCAGCGTGAAGGAGTGGACGGAGACTCTCTACAACTCGTGGCTCTACTCTTTCCATCCTCTACTCGAGGAACCAGGTGAGGGATACCCCGCCTTTATGGAGTCGACGGCCTGGTTGGACAAACAGCTGAATACGGTGCTGGGGAGCTGGGCGGAGTTGAAACACGACACGATTCTCTATGCCAAGCAAGCGTATGCTGAGCTCGGCGGAGGGCCTCCACCCCCTCCCCCGGCGCCTCCAAGGGGCTACGTGGAGCCGGTACCCGAGTTCTACGCACGGTTGGCTGCGTTGACGAGCATGACGCGAAATGGGCTGAGCCAGCGAGGGTTGCTGGCGCCGCAGGACGACGAGAGCCTGCGGCGGCTGGGCGAGTTGGCGCGGGACTTTCAGATCATGGCGGAGAAAGAGCTCCGGGGTGAACCGCTAACGGAGGAGGAGTACGAGACCATCCGCTTCTACGGCGGCGAGCTGGAACATCTAACTATGGCGTCTGCCGATACCCCGGATGAAGCACAGGGCATCGGAGGCCAGGTGATGCCCGAGGAGCAGCCGCAGGCGGCGGTGATCGCCGACGTGGCAACGGACCCGGACCCCAATGGAGATGGTACGGCAAACCCCGTTGTGCTGGAGGTCGCCGTGGGGCGCATCGATCACCTCCACGCCGTGGTCCCGGTGGTCGAGGAGGATGGATCGATCACCCTGCAGGTGGCAAAGGGCGGGGTGTTCTCCTATTATGAGTTCCCATGGCCGGCCGAGGATCGGCTCACCGACGAGCAGTGGCGAGAGATGTTGGAGAGCGATGAGCCGCCATCTCGGCCGGAATGGATCGCCAGTTTCTTCACGGAGGACGGCGAATACGCGGCGCTGAGGCGGGCCGTGTTTGGCTTCGAGAAGTCCCTCGTGAGCGCGCTCTGGTACCTTGAGCCCGCGCAGTTGGCCTGTGGAGAGGAGCTACAGCGCCAGTTGGCGTCCGAGGTAGAGACCTTGTGGGAAAACAAGCGGTATGAAGGGCGGGAGCTGAGGGAGCTTGACTTCCGGTCCTTCGACCGTCAATCGGAGGCGCTTGCTGTGGTCACTGTCCGTGAGACGTGGAAGGATGCGTTGTACGAGTTTGAGGCTGATGGACCCAGCTATGACGAGGAGGCCATATCCGAACGGGGTCCCTATACGCTGGACGCTACCTACACCCTGGAGCGAACAGAAGGACGCTGGCTGGTGACCCGCGCTGTCTACGCTAACCAGCCGCCTGATTGGGAATAGAGTTTGGGGTGGGGGAGAGAGCGAGAGACGGTGAGCGAGCGCCTGGATTCCTTCAGCAGCTTTCCACATCGCTCTTTCTCCCTTGACCTTTTCCTCTCTTTCTTTCTCATCCTCGCTTCCCTTATCGTTCTCACCATTCTGTCCCGGCCGGCGAGGGAAGCGCGCCCCGATTTGTCACCTTTTCCCTGGATCTACCTGCGTGATGGTCACTCACTCGATCCCGAAGAGAAAGTCGTTGAGGTAATGGCCGTCGGTGACGTCCAGCCGGGGCGGGGCGCCGTTAGGAATCCCTTCGAGCACGTGCGCCCCTGGCTCCGTGGAGCAGACTTGACGGTGGGAAACCTCGAGTGCGTTATCATAGGCTCCCCACCGGCGCATTCCTCGGGTTTCGACCGTGGAGGAGCCGGGCCCCCACTGCGTGCCCCGCCATCTGCGGTCGCAGGACTGCGTGACGCGGGCTTCGATATTCTCGGGCTGGCCAATAACCACGCGCTGGATATGGGGGGCGAGGGGCTCGCGGCGACGACCTCGCATCTGGGGGCGGCAGGAATTGACGTGATCGGAGCCGCTCCCGCCGATGAACCTGCGCTACAGCCCGTGATTCAGCAGGTAAGCGGTATCCGGCTGGCATTCCTGGCTTTCAATAGCCTCTGCGGTTCCCAGGCTAGTCTGCCAGGTGCGGGCTGGGCCCCGGTTGACTGGAATCAGGACCGGGCGACGGAGGCTGTCGCCGCGGCCAGGGATCGGGCCGACGCCGTGATCGTCTCGATCCACTGGGGGTATGAATACGAGACGCGCGTCGATCCGGCTCAGCGGGACGCCGCTCGGGCCCTGCTGGAGGCTGGCGCCGACCTGGTCATCGGTCACCATCCTCACGTGGTGCAGGCGATTGAGGTCGACACGGGACGTGCGGTAGCCTACAGCCTTGGCAATTTCGTTTTTGATCAGCCACAGCCAGAAGCGCAGTGTGGTCTCGTGCTTCGCGCCTTCTTCGACGGAGAAGGCCTCCGAGCTCTGCAGGCCCTCCCGGTGTGGGCCGGGCCTCGCCCCAGACTCATGACCCCTAAGGGCTTACAGTTCCTTCTGGCGCGGGTGCGGCCCTCGTCCCACCGTCTACACTTCGTCTGCAATGCAGAGACCTGCGGTCTCTCCCAGGAATCTGAGGACGCGGCCTCACGGATCGCGTCCGGGTTGTTCTGGGGCGGATCGGTCGACCTCACGGGCGACGGGGCCCCTGAGGACGTGCGAAGAGTGAGCGAACAGGTTATCATTTACCAGGACGGCAGCGAGGTATGGCGGAGCCCGTCGACGTGGCGCGTGGCGGATGTCGCCCTCGGGGACCCTAATGACGACGGTCGCAATGAGTTGATGCTTGCTCTACGGAAACCGGGGCTGGATGGTCTTGAACCCCCCGATCCCGCCAAGCAGAACAGGCCACGCAGCCGTCCATTCATGGTGGGCTATCGAGGAGGCACGTATCGTACGCTGTGGGGCGGCTCGGCGGTCGCTGAACCTATCCAGGAGCTGTCATTGGGGGACGTCGATGGCGATGGAGCCGAGGAGTTGATCGTTTTGGAGGGGGACGATCCTCAGAGGCGCACGGTCTCTGTCTGGCGGTGGCACGGTTGGGGGTTCAGCTTGATGTGGCGCAGTCGATCGGGACAGTACGGGGATCTAACGCTGAGCGAAGACGGATCTATCAGCGTGGCTGTGAAGTGAGCCCTTGGCTGAGCGAAATGGGTATACTGAGGCTCGATATCCGGGGTAGGAGGTGTCATTGGAATGAGCGATGAAATCGACCTGCGGTATAAGTTTCTCGGCGGTATGATTGGCTCGGCGCTGGGCGACGCGATCGGGGAGCTGGCGTTCCGCCGCCCGACGAAGGAAGACCTGCTGTCTGAAGTAGAGAATACGGAGCCCCTGATCTACACGGACGACACAGCTATGGCCATCGGTCTGGCGGAGTCTCTGGTCGAGGTTGGTGGTCTCGATCCGCAGCATCTGGGGAATGTCTTTCGGGCTAATTACGGGGATGAGCCCTGGCGGGGGTATGCTTCCGGGCCGCCCACGGTCTTCTCCAAGGTGGAGCGTCACGGAATCGCGTATTCGGAGGCCGCCAGGACTCTCTATGGCGGCGAAGGTTCGTTCGGTAATGGGGCGGCGATGCGTATTGCGCCACTCGGTCTTCTCTTTCACAAAGCGTCGGATCTCTACCAGGTAGCGGAGTTGTCAGCGGCGGTGACCCATGCGCATCCCATCGGTATCGATGGCGCCGCCGTCCAGGTGCGGGCGGTTGCGCAGGCTGTGGGCCTGGATCCGAGGGATCCCCTCTCGGTGGATGACTTTCTGGGAGCCTTGCTGGCGACTGCCCGGACGGCGGAGATGGAGGGTAAGCTGGCGCGCGTGCAGGAGTTAGTAAACAAAGACGTGCCTCCTCAGAGGGCGGCAAGAGAATTGGGGCAGGGCGTGGCTGTCCATCGCTCCCTCCCGTTTGCCATCTACTCTTTCCTGCGCCATCCGAGTTCCTTCAAGGACTGTCTGTTTTGCGCAGCTCTGAATGGTGGTGATCGCGACACGCTAGGGGCGATGGCCTGCGCCATCTCCGGCGCCTATTTGGGCGTGGAAGCCATCCCGCATGGGTGGCAGGAGAAGCTCGAGAACCGGGAACATATCGAGGAACTGGCCGTTGAGCTCGAAGCGATGGGATAAGCGCGCTGCAGGTGAGGGGCGAACGTTTCGTCCTTGCCTGATCGACGCTGGTCAGTTCTGCTGGGCTGTCGGACGGACATGAGAACGGAGATTGTATGAAGATCGACCTGCATGTCCATACGCGGGCACGTTCCCCGTGTGCCCGCTCATCTACGGACGAGATGATTCGCGCTGCTGTTGACCGGGGGCTCGACGGATTGGTCATTAGTGACCACGATCGACTGGTGCCGACGGAGGATCTGGCCTACCTCAATGCGAAGTACGCTCCGTTCCGCGTATTTGGCGGTATTGAGATTACTACCCGTGGGGAGCACGTCTTGGTGCTGGGCGTCCGGGACGAGGCCCTGGAGAACAGGTGGTGGGCGTATCCTGATCTCCATACCTTTGTCCAGAGGCGGGGAGGGTTCCTCGTCCTGGCACATCCTTTTCGCTTCAATCCATGTCAGCTGGAGGTGGACGTCGAACAGTATCCTCCTCACGCCCTGGAGGTCTACTCGCGCAACACCCCGCGACAGGCCGAGGCGTGCATCCGGCAGATGGCGGTACAGCTCGACGTGTCGCTCCTTTCCAACTCCGACGCGCACCATAGGAGCGATGTCGGCGCGTACTACAACGTATTGGACCGCGAGCCCGACAACATGGAGGCGCTGGTAAGAATCCTCAAGGAGGGGGCCTTTGAGCCGGTGGCGCCCTAGCTCAGGCATTGGATGCTCTCTAGGCAGCAAGCGCGATGCACCAGGGCCCTGGGAGCGCTTCGTTCGGGGCGGACAGGGCGCCCCTGGATTTGTGGAGGTAAAACGATGTCCGTAGTCGAGAAGTTTGCCGTCGAAGGTCCTTATGACCTTTCTCTGTCGCTCCAGGTGTCACAGGGCTTCTCTCCTGGCCCGGCCGCGGAATCGAGCCTGTTCCAGGTTGCAGTCAGAGTTGACGACGCGCCGGTGTTTATGAAGGTAGAGCAGGTGGAGAAAGAACCGCCAGCCCTCAAAGTGAGCGGCGATCCCACGGAGAAAACTGGACGGCTGAGGTCGATCGCCGAATGGATCCTGTTTGCTGACCTGGATCTGACTCCTTTCTACCAGCAGGTGGGAGCGCATTCTGTGCTCGGTCCCATCGTTCAGCGTCTGGAGGGCCTGAAGCCGATTCGGCCGCCTTCCCTGTTCGAGATGGCCGTGACGGCTGTCACGGAGCAACAGATATCGATGGCTGCAGCTTACCAGATACGGTGGCGTGTGGTAGACGCCTTCGGCGACCGGCCCCCCGGTGCTCCAGAGGATGCTCGACTGGTTGCTTTTCCGAAGCCGGAGACACTGGCGGAGGCAACGCTGGAAGAACTCCAGTCCTGCGGCCTGTCGCGCAGGAAGGCAGAGTACATCAAGGGCCTGGCAACGGCCATCGCCGATGGCGAGCTCGACCTGAAGAGGCTCAAGGCAATGCCAAACGACGAAGCCCGCGCCTTCATCAGTGGGTGGCGCGGATTTGGACCCTGGTCGGCTGACTACATCCTGGTGCGCGGGCTGGGACGTCCCGATTCTGTACCGGTTGACGACTTGGGCGTGCGAACGGTTGTCGGAGAGTACCTGGGAGACGGATCCCGGATGACGGCGGATCAGGTTCGAGAGGCCTTGGGACCTTTCAAGCCGTATCGGGGGTTGGCCGCGTTCTATCTTCTGGCTGTCTCACAGGTATGACCCTGCTTGGGTGGCGCGTTCCGCGTCTGAGATGGCAAGGCAGACAGATAGATAGGGAGGATGGGTGGAGACGGTAAGAAAGTATGGCACAACGCCTTTCAACGTGGCCGTCATCCACGGAGGGCCTGGCGCCGCCGGGGAGATGGCGCCGGTTGCGCGGGAGCTCGCTTCTGAGTGCGGCGTCCTGGAACCTATCCAGACAGCGACGTCGCTTACAGGCCAGGTGGAGGAGTTGGCGGAGATTCTTGAGGCGCAGGCAGACCCATCCCGCATCCTGATCGGCTTTTCCTGGGGAGCCTGGCTCAGCTTCATCGTGGCTGCACGCTATCCTGACCTTGTCGAGAAGCTAATTCTCGTCGGATGTGGTCCATTCCGGGAGACGTACATTGCCACGCTTCAAGAAACCAGACTGGAACGACTTGACGAGGAGGAGAGGCGGGCGTTCCACGCCGTTGTTGAGGCACTGAGCGATCCCGGGATCGCGGACAAGGATCGGCTGCTGGCGCGGCTTGGCACTCTGACCAGAAAATCTGACTCGTACGATCCGATTGCGAATGAGGACGAGGCGTCCGACGATGTCGGTCTCCAAGGCCACATGTTTCAGAAAGTCTGGCAGGAGGCAGCGGAGCTGAGGAGAAGCGGGGCGCTGCTGAAACTCGGGAGGCGCATCCAGTGCCCCGTGGTCGCGATCCATGGCGACTATGATCCCCATCCAGCTGAGGGCGTGCGCGGCCCTCTCTCTGCCGTCCTGGACGACTTTCGCTTCGTCCTGCTGGAGAACTGCGGACATAAGCCCTGGATTGAGCGGCAGGCCAAAGACGCCTTCTACGGCTTGCTGAGAGGGGAGCTGGCCTGACCATTGTATTCTCTGTGAGTGTTATCATCAGAACGTGCTGAATCGGTCTGATCGTCGGCTTGTCTTCCTTCTGGCTTTAGCGCTTCTTCTCGCTGGTCTGGTTCTTATCCTGCGACCGACTGGCAGCCGGTACCTGGAGCTCCTCAGACGTGCGGAGGATCATGCTGGAGCGCTCGAGCGCACGGCTGCCGTGGCTGCTTACGAGGAGGCAGCCCATCTCCGCCCAGGCACTCCATTGCCGTACCTCTCGCTCGCTCGTCTCTATTTAGACTGGGGGCGGACTGACGAGGCCGTGAATGCTGTCGCTGAGGCCGAGCGCCGGGGTGCCGAACCGATCGACGTGGAGCCCCTCCGTATGGCCATCTATGCCGACCGCGCCGAGACCTCCGACACAGCGAAGCCCTCGGACTGGGAGGCTGTGGCTGGGCACGCGCGGACATTTCTTCTCCTCGACCCTGATAGCGAGAAGGCACTCCATACCCTCGCTCGGGCCTATCTCGGCCTGCGGGAGTGGGCAGCGGCGCGCTCTGTCTATAACGACTTTCTCCGTTTGAGCTCGGACGACGCGAGAGCGCACGAGCGCCTGGGGGCTTTGCTGCTGGGCGAGGATTCGGACGCGGTAGAGCATCTCCACCTGGCCGAGTCGGAGCTATCGAGACGGCTTCTCGCTGCATATGCTGAGGCGGGATCGGCTGGCACTCCGGCCTATGCGAGCACTCGGGCCG
>Ga0207752_1000772_pt1 | contig 14967 bp, 11 predicted proteins | sample Pon2CUnioCityCA_6_FD_187272 | JGI IMG/M metagenome (GOLD analysis project Ga0207752, IMG submission 187272) | Marine sediment microbial community from Union City, CA, USA - Pond 2C Sediment 2 (SPAdes) | ecosystem: Environmental > Aquatic > Marine > Intertidal zone > Salt pond sediment ...
CTTGGCGGCGATTCTGCTGCTGACATTCACCGCTTGCGGGCCCAAGCCAATGGCGCCGAAGGCGGAACTCGACACCCCCGAACATCATGTCGCAAACGGCAACAAGCTGCTGAAGGCAGGCAAGCTGGAAGGCGCTTTTTCCGAGTTCAATCGGGCAAAGGAGTTGGACCCGAAACATTCGCCGGCTTACCTCGGAATGGGAGTCGTATACGGCCTTCAGGGAAATTTTGAAGAGGGGCTTGAGGAGCTGAAGACCGCCGATCGTTATGCCAAGGGCGACGCAGAAAAGCTCAACGTGGATGTCGGCTACATGCGGGTGTACCTGGCCGGCAAGGAAATCATCGACGAAAACTGGCTCAGGCGGGTGGAAAACGCCTATCGGGACGCGATTCGCATCGACGACCAGCGGCCGGAGCCGTATTATTACATGGGGCTGGGATACAAGGATTCCTATGAATTCAGAAAGGCGGCCGTCGAGTTCACCCGCGTGCTCGACTTGAACAAAGACCTGGCCGCCGAGGCCGACAGAGAATATGCGGTTATTCAGCGCATCGAACGGGCGATGCCCGGCACCAAGGTCGGAAAGAAAATCGCCCTGCTCGATGAGATCACAAGAGCCGACGTGGCCGCGCTGTTTATCGAGGAGCTGGAAATCGACGAGATATTCCGGCGGCGGATGCCGCGGACCTACGATACCGCTTTCAAGAGCCCGGAAAAGAATTTTCAATCCGGACAGTACGTGAAAACCGCCCCGGCGACCGATATCGAAGACCATGTGCTCAAAACCGACATCGATGCGGTGATCGAGCTTGGGATCAAGGGCCTGCAACCGTTTCCGGACCACACCTATCGGCCCTACCAGCCGATTACCCGGGCCGAGTTTGCCATGATGATCGAAGATATTCTGATCAAAATTACCCGGGATGAAACCCTGGCGACCCAGTTCATCGGAAGCCCGTCTCCCTTTCCGGATCTGAGAAGCGATCTGCCGTACTTCAATTCCGTCATGGTCTGCACCACCCGCGGCATCATGGAGACGACCGATCCGGGTACAGGAGAATTCCAGCCGATGAAACAGGTCACCGGCGCCGATGCCCTGCTCAGCATCCGGACCCTCAAAAACCAGGTCGATAAGTTTTGACCGGGGGAGACGCCGTGAAAAGACGAGCTGGAAAAAGCGCCGTTCTGTTGGCCCTGACGATGGTTTTTTTGTTCGGGACCGGTGCCTTGGCGTCTTCGGATTCGGCCATAACAGTGAAGATCGGCGGAGAATCGGCCGCGGTGTCTCTGCTGGAAGGAAGCGCCTGGTTGAAAAAGCAAGGCAAAGAGCCGGAGCAGCCTCTTAAAAGCGGCAGCCGGGTCTTTGCCGGGGATGTCGTTCGAACCGGCGGCGGCAGCCGCCTGGAGCTGGCCCTGCCCGAGGGAAGTTTTCTCCGGTTCGATGAGAACACCTCCTTTACGATGATGGCAAGCACCTATCAGGAGGCCGAGGAAAGCCGCAGCATCCGGATCCGGATGATTCTCGGAAAAGCCTGGGCGAGGGTCAGCCGACTGTTCAAGGGGCGGGGGGGGTTTGCCATCGAGACCCCGACGGCCGTGGCCGGCGTGCGGGGGACGACCTACCGCCTCAACCTGGAAAGGGATCGTTCGGCCATGGTAAAGGTCTACGACGGGGAGGTGGAAGTCCGACGGCGGATGATCGAATACCGCCCCGCCCAGGGGCCGGCGCCGCTGAAAACGCCCCATCCGGTGGCCGGACCGGAGCCGGTGGCCGGGCCCAAGGCGGTGACCATGGAAGAGTGGGTATACATCGTCGGTGCGCTGCAGCAGATCGACATCCGCGCGGACGGAACGGCCACCGAACCCTTTCGCTTCGACATCCAGGCCGACCTGGACGATTGGGTCCGGTGGAACCAGACGCTCGACCGGATGCACGAGGAAAAGCAATAAAAAAGGGCGCCGGCAAAAATGCCGGCGCCCTTTTTTATTGCATGAAGATCAAGACCGCCGGGCGCGTGGATCATGTGCCCATTTGCCATGAGGCCAGATACTTTTTTTGTTCAGCGGTCAGCCGGTCCATCTTGACCCCCATTGCCGCAAGCTTTTCCCTGGCAATGGCCATGTCGATTTCCTCGGGGACCGGGTATACCTGGTTGTCGAGGCGGTCGCCGCCCTTGACCATCCACTCGATGCTCAACGACTGGTTGGCAAAGCTCATGTCCATGACGCTGGACGGATGGCCCTCTGCGGCCGCCAGGTTGATCAGTCGGCCCTCTGCCAGCACATAGACCCGCCTGTCGTCTTCGATCTGATGCTCCACGACAAACGGTCGAATGGTGCGTGTGGCACGGGTCAGTTCGCCCAGGCCCGGCAGATCCAGCTCCACGTTGAAATGGCCGGAGTTTGCGACGATGGCCCCGTCTTTCATCACCTTGAAATGCTCTTTTCGGATTACGTTGATGTTGCCGGTGACGGTGCAGAAAAAATCCCCGATCCGGGCGGCCTGGCTCATGGGCATGACCGAGAAACCGTCCATGACCGCTTCCAGGGCGGCGACCGCATCGATTTCAGTGACGATGACGTGGGCGCCCATACCCCTAGCCCGCATGGCAAGACCCCTTCCGCACCAGCCATAGCCGGAGACCACGAAGTTGCTACCGGCAATGAGCCGGTTGGTGGCGCGGATCATTCCGTCAATGGTGCTTTGACCCGTTCCGTACCGGTTGTCGAACAAATGTTTCGTTTTGGCGTCGTTGACGGCGATGATCGGATACCGAAGCACGCCGTCTGCAGCCATGCTCCTTAACCGAATGATTCCGGTGGTCGTCTCTTCGGTGCCGCCGGAGACCGACTCGATGAGCTCCGATCGCTCCGAATGGAGGGTGGAGACCAGGTCGGCTCCGTCGTCCATGGTGAACCGGGGGCGGGTGTCGATCACGGCATTGATGTGGCCGTAGTAGGTTTTGTGGTCTTCTCCCTTGATGGCGAAAACCGGGATTTTATCGTGTTTGACCAGGCTGGCGGCCACGTCGTCCTGGGTGCTCAAAGGATTGGAAGCGCACAGAGCCACCTTGGCACCGCCGGCCTTGAGGGCCTGCATCAGGGCCGCCGTCTCGGTGGTCACGTGGAGACAGGCCGCGACGGCCACCCCCTTGAGGGGCTTTTCAGCAGAGAATCGCTCCCGGATCCGGTTCAACACCGGCATGCTCTGGTGGGCCCACTCGATTCTCAGCCGTCCATCCTTTGCCAGCTTCAGGTCCTTGACATCGTGATTCATCTTGCCACCTCCAAGGTTCGTTATAGCCCCGCTTTTTGACGAAGCACATCGGCCATGTTGATTTGTTCCCAGGTAAATCCCGGTTCGTTTCGACCGAAGTGACCGTATGCCGCGGTCTGGCGGAAAATGGGGCGAAGCAGGTCCAGGTACTCGATGATGGCCGCCGGCCGGAGGTCGAACACTTCACGGACGATTTCTTTGACCCGTTCCTTGGAGATTTTTCCGGTTCCCATCATGTCGATCATGATGGAAACCGGCTCGGCGACGCCGATGGCGTAGGCGATCTGGATTTCGCATTTTTTGGCAATGCCGGAGGCGACGATGTTTTTGGCGATGTGTCTGGCCATGTAGGAGGCACTCCGGTCGACCTTGGACGGGTCTTTTCCGGAAAAGCAGCCCCCGCCGTGGCTTCCCTGACCGCCGTAGGTATCTACGATGATCTTTCGACCGGTCAGACCGCAGTCTCCCATGGGGCCGCCGATGACGAAGCGGCCCGTGGCGTTGATGTAGTAGCGGGTGTTTTTGTCGGTCATCTCCACCGGGATGACGGTCCGTATCACCCTTTCCAAGATACCGTCGCGGAGCTCTTCGTATTCGACGTCCGGTTTGTGCTGGGCGGCGATGACCACCGCATCGACCCGCTGGGGAGCGCCATCTACGTATTCGATGGTTACCTGGGCTTTGCCGTCGGGGCGCAGAAAATCGAGGCTGCCGTCTTTTCGGGCGGTCGCCAACTGCCGGCAAAGCTTATGGGAGAGGATGATCGGCATCGGCATCAATTCGGGAGTTTCGTCGGCGGCGTAGCCGAACATCAGCCCCTGGTCGCCCGCCCCCTGCTCCTTGAACAGGCCTTCTCCGGTGTTGACGCCCTGGGCGATGTCCTGGGACTGATGGTCGATGCTGGTAATCACCGCACAGGTTTTCCAGTCGAACCCCATGTGCGAGGAGTGATATCCGATATCCCGGATGGTCTGGCGGACGATCTCCGGTATCTCCACATAGGTGGTGGTGGTGATCTCTCCAGCCACGATGGCCATGCCGGTGGTGACCATGGTTTCGCAGGCGACACGGCAGTGCTTGTCTTCTGCGATAATCGCGTCGAGAATGGAATCCGAAATCTGGTCCGCCACCTTGTCGGGGTGTCCTTCGGTGACCGATTCAGAGGTAAAGAAAAAACGCTCGCTGCTCATCGGTATTCTCCTGTTCGGGTTGCGGCGTCGGGGAAAAACGCCCGTCAGTTGCCCACGCCGGTGAAGCGGTTTTGAGTTTATCGGGCCGGATCCAGCAGGTCGTTGTCGATCAGCCGCGTCGTTCCGACGCGCACGGCCAGTGCCATCCGGACCGGACCGTTGATTTCCTGCCGGTCTTCCAGGGTCTCCGGGTCGAATATCCGGATGTAGTCGATGTCGGTTTCCGGAAAGGAGGCGATCACATCCTTTGCGGCCGAAACGATGCACGCCGCGGTTCTTTCTCCAGACGAAACCATCTGCTGGGCCTCGATCAGCGCTTTTCGAAGCGACAGCGCCGATCGGCGCTGGTCGTTGCTCAGGTAGCTGTTCCTGGAGCTCATGGCCAGCCCATCCGGCTCCCGCACGGTCGGGCCGGCGATGATGGTAACGTCCATGTCCAGGTCTCGGACCATTTTTTTTACCACCATCACTTGCTGGTAGTCTTTCTCGCCGAACACCGCCGCATGGGGCTTGACGATGTGAAAAAGCTTGGTGACCACCGTGGCGACACCCCTGAAAAAAACCGGCCGGGAAAGGCCGCAAAGGTGCCGGGGAAGCCGCTCGAGATGGACATAGGTCTCGAATCCCTCCGGGTAAAGCTCGGCTTCCGAGGGCGTAAAGACAATGTCGACCCCTTCTTTTTGGGCCAGTGCAAGATCCCGGTCCAGCGCCCGGGGATAGTCCTGAAAGTCTTCTCCAGGTCCGAATTGAGCCGGATTGACGAAGATACTGACCACCACCACATCTCCGACGTGCCGGGCGAGACGGATCAGGGACAGGTGCCCCTCGTGGAGAAATCCCATGGTGGGAACAAAAACAATCCGGCGGCCGGGGCGGAGCCGGTCCGCCAGTGCCTGCATCGAGTTCACGTTGCGGACGACGTCGATGATTTCCTCCGACGCAAGATGTTTCGGCAGCCGAAAAAACGCCGGCCGCCAGCGGTGAGTCCACCAAATTTTTGTAGATCAACCGGGGGATGTTGTCAACTAAAGGAAATGCCTGTCAAGGGGGTCCGGGCGGCTTGCTTCGGTTCGTTTTGTTGTGATACAGATCCGAATATCGGTTGCATTCATGTCGACATTTCCGCCATTTTCCGGAATGGGTATTACAAGAGCGGGCCGCTGCCGATGCCCGCTGTGGGCAACGCAGGGGCCCGGCGCTACGGATGCCTCCGTTTTTTGCCGGCGCGCAGGAGCGGAACTCCTTGGCGTCTGAACCAAAAGTCGGTTGCCTCAAGGAAGGGAAAAGGTCCATGGGCGTGAGCGCTCAGGTGCGATCCACATTTGTCGTCTTGCTGCTGATGCTGGCGATGGCCGCCGCCCTGCCGGCGGTTTGTTCGGGGGCCGGCACCGGCGCTGCCGCCGCCCTGGATGCCGAAACGGCCGGACACCCTGTCGAGGCTGAAGCCGCCGACCACGGCCACGGAAACCTGGGGGAGATCCTTCCGCTCTGGAGCTGTCTACCGTTTGCGGGGATGCTTCTTTCCATCGCTTTGTTTCCCTTGTTTTCGCCGGCCTTCTGGCACCACCACTTCGGAAAGGTGGCTGCCTTCTGGGCCGCCGCTTTCGGGATTCCATTCCTGTTTTTCTATCGCGGAATCGCAGTGTACGAAATTTTGCACATCATCCTGGCCGACTACGTTCCGTTTATCATTCTTCTCTGGTCTCTGTACACCGTGTCGGGGGGGATTATTTTGCGGGGCTCACTTCGGGGAACCCCCCCGGTCAATGCCGGCATGCTGCTGCTGGGAACCATTCTCGCCTCCTGGATGGGGACCACCGGCGCGGCCATGCTTCTGATCCGCCCGTTTCTCCGGGCCAACAGCTACCGAAAGAGCCGAACCTTCATGGTGGTGTTTTTCATCTTCCTGGTGGCCAATATCGGCGGCTCCTTGACCCCGCTGGGCGATCCGCCCCTGTTTCTGGGTTTTTTGCGGGGGGTGAACTTTTTTTGGACCCTTCATATCTTTCCCCACATGCTGCTGACGGCCCTGATTCTTCTGGCCGCCTACGTTGCTATCGATGTCTATTTCTATCGCAAGGAAAAGGACGCCAAGCCCGACGACGGCCCCGGGGAGCCGATCCGCCTGGAAGGCACCTACAACTTTCTCTTTTTGGGCGGAATCGTCGGTTCGGTGCTCATGAGTGGAGTCGTGGAATGGGGGGATGTCAATGTCCTGGGGATCCACCGGGCGGTTCAGGACTGGGCCCGGGACGGTCTTCTGGTGCTCATGGGGGTGTTGTCCCTGGTGGCGACGCCCTATCGGATTCGTGAGGACAACGAGTTTACCTGGTTTCCGATTATCGAGGTGGGTTATCTGTTCATCGGCATCTTCATCACGATGATTCCCTGCCTGCTGATTTTAAAGGCCGGCAGCGCAGGGGCCCTGGCCATGCTGATCAACGCGGTAAAAGAGCCGTACCACTACTTTTGGATCACCGGGTTTTTGTCGGCCTTCTTGGACAATGCGCCGACGTATCTGACTTTTTTCAGCACCGCTTTGGGCCGCTTCTATCCGGGGATGGCAGAGGCCCAGGCCGTGCCGCTGTTGATGACCGAGAGCAGCATCTATTTGATGGCGATTTCAACCGGGGCCGTGTTCTTCGGGGCAGTCAGCTACATCGGAAATGCGCCAAACTTCATGGTCCGTTCCATCGCCGAGGAAGCCGGCACGCCCATGCCAAGCTTCTTCGGGTACATCTTCAAATACGCCCTGCCCCTGCTGGTGCCGGTTTTTCTGGCAGTGACGATCATCTTCTTCTGATCGAACCGCCCCAGACGGAGGGCTTCAAGAGATACGAATGAAAAGAAGGTTCACAGGAAAACGAATCGCCTTTGTCGGCGGCGGCAAATTTTGCACCAAGCTGCTGGAGTTTATCGCAGACGAGGCGTTTCCGGGTCCGCGCCCCGAGGTGCTGGCCATTGCCGATATCGACATGGAGGCCCCGGGGATCCGTGCGGCAAGGAAGATGGGTATTTTCACCACCGCCGACTACCGGGAGCTGTATCGTATCGAGGGGCTGGAGGCCCTCATCGAGGTCACCTACGACCTGTCTCTGGCCGAGACGATCCGAAAGCAAAAGCCCGAGCACATCGACCTCATCGACCATTTCGAGGCCCGTTTCATCTGGGATTCGCTGCACGTCGAGCACGTGAAGAGAAAAACGCAATGGGAGCTTGACGAGCGCGGCAGCGACCGGGAAACTGTCTTTACTCTCTTTGAGAACCTGGCCCGGCAGGTGACAGACGTCATCGAGCGGCGCCATGCCCGCTACCAACAGATCGAACAGGAGCTTTTCCGCCAGAAGCGCACCGCGGCCCAGATCATCGAGGGGAGCACGATTCCGACCTTCGTCATCGATCAGGAGCACGTCATCACCCACTGGAACCGGGCCATGGAGCGGCTTACCGGGCTTCGCGCCCAAGAGATGGTCGGTACCCGGAAACAGTGGATGCCTTTTTACGAAAGCGAGCGGCCGTCCATGGCCGACGTAATTCTGGACCGGATCGACGAAGCCACCATCGAAAAGCTGTACGGTGGGAAATGGCGCAAATCGGTGCTGATCGAAGGGGCCTACGAGGCTGACGGCTTTTTCCCGAACCTCGGCGGGGATGGCAAGTGGTGCTGGTTTACGGCAGCCCCGATCGAGGCCCCGGACGGCAGCTTCATCGGGGCCATCGAGACCGTTTGGGACAAGACCGAGGAAAAGAAGGCCGAAGAGGAAATCGAGCGCCACAACCGGCTCATGACCGAAACCGCCCGCGCCCTGGGAAAGAGCGAGGCGGTGATGAAGCAGATCATCCAGGGCAGCACCATCCCGACCTTCGTCATTGACGAAACCCACACCGTCACCCACTGGAACCGGGCCCTGGAGGTCCTTTCCGGGGTGTTCTCCCAGGACATCATCGGTACCCGTAAGCAGTGGACACCCTTTTACCGCAGTGAACGGCCCACCATGGCCGACCTGATCCTGGACCAGGTCGATGAAACCCGGATCGAACGGCTCTACAGCGGGCACTGGCGGCGTTCGGAGCTGATCGAGGGGGCCTACGAGGCCGAAGGGTTCTTCCCGAACCTGGGCGGCGAGGGCAAGTGGTGCTGGTTTACGGCGGCCCCGATCCAGGCGCCGGACGGAACCCTGATCGGGGCCATCGAGACCCTCTGGGACAAGACCGAGGACAAGCGGGCTGAAGAGGAAAAAGAACGCCACACCCGGGAGTTGAGCACCCTTTGCAGCATCTACACGGCCCTGAGCGCCACACTGAATATCGACACCGCCCTTTTCATGACCGCCGAGGAGCTGCAGCGGTTTTCCGAGGCCGACGGCGTCTGCATTTATCTCAGGGAAGACGACGGACGCTACCGGATGCGATACGGCACCGGCCTTTCGGCGGACGCCTGCAAAAAGGTACGCCTGGTGGACGACACCAGCATCATCGCCCAGGTGGCCGGGGAAAACCGGTTCACGCTCTTTGAGGATTTGCCGGAAGGATCCTCCGATGAGATCCGGTTCCTGGAAGAGCAGCACTTCGTCTCTTTGGCCTACATTCCCATCAGCTCCAAGGAGCGCCAGAATTTTGGCGTGATTCGGATGGCAAGCCGCCAGCCGAACCAGTTCTCCCACAGCCAGAAAGACATCTTTGAACTGATCGGAAACCGGGTCGGCGTCGCCTATGAAAACACGATTCTGCAGGAGCGGTATCGCAAGTCAGAGGAAAAATACCGCACCCTGTTCAACAGCGATCCGCATCCGACCTTCATTCTCGACAGTGCGACCTTTCAGATCCTCGATATCAACCAGCGGGCCCAGGACAGCTACGGGTATCGCCGGGAGCAACTCATCGGCTTGTCGTTTCTGTCCCTCGGCGACAAAGACGACCCGGAGATCGCCCAGGGGCTCGATCAGTTGGAGGAAGACCATTCGGCGATGTTCACCAAGAAGCGCCACTACCGAAAGGACGGGGAGGCCTTTTTCGTGAACATCAACATCAGCCATGCCCGCATCGATGAAAACACGGTGATTATCGCTTCGACCACCGACATCAGCGAATCCGTGGAAAAGGAAACCCAGTTGATCCAGGCCAGCAAAATGACCACCCTGGGGCAGATGGCGGCGGGCATCGCCCATGAAATCAACCAGCCGCTGAACGTGATGCAGGTCACGGCCGACTATTTGAAAAAAATGCTCGGCCGGGGCCGGGCGCTTTCCGGGGAGGATCTGGCTTCCATTGCCGAAGACTTTCAAAGCAACGTCCAGCGCGCCTCGGCAATTATCCAGCACATGCGGGATTTTTCCCGGCAGTCCGATGTGAACCGGGCCCGGATCGACATCAACGCACCGATCCGGGACGTCTTCAAGGTGCTCGGCCATCAACTCGAAGTCCACCAGATCGAGCTTGATCTCGATCTGGGAAAGGACCTCCCCCCCATTTATGCCGACCACAACCGGCTCGAGCAGGTGTTCATCAACCTGGTGACCAACGCGGTGGACGCCATGGACACCAAGGCCGCCGCCTCCGGAAATGCTTTCGACAAACGGCTGACCATCCGCTCAGGCTTTGAAGACGGCATGGTGACCGTGACGGTGACAGACACCGGCATCGGCATGAGCAAGGCAGTCCAGGAGAAGATCTTCGAGCCGTTTTTCACCACCAAGGAGGTGGGCAAGGGAACCGGGCTGGGCGTGAGCATCAGCTACGGGATCGTAAAGGACTACGACGGGTCGATTGAAGTCCACAGCAGCGAAGGGGAAGGGACCATCTTTACGCTTTGCTTTCCGGCCGTGAGGTAACTCATGAACCGTCTGCTTCTCATCGACGACGAACCGGACATCCTGCGGGTGCTTTCCCGCTCGCTTCGCTCCGACGGATACGAGGTGTTGACCGCTGAAAACGGCAAAGAGGGCCTGGCGGTATTTCAAAAGGAGCGGCCGGCGATCATCCTCACCGACATCAAGATGCCCGGCATGGGCGGGATTGAAGTCCTCAAGGCCATCAAAAAAAAGGATGAAAACGCCGAGGTGATCATCATCACCGGCCACGGGGACATCGACAATGCCATCGAGGCCCTCAAGTACGGGGCCTCTGATTTTATCAACAAACCGATCCGCGACGAGGCGCTGTCTCTGGCCTTGAAACGTGCCGAAGAAAAGATTCGAATCCGGGAGCAGCTTCGGGAATATACGGTCAACCTCGAAAAAAAGGTCGAGGAGGCCACCCGGGAGCTGCGGCGGAAAACGAATTTCATGGCAAAGTTGATCCGATCCTCCAACGACGGCATCATCGCCACTGATAAGCATTTTACGGTCGTCCTTTTCAATCCCAGTGCCGAGCGGATATTCGGATACCGGGCCGAAGAGGTTGTCGACCGGATGCCGGCAAAATCGATCATGCCAAAGGAAATCATTGAATCTTTCCGCGGCGAATCGACGGGCGATGACCAGAGAGCCGAGCTTCCATGGCAGGAGACGACGCTTCCGATCAAGGACGGGAGCCGGATTCCGGTTCGTTTTGCCGGAACCTTGCTGCATGAAAAAGACCAGGTGGTGGGCAGCGTTGCATTTTTCCAGGACCTTCGGGAGATCAAGCGGCTTGAAAAGGAAGTGGTCCATGCCGAACGGCTTTCTGCCGTGGGAGAGACCGTCGCCGGGCTCGCCCACGGCATCAAGAATATTCTCCACGGCCTCAAGGGCGGGAGCTACCTGGTCGACATCGGCATTGAAAATGAAGATCCGGATAAACTCAAAACCGGCTGGGAAATGGTCCAGCGAAACATCGGCCGCACCGCAGACCTGGTGCTGGACATGCTCAATTATGCCAAGGAACGGGAGCCGGAGTACGAAACCTGCCGTCCCAACGAGATTGTCGAAGACGTCGCGTCTCTGGTGGCGGAGAAGGCCGAGCGAAACGCCGTGTCCATATCGCTGGAGTTGGATCCCGAGGTCGGCGAGCTGGTCATGGATCCGAGAACGATTCACAGGGTGATGCTGAACTTGGCCTCCAATGCCGTTGATGCTTGTATTTTTGACAAAAATACGGGTAAACAGTGGCAGGTTCAGTTGACTACAGCCAGAAACGGCGCCGATATGGTCCGGTTTGCGGTTTCAGACAACGGCTCGGGAATGAGCGACGAGGTGAAGAAAACCCTGTTTACCTCTTTTTACAGCACCAAGGGACACCGCGGAACCGGTCTTGGCCTGTTGGTGACCCGAAAGCTGGTCGAGGAGCACGGCGGAAGGATCGAAGTCGAATCGACGCTGGACCAAGGAACCACCTTTACGGTCCATCTCCCGGCACGGCCGGCCGATGGCGAATCTCTTGAAGAAGATAAACCGCAATTCAGCGGCGAGGAGGAAAGCAAATGAGCAAAAAAGTGCTGGTAGTCGATGATGATCCGGACGTAAGGCTGTTTACCGTGACGGTGCTGGAACAGCACGGCTACACGCCCCTGGAGGCGACCAACGGGGAAGAGGGAAAACAGATGATCAAAGAAGACCGGCCGGATCTTGTCATTCTCGACGTGTTGATGCCCCGGGAAAGCGGTGTCCGCCTCTACCGGGAGCTCAAAACCGACAAAAAACTCCGGGATCTGCCGGTGGTGATACTGTCCGGCATCGCTGAAAAATCGTTTCTCCGTTCGCAAAAAGCCCTGACCGAGTTCGGCGGCGACCCGGTTCCCGAGCCCGAATATTACCTGGAAAAACCCGTGGAGGCCGAGGAGCTGGCCCGGACCATTCAAAAAATCCTGGGGTAATATTCCCAAAGCGAGCTTAATTCATGGATATTCAAAAGCTGCTGTTCGTCACCAAGTTCGAGGAGCTCGGCTTCGATGCACTGCAGGCCCTGTTGAGTTTGCGCAAGGCCGCGCTGAACCACGTCGTCTTTGTCAACGTGATCGAAAGGGACAAGGTGGCGATGCGCCGGGGGACCGGCTACCAGAAGACCGAAGCGGTCCGGCTCCGGGAGCGGGCCAACATTCGGTTCATCGACTGGGCCGAAACCCTTTTCGAACAGGGGATGGAAGTCGGCGTCTACATCGTGGTCGGCACCCTGGTGTCCCAGGTCATCGACGCGGCGAAAAAAGAGGAGGCCGACCTGATCGTGATCGGAAAGAGCCACAAGCCGATGCTCGAGCAGTTTTATTCCGGGTCCGACGTCACCGAGATCATCCGCCGGGCGTCGATTCCGGTGTTGGTCTACAAGCCGATTCCGGAAAACAACACGGCCCTGGAGCACCCCTTCGAGCGGCCGCTGTTGGCCGTGGACAACTCGGCGGGCAGCCTTCGGGCCGTTCAGTATCTCAAGGGCCTCAACGGGGCGGTCGAAGAAATTCACCTGCTGACCGTGGTCGATGAAAAAGCGCTCAAAGGCGACTCTTCCATGAGCATCCAGAAATCCAGGAAGGAAGCTCGCCAGGGACTTGAACAGATCTGTGAAGAGCTGGAATCGGTCGGCATCCGCGCACGTGCCCACGTGTACGTGGGGCAGCCCTTCGAGCAAATCGAACGGGCCGCCCGGGACTGCAAGGCGACGCTGATCGTTGCAGGATCTTCGGCCAAGGCGGCCTGGGCAGAGCGATGGATCGGCAGCGTCCCACGCGCCATTGCGGAAAAATCGGTGTATCCCACGATGCTGGTTCCACCGGAAAAATCGTAACCTCAATCGAGCCGGCCGCAAGGCCGGACCACAGAACAGGAGGCACCGATGGCGGTGATCACCATTTCCAGGCAGTTCGGCGCCGGGGGGCGGACCCTGGGGCGCATGATCGGCGAAAAGCTCCAATACACTTTTGCCGACAACGAAGTGATCGAGATGATCGCCGAAGCCGCCAACGTCTCTCCCATGTGGGTGGAATCCGTGGAAAAGGAGGCGGGTACGCGGCTTTCCCGGGCCATCAATCGCCTCGTGGCCCGAAACCTGGTGGACAGGGTGCTCAAGAACGAGCGCGGATATATCGACGAGAAGATCTACCTCGACTATCTGGTGGTCATCATCTCCCAGATCGGCGAAGAGGGCGATGTGGTGATCCTGGGTCGGGGCAGCCAGTACATTCTCAACGATCACCCGGATGCCTACCACATTTTGCTCATCGACGAATACGAAAACCGGGTCCGATTCATCATGAAGCATTATGATCTTCCCCGGAACAAGGCGGAAAGCGTGGTTCGGGCGGAGGATCACCGCAGGCTCAGCCTATACCGCCGAATCGGCAAGGAAGACTACGACAGCCCCGGACTTTACCATTTGGTGTTGAACATGAGCCGGATCGATCTGGATACGGCCCTGAGAATTGTTCTGAGCATGGTCGAAAGCGCATAAATCGACGGTGCGATTTCATGGTCTTACCGGTGGAAATGAGACCCTACGGAGGAAAGATGGGATCAGGCACTACGGAATATCTGAGCATGTACATCACCATCGTCTATACGCTGGCGGCGATGATCGTCGGAGGAATCGTGGCGGTGGCAAAAAAGGATTATCCCAGCCGGGGGGCGGCCGTGAGCATGTTTGCCGGCCTGTTCGGTCCCCTGTTCATGGCCTTGGATCGGCCGAGCAAGGCCCGAGAGGGGGACCCCGGGGTTTGGCCGGTGCGGGGGCCGGAGGCCGTGATCATCAACGTTGTTTTGGTGGCGTTGTTCAATTACATCGTTTAGCCGGCAGCCGGTCGGCCTGTTTGCCGGTGGCAGCGTTCAGGCCGCTGATACGGATCAGGGAATGAGCCAGACGGCGCGGTTGGAAGATTTGCCCAGCACGTAGCGGGATACGCTTCCCATGAAAAAAGCCCGGCCCGAACCGCGCCGTCCGATGACCACCGTTCCATAGCCTCCCTTGCGGGCTTCTTCCACGATCGCTTTTCCCACGCCCACTTTCCGTTTGCTTTCCTTGACTTCGATTCGTTCTTTTTCGATTCCGGCGCTGTGGCACGTTTTCATCGCATGGGCGTAAAAGTCGCTAAGGCAGCGCTTGTCGCCCTCGACGATGAAGCTTTCCATCTCCAGATCCGGTTGGGAAAAGTCGATGCTGCAGTAATCCCCCAGTCGCGGAACCACGTGGAACAGGGTGAGCCGGGTCTCGGGATGGTCTCCGATCATGAAACAGACATGGTCCAGCGCCCGGAAGGCGCTTTCGGAGCCATCGACGGCCAGCAGGATTCGGGGGTTTGGCACCTCGCCGTCGATGATCCACACTGGAATCACGGCCGAATGCTCCACAAGCTTGGCCGTCAGACTTCCCAAAAACAGTTCCTGCATTCCGGTCAGCCCCCTTCGGCCGGCGGCGATGGCGTCGTAGCGCCCCTCCTGGGCCAGTTCGATGATGTCTTTTGCAACGCCGAGGTTTTTGGCCAGGGTCTGGGTCTGAATCCGGCCGGCGTCGATCCCGCTTTTTGCCATCTGCGTCTGAATTCCGGTCAACAACTCCTCGGCGGCCTCGCGGTTTCGGCGCTGGATTTTTTTTAGCTCC
>Ga0207752_1000773_pt1 | contig 14963 bp, 6 predicted proteins | sample Pon2CUnioCityCA_6_FD_187272 | JGI IMG/M metagenome (GOLD analysis project Ga0207752, IMG submission 187272) | Marine sediment microbial community from Union City, CA, USA - Pond 2C Sediment 2 (SPAdes) | ecosystem: Environmental > Aquatic > Marine > Intertidal zone > Salt pond sediment ...
CGCACGATGGGTTCCACGGCCCGCATGGCCATCTGGTCGGCGTCCTCCCAGGTGACGCAGCCGCGGCATAGCTCCATCAGCAGCGGCAAGATCCTCTCGGGTTCGGCCAGCTCCATCTTGCCCAGCGAAACAGCGGCGACGACGCGCCCCTCACGCCCGTGCGCGTCCCACAGCAGGCGCGCCAGCGGGATGAAGTCGCCCACGCGCTGGCGTGCGACCTTGCCCACCTCCCGGCCGATGGAGCGAAGCACCTTGACCGGGGTGCCGACCGTCTCCTGCTCCTTTCGCTGCTCGGCTTTGATGCCCGCCGTGCTCTTGGGCTCGAACCGGAGCCACAGCTCGCGTAAGCGATCTGCAGCGGCCTGTGGCGCGGCCGGGTCGTAGCCTGCGAGGATCTGCCCCACCTGTTCCTTGACGTCAACTTTCATTTCCGTTTTCCTCCTTCAGCCAATTGGCAATTCGCCCCGCGATGCTCTTGCCGATGTTCGGCAGTTCCCGCAGCCCGGTCTCGCCTCGTGCCTCGTAGATCTCGGCCACGCTCTCTGGCCACTCATCCACTGTCCAGGCCGCCTTGCGGTAGGCCCAGATGCGGTAATTCTTCGCCTGCTCCAACTCCAGGTCGTATGTCCTGAGGAACAGCCGCTCGGCCACCCGTTTATTGACCGCCAGCGGCCCCGGCGCGACGTAGCGTGGCATGCGGTCGAGCAGGTCGTGTCGTTCGCACAGCTCGCGGATCAGCAGGCCCAGGCGGGCGCTATAGGCCCCGGGAGGGCTGTAGTTTGGCTCGCCATCTTCCTCCCAGCCGTAAAGCTTGCGCAAGCGGGGCGTCAGTGCCGGGTCGAATCGCTGAAAAGCCTCCAGAGTTCGCTCGGCCTGGACGCCATCCATCGTCAGGCCGCCGCCCATCACGAACGTCCCGCCGTGGTCCTTGGTGGCGCGGATCATGTCTTCTAGGCGCGGTTCGTCGTCGCCCACGAAGGGCAGCACGGGCATCAGCGCAGTGCCGACCTGGATGCCGGCGCTCGCCAGTTTCTCCATCGCCCGCAGACGGCGTCTCACGCCGGGGCTGCGCGGCTCAAAGGCCCGCTTCAGCGCCGGGTCGAGGCTGCTGATGCTGTAGGCGACGCCGACCCAGGCTTGCTGGTTGATCTCCACCAGCAGATCCAGGTCGCGCGTCAGGAGCGGCGAACGCTCGACGATGAACAGAGGGAACTCAAAATCGCGCACTACCTCCAGCATGCCGCACGAAAGACCGTAGCGCTCTTCGGCCGGCTGCTGCCAATCGCCGATGGAGATGATCTCCTGTTCCTGGCCGAAAAGCTCGCCGCGCAGCAACTCCACGGCGTTGACCTTGACCTGGATCAGGGTGTCGAAGGTGTCCGGGTCGCACTTTCCCAGGTAGCGGCTTCCGCGCGAGTAACAGAACTCGCACCCGCTGCGGCAGCCGACGTAAGGATGCGCCGTATACTTGCCCCAGAACCAGGGGCCGTCCACGTGCTTGTGGACATTGAGGATTTTTTTGGCGCGATACTCTTGGAATTCGAGTTCCATCTCACGTTTTACGCTTTACGCACTGCGTCTCCCACAATAAGCGCTCGTTGCTCCTCCGAAAGATGCGTCAGCGCTTTGCGCTCCATCACGGCCCGGTGGCGGCGGGGGAGTTGTTGGGGCAACCACTCCACGAGCAGGTCGGGGTAGTATTTGCCCAGCGTCTTCAGTCCCCAGCCGACGCCCTTGGCCGCTTTCATATCCCACTCCTCGAACATCGGCTCCAGGAAGGTTAGCAGCGCCTCTGCCTGTGGAGCGAGTTCCTCCGCCCCGCGCGAGCGTTTGGTCCAGAAGTGGACACTGACGCCGACGGCGCGCCGCACCCAATGATTCTCGTCCTCGCGCCAGGGTGCAAGCAGCTCCAGCGCCGGATCGAAGTGGGCCGCCAACGCCGGGCCGGGCACGCGCTCGCCGGCGATATCGGCGCCGTACCAGACGTCGGCGGCAACGATGTAGCCCCGGCAGCGAGTGAATGCGCCCGCCAGGTCGCGCTCCAGCTGCTGGCCCAGTGCCTTGCCGATGACGACCCAGCCGCCCTCAGTCTTCTCGACCGCGATGTGATCCAGGAAACCGTTGACTGGTTCTAGCGGCTCCCGACCCACCGCCTCACCTATCAGTCCCAGCAGGCGGAACGGCGTCCGCTCGGCCAGCACCGGAGACAGAAGCGCGTAGGCTTCCTCCAGCTGCTCGGATCGAACGCGCGCGGCGATCTGCTTGCCTAGCGATCTGGCTTCCTGGGTCTTCATGGCTACTCCAATCCACTCAGGAACTCGCCGATGATCTGCGCAAGCGCATCGGGCTGACTGTAGAACGGGAAATGACCGGCGTCCTCGATCACGCGAAACTCAGCATTGGGGAAAGCGTCAGCGTAAGCGCGGCTGCCATCTTCAGGCTGAAAAACATCCTCCGAGCCATGCACGACGAGAACCGGTGCCTCCACCGCTCGCAGGCCATCGCGGTAGTCGTGCCGCCTTCCCATGCTCAAGTAGAGCGCCTGCACCCCCCAGCCGCCCGGCTCGCCCTGCTCCGGTGTCTGGATGCCTACGGCAGTCTGGTAGTATTGAGCGAGCTTCTGGTTCATCGCGACCAACTCGGCTTCGGATTTGGAGAAGATATCCTTGAAATTCAGATACTCTTCCAGAAAGGCATCATACTCCTCCCGCGTTTCCTTCGGCAACCGCTCGCGCACCTCCTCGAAGATCCCGCCGTCCTCCTGGGGCATCACAAGCAGGTTGGCAGGGGCAAGCAGCACCATCCCCTCGACATGTTCGGGAAACTCGGCGGCATAGAGCGAGGCTAGGAAACCTCCGAATGAATGACCGACGAGAACCAACTTTTCCTCTCCCAGGATGTGCCGGATCCTTTCGATGTCCGCCAACTGGGCACCGAGGCCGAGCACCCGATCGAGCGTCTTCATATTCTCGTAGTAGTTGTTCGACGAGAACGTATCGACGGGCCGGGTCGACTGGCCGCAGCCCCTCTGGTCGTAGTAGTGGAACTCGTAGGGATGTCGTTTATCCCCGTCGCCCGTCAGCAGCGCCAACCCTGACCAGGGTTCGGCGTACGGATAGCCCGGCCCTCCGTGGACGACGAGGACGTTTCTACCTTCTCCCGCAGAAAAATGATGGAGTTCAATGTCCGGCTCCACGCTCCAGCGATCCCCATCTTCCGACTGCTCCGACGGCGTCAGAGGCGCTCGGAGGTTATCCCCCGCACGAACCATGCCTGGTCTGTACAGGGGTTGGTTCATGAAGTACCAGAAAAGACCGCCGACGATGACGACCAGCAAAACCAAGATCAATCCGATAATTATCCACATCTTCTTCATATCTCCATTCTCACTTTGCTCTTGCGTGAAACGTGATGCACGAGATCCTCGTCACGCATCACGTTTCACGTTTTACTGCACTTACGCTTTCTCCACAGGGACCTGTATCTCGGTCACGTAGGCGGACGGATCATCGCCGGATTCTGGCCCTTGCAGGTACACTTCGCGCGTGGGGCCGGACAGATGGTAGCCGTTGGCCTCGACCCACTTCATCAACTGGCCGTAGGTTCCCCCGATGACGTCGTAACTCCCGGCGTGGACGATGCAGGCCATTTGTTCGATGGCCGGCAGCTCCCGACTTTTCACGCGCTCCCCATCGGTCACCGCTCCGCTCACCGGGACGGCGGCCTCAATGTCCACGTCTTTCTCGCGGTACTCCTCGTCATAGTAGATGCCGATCGGGGGGCCGGCAGGGCCGACCTTGTGCTGACCGAAATGGGCAAAGATTTCATCAAGAAGATCGCCGATGTGGCTGTAGGTGGGCACAATGTCCCGCACAGCGGCAACCTGCTGGGCCGGAGTCTTCTTGAGTGCAACTTCTTGAGTAGACATACTTTCCTCCTGTTCGATTTGTCTCAGCACTTGCTCGACCCGCGCCAGCCGTGCTTGCTCCTCCTCCAACTGCTCCTGGATATCTGCTTGTTTCAGTCGCAGCATGCCGCGGATCTGGTCCGGCGGCAGAGCGTCATTGAGCAATCGGGCGATCTGATCCAACGAAAGCCCCAGGCCCTTCAACGCCAGGATGCGGTTAAGGCGGGGCAGTTGGCTGGCCGAGTAGTAGCGGTAACTGGTGAAGCGGTCCACCTCCGCCGGCTCGAGCAGACCGATCTTGTCGTAGTAGCGCAGTGTCTTTACCGTTACGTGGCTGAGTCTTGAGAATTCACCAATTTTGAACATTATTTTCCTCCGTGCATGGTATATCGAAGATCTTCATTATTATTATACACCATCCTGTAAGGGGAGAGTCAAGACCCAAATGATGTTTTTCTCGCAATTCATTTTCAGCGCGCCAAAACAGGTATGTTGAGGTAGGCCACACGACGGTTGAAACCGCGTGGTTAATGTGTGCAGCGAGTTACTATTACTCAGCCTGGGCCGTTACACAGAGTCTCGCAGAGCATTCTACAGAGGAACACAGAGAAAAGAGCGCTTGTGAATCCTTGTGTTTTCTCAGTGGCTCTCTATATCCAAACCAGAATAGCTTGAGTCTATGTTTTGCACCTTGCCGTTTCCTATGTAACCGGCTCGTAGTAAGGCACGCAGCGAAGTGAAGCGCCGTCGGTCGTGTGCCATCAGCAATTCTCATTGGCTCTTCAGGACCTCGCATGGTCAGTGACAAAGCCCCACTCTCACCACGCGAAATCTCAGAGAACTGCTTTTGATTATACCAGCACGGCCGTAGAGCGCAAAAACGCAGGTTTCGAAGGATGTGCCTGGTGGCATTAATCTCCCTGCTTGACTGAGACGAAGCCGGGCTATCCCCGCTGTGGAAATTGCTTGCTAAAAATGGAAATTGTGTGATAATCCTGTCTATGTCTATGAGTAAAAAAACGCGCGGGATTTTGCAGTTGCTGCTCAGCCTGGTTTTATTGACCTGGCTCGTCAATCGCGTCGGCCTGGATGAAATTGCCAGAGTGCTGACCGGTATAAATTGGACCTGGTATTTCCTTGCCTTCCTGGTTTTCATAATCAACCTTGTTATACGCACCTATCGCTGGCACATTCTTCTCAGCGCATTGAGTGATCGAGCCTCCTTTGGGCGATTGCTTTATCTCTATTTTCTTGGCTTTTTCTTCAACAATTTCATTCCCTCTGGATTTGGCGGCGACATCGTCAAAGTCGTCAGCTTACGTCAGGAGCATGGTCGGAGCAAAGTCGTTGAAGCGCTTAGTTCGGTTCTTATGGACCGGGTGACCGGACTGCTAGGAAGCTCGCTCATCGCTGCATTCATATTGTTGTGGAACAGCCTCCAGGTTTGGCTGGGCTGGCCTGGCGCCAATCTCAGTTTGCCGCGGATGATTCTGGCGAGCGTCCTGTTGGTCAGCCTCGGTACGCCGCTTGGCTTTGCCTTCGTGCGTTGGAGCGACCCACTAGGGCTACTTTCTTCACTTCTGCCCTTTACCCGACGATTCACATCCAACGATAAGGTGCAGCGACTGACTGGAACGGTGCAGCAGTATCCTTTGTTCGCCCTAGTCAAGGCCCTTCTGACCAGTTTACCTTTCACCCTGGGATTAGTTGTCGTTCAATATACCATCGCGCGGGCGTTGGCAGTGGAGTTGCCCTTTTACCTATTTTTATTATTTGTTCCCCTCATTGCTATCATGAACCTGTTGCCCCTTTCTTTCAACGGGCTTGGTATGAGAGAGGGAGTTTACCAGTTCTTGTTTGTCCCCGTTGGCGTACCGAGCGCGAGCGCGATTAGTATGTCATTGGCTTTCTATTTCCTTCGCGTCAGCGTAGGTTTGATCGGCGGCCTGCTTTACGCTATCAGGAGTATCAGCAAGATAGGTCGCGTGTCACAGATTGACGATATGGAGTTAAAATGAAACGAAAAGTCGCCGTTTTTGGTCTTGATGGTATCACTTTTGATCTCTTGCAACCCTGGTTGGACGAAGGGCGCTTGCCTAACCTGGCTCGGCTGATAGCCGAAGGCGCCAGTGCCCCTCTGCGCTCCACGATCCCGCCAGTTTCTGCCTCCGCCTGGGGTTCTTTCGTCACCGGCGCCAATCCTGGTCAACACGGATTGATTGATTTTACCTACCCCACCCCCGACGGTTATAAAGTGCAGGTCAGTAACAACCACACCCGCGCTATACCTGCTTTGTGGAACATTGTCAGCGACGCCGGCGGGCGGATTGGCGTGGTCAGCATGCCGATGACCTACCCGCCGGAATCGGTTAATGGGTTCACCCTTTGTTCCTTTCTCACCCCCGCTCCCGAGAGCCGATATACGTATCCAGCTTCGCTGAAGGAGGAAATAACGGAGGCCGTGGGACGCTTTCCCATCCACATGTCCGAAAAAGGTCGCGGTACTGACCCCCGTCGATTTGTGCAAAATGTAAAGCGGATGGAGATGGCGCGGGCAAGCGCTGTCAAGTATCTCCTGCAAAACAAACCGTGGGATCTTTTCCTCTACGTGATCGAAACCACGGATAACCTGCAGCACGAAGTCTGGCATCTATTGGATGAGACTCACCCGCGTCACGATCCTGAAGTAGCGGCGGACGTCTTGCCGGATATATTGGATTACTACGAGACAGTGGATCGATTATTGGGCGAGATGACGGCCCTGCTCCCCGATGATGCTCTGACCATTGTTTTATCCGACCACGGCTTTGGGCCTTTCCATAAATTCTTCCATATCAACAACTGGCTGGCGGAGCAAGGCTTGCTCAAATTCCATCGCTCTCCCCTGAGCCTGGTCAAACGGTTGGCCTTTCGCATGGGCGTGACGCCTATCAATGCCTTGAAGTGGGTCATGCGGCTGCGGCTAAGCGGCATGCGCAAGAACGTGAAACGAGGGCGAGGACGGGGAATGCTCAAACGACTATTTCTATCTTTTGCCGATGTGGATTGGGCCAGGACAAAGGCTTTCTCTATGGGCAATTTCGGGCAGGTCTATTTGAACGTGCAAGGCCAACGCCCTCAAGGAATTGTGACCGCCGACGAATATGAAGCCCTGCGAGATCAAATCGCCGAGGCTGCCCTGGCCCTACGCGATCCAGTCGATGGCAGTCGGGTCGTGCAACAGGTCTACAAGCGAGAGGAGATTTTCCATGGAGCCAGTATTGACCGTATGCCCGATCTTCTTCTACACACTGACCGCGCCCGCTACGTCTCCTTCGGGCACGCCGATTTCGGTTCCAACCGAGTGATTGAGCCGAGTGTGGGACAGACGGGTCATCATCACATGGTGGGTGTGCTAGCTCTCAATGGGCCGGAAGTGCGGCCGGGTTTGGTGATGGAAGAGGCCAGCATACTCGACCTGGCGCCTACCATCTTGCACTATATGGGTCTCGCAGTGCCCGATTATATGGACGGCGAGGTGTTGGTGCAAGCATTCAGTGAGGAATTGAACCACGCTAACCCTGTTCGATACAGTGACGATGGGTATGGAGTATTGAATGAGGATACCGGCTATGCGAGCGGCGAGGAAGAGGTTGTGATGGAGAAATTGCGGGATATGGGATACGTGGCTTGAGGGGCGGCTTCAGATAGCCGCGCAGAGCGGAGCGTTCATGAAGATTAAGAAAATAATTCGGATTCACTCAAGCTAGCCCACTGGGACACAGAGCACACCGAGGAGACACGGGGATTTACAGAGAAAAAAACTCTATTTTATCTCGGCAAATCTCTGTGAGTCTCTGTGTAACGACGAGCTGAGCAGTAGTAACTAGTTCGGTATAAACTGGCAACGTATCAGGTTGAGACGCCCATATTGAGTATCTATCTGAACATAGATCTGAATGAACGCGCGACAGATGAGTATAAGCTGGCACCTTGGTGGAGGGCAACGTCGTCGCCGAGACTATACCTAGACTATACTTTAGTATAGTGACAGCGCACTCTTTTTGCGCTACACTAGAGGTGTTTTTATCCTACTAGATGTGAGCACCCTAGACTTTTCCAGAAAAATAAACCTCCCATCAATCTCAAAAGTTTGCTCACATTTTGCAAACCGAAATCAGACCAATATAGTACCCTAGTACTATTGAAGTGACAAAATATCAGTATATTATTATGGCATATTGTGCGATGCGTGCATATTTATTGGAAGGGGCGGCTCATTTTCCTCAATCAAAGATAACTTGCTGGCGCTAATACTATTCTCCGCATCTGTTGTCTTTCTCCATATTGGACGCTGCACACTTAAATTGTGTGTGTTATTTCAGTAAGGGTGGGAAGTAATCCTCTCGTAAGTTACTGTTTCGATTTGCCAACATCTGGATTTGTGGGGTAACCCCTTGCATAAAATGACCTGGCCCCAACCTGGGAGAGGGGTTCCAACTGATTTGGAATATACAATCGAATTGCCTGAAAAAAATGGGGCGCCTCACAACCCGCTTCCACATATACCGGATACTTGTTGCTGAATCGGTAGATTTATGGGGTAAGGACGACTGTCTTGGCTTGTTTTGATCTTTTTTCAGCAGAGCGCCCCAAAACCCCTGTGGTGTTTTTCATACGGCAAGAAACAAATAAGGACAGGATTTTGGGCTTTTTTAACACTGTTTCTTAGAAGTCACAATTGAGATGAATGGAGATGACCAATGAAAGGGAATAGTCTGGCGCTAATAACCGTGATCGCTATGCTCGTCAACCTGACCGGCGCAGCCCTGGCGCCGCTGCCGGCCGCCGCCGCGCCCGCGCGCGAATCGGCGTCGTCCAGCGCGTTGCCTGCGTGGTATGCTTCTGCGCCCGCCGCCGCCGCCCACACAGATGCCCTTCCTGCCTGGTTCGCCTCCGGCAAACTGAATCCGACATCTAATCTTCAATCTCTAGCTTCCAATATCCAACATCCAACTTCTAACACTCAACGAGACCTCCTCCCGGCCTGGTTCTCGCCCGTTGAACACAGGCCTGCCTCCGGCGACCAGAGTCCTGCCTCTCGCCAATTATTGAGAGATATTCCTATATCTTTGCTGGATGTGGACGTGACCGGCCCGGACGTGGCCAGCATAGGCGCGCCGATTGGCTACGGCGAGGTTTATACCGCCGTCATTCGCAACGATTCGTCGGACATTGCCTATGGCATCTATTTGACGGCCATACACCGCGCCTTCATGCTCCACGATGGCGGCGACGCGCTCATCTCTGGCACCGGCAACATCTCCTTCACCGTCGTCACGGCCACCAACGCTATCACGTGGACGCCCGTTACCACATACAACCTGGCCCCTAGCGAGGCGATCACGCTAAACTTCAAGCTGCGGGCCGCATGCAGCGCCGAGTCCGGTAAGCGATTAGAGATCGGCGTGTACTACAACGCCGACCCGCCGCCCGCCGATCCTGTCGAACTCAACTTTGCTGGCCTCAACGTCACCACCGGGCGCGGCAATCTGGTCATCTGGAAAGACCCGGTCATCCAGAACCTGGGCACGCCCGATTTCGGCAAACCGATCACGTGGACGGTCAAGGTGCAGAATACTGGCCTGGGCAAGCTGTACAACGCCACCGTCACCGACACCGGCGGGATCAGCCTTAGTCAGCCTGCGGGTGACCTGGTTCCGACAGACACTATTTTTATGCTGGACATTAACGAAACCAAGTCCTACACTGTCGTCGGCACGGTGGAAGCGTGCAATTTCACCAACGTGGCCCAGGCATCCTGGCCGTGCGGCAACCAGGAAAAGGACGCGACGATCACGAACCCGGTCGAATCCACCGCCAGCGTGCTCTTTAGCCCCCAGATACCCAACGTCAACGTCCAGGTATCCTCCCCCATCTCGTTTTCTTATTGCACGCCTCTCAGCCACACGGTGGCCGTCACGATCAATAACACGGGCGGCCTGCCGGTCAATTTCCGCCTGGATTCTGGGCTTGAGAACGATGGTTTCTTGGAACTGGTCGCCGGGACAGTCAGCAGTGATTGGGATTATGCTGCTTCGAGCGGCGTCTTTACCTACACCGGCGGCAGCCCGACCGGCGCCATTCCCGGATCGAGTTCCGACATCACGCTCACTTTCCAGGTGCAACCTCAGACAACGCCCATCTGCGGGGCCGGAAGCGGCGACATCGTCTTTGAGCCGCACTACAACGACGTCTGCACCAACGAGCCTTTCCGGGCCAGCCCGGTGACGATGGACTATGTGTACGCCCAGGGCCAGGCTCCCACCATGCAAATCGCCAAGGACGGGCCGGACATCGTCGCCGGCGGTGAAGTGTTCACCTACCATGTCACGGTCTCGGGCGAGAACGCCGATCACATCAGCGGCTCGATCAATGTCACCGATGTTCTGCCGTCCCAATTTGAACTTCTGGGCATCGTCATGACCAGCACCGGCGTGGCCCAAACCAATAACCAGACTGTGACCTGGAGCTTTGACCCTGCCGCCGCCGCGACTTTCTCCGAGAATTTGATCTATCGGGTGCGGGCGATCACGACCACCGGCGGTGTGTGCGGCGCCAGCCTGATCGTAGATAACGAGGCCGAGGCGTTCGCCGCCCCCACCTGTGCTGGCTGCCCCGATCTCCGTCCCACCGCCGAGGTAAGGACGGCGATTGAGAATAACGAGGGCGTCTTTCCCGGCAATTCAACCTCCGGCTCCCTGGAAACATGTCATGACCAGGGTTGGACGATTGGCAACAGCTACGAAATCGCTGGCTCGACCGTCGTCACATGGGCCAGGGCCGTGTTCACCGAGGCGTTGGGTACCGATATTGGCGGCCAGGGGTACTTGACTGGCAGCACCGCTTTGACTTATCGTACCGGTTCGCTCGTCGTCACTATCGAAGGAATCGATTACACCACCGACGTCACGACAGACACAAGCAGCGGCCATCTGATGATTGATCTATCCGGCCTGGAGGGAGCCGGAGCGCCCACCCAGACCTTCACGCTCTATATTACCTATACTCTGGATATCCCTGAGGGCGCGTTGAACGGAGCCGTCAACCGGACGTTTTACGATTGGTCGCAGTTGTACCTGCCAAACTCTAGTTCCGGCGACGTCTGCGCCGGGAACAATTCCTTCAACCAGGTACTCATCCTGACCATCGGGCGGAGCGATCTATCGGTTGGGCTGTCGCCCACGATTTTGGATCGGTGCGAAGAAAACCCGGTCGTCATTGCTGTGAACAATAGCGAACCCGACCGGCTGGCCGATCACATAGTAGTCACGTTTACATCCTCCAGCGCCGAGATTGCGTCGGCGAGAGACTTTACAACCACCGGCTCACTGCCCGACATTTCGGACATTACTAGAACTGTCGGTTCTGGTTCTGATATTATCACTTTCACCTTCCCCCCCGATACCGACTTGGATGGGAGCGGCGAGATCCGGTTCAACATCGACGTCAACTGCACTGGCGAGGCCGTGTGGAATGCCGGTATCACTTTCCAGAGCCAGTGCGATTACGAGTATGTTCACACCACTGCCCGCGACCACGTCTACCGCGCGCCGAACCTGCTCCTCTTTGCCGCGCCGCTCGAGTACACCGTGCGTGAAAAAGAGGTCATTTGGAAATTCTTCCTCACCAATAATGGCAACTTGACGGCGACTAACGTACACGTGACCAACACATTGCAGGGCCTCTCGGCGTTCACCTACACGGCCGATGGGCCGGGCATTTCGGCCAATTTGCCGGTCACCAATGCCGACGCCGTCTTTACCGTGACCCAGCTCGCGCCCAACCAGCAGCGCGCGGTCACTGTGACGGCCCAGGTGATCCAGTGTGACCCGTTGCACGTCGACATCAATGCTGCCCACGAATGTTTGGACGCCCCTTGCGGTCAGGACCAGGCCGAGGTTAGCTTTAACACGCCCGCCCCCTATCTGCTGACCAACAACGGCGAGACGGCCGACCTGCCCATGTGCGACCTGGGCCAGGTGGTTTTTACCACCAAGAACGCCTCCCCCGATGTGACGCTCTACACGCTCAATATCACTGAGACACTGCGCGGCCTCAGCCCAGCCGCCGGCAAACCGATCACGGTGACTATTGTGGACGCCAATGAAAACGTCGTGGCCCAGACGACCGACTTCACTCCCACTATTGGGGCAGGAGCAATTCCGACGGACACCTTGCTTATCTGGAGAGCCATCTCGGCCACGACCGAGGTCTACACCTGGTTCAACGCCCTGCCGCCCCTGCACGTAGTGCGCATCATCGTGCCCGTCAACACCTCCTGCGTGCCGCCCAACGTACCGCAGTCCTGGGCCGCCGCTGGCGCCCTGGCGCCGTGCGGCAAGAAACTGGGCTATACCGAGGACGCGGTCACACTGCAAATCAGCCAGCCTGATATGGGTCTGATCAAAGATGGCAAAGTGGTCGGCGGGGCGTACGAGGACGAGATTTACGCCACACTCGGCCAGACGATCACCTGGCGGCTTCAGGTCTACAACTATCCCAGCAGCCGCTCTTACAAGGCCCACAACGTTGTTCTCTCTGATACCTGGCCAGCCAATTTCAACTTTATCACGGCCACTATCGCCTACACTCCCACGATACTTACTCCCACGCGCACAATCACCTGGGACATTGGGGATATGAACCCCAGCGGCACTCCACTGGAATTCTTCATCACCGGTACTTTGCCCGTGACGGATACCAATTGTATGACCTCGACTATCAACAGCACACAATTGCGCTATGGCTGCGAATTTGATGGTTGCGAAAATGGAACTAAACCAATGGATACCGCCCAATTGGGTACCATACCGGAACTGGAAGTGATTCTTTCCCCTGATGCATTGCCGGTCTGCGAAGGGGATGTTCCCGTCGTGGTCAGAAACTTGGGCGCACGGGCTTTCTCTAACACGCTCACCATCACTCTGCCCGGCGGCTACGTCTACAGCGAGACGGTTGGCGTTGAGCTGGCGCCCTCGCAGACCAATACTACCGATCTATCGGCGCCAGTGTTCAAATGGGACATGATCCCAGGGCGCACCAGTTCAGCCCCCTATGAGTTCACGCTTACTATGACGGTCAGGAACGAGGGCGGCGGCGGTGCGTGCCCCGTGGCCGACGGCGGACCGGTGACCGCTACTATGGATTACGACAACCACCCCATCTGCGCCGATCCCGGCCCCTGGGTCACTAGCGACGTCGTATCCCTGGATGTGCTTACACCTAGTTTGACTATAGCCAAGACGCCGCGCTCCCAGACCGCCGACGTGAACGATCCCGTCACCTGGACCATTGCCGTGACCAACATTGGCCAAGGTATAGCGGAAAACGTCGTCATCACCGACGTAGCAGGAGACAATTATCACAGCGTGACCGCCACCGTTGGCTCGGATGGCGCCGCGCCCACAGTGAATGACAACGAGATTACGTGGATATTGACTACGCCCATTGCCGCCCTGAACGGAACCTGGAGCGCCTCTGTGACGGCCTTGCTCAGCGACACTGGCTTTAACCGCAACGTGGTCACCGCCACTGCTTTCTGCGCCGTCGGCTGCGAGACCGCCATTGCCACAGATACCGCCTACTCGACCTTGTTGCAGGAGTTCACCAAGGGACCAGAAGTTCAGACCGGCACCATCGGCAGCCTGACCGTTTTCACTTTCACCACCTTCCTGCCGGATACGGACGGCCTCTACGAAGACCTGACCATCACCGACGCGCTGCCAGCGGGCCTGGGCTATGTCTCGTCATGGCTCAGCGCCACCTACGATATGGACGGCAACCAGGGTGGGGCTGGGATCATCTCTACGACCGCGCCAATCACGACTGGCGGCTTATATCCCAGCGGCAACGTAGTCTGGGAGATGGACGATCTCTCCGGCACCGTGCAGATTATGGGCGTCATCACCGCCGTGATCCAGGACGTGGACATGAACTACGACGGCGTGCGGCTGACCAACCTCCTGACCATGACCTACACCGACGACGGGCAGGATTACGTCTACACCGACACTGCCGACGTGGATGTGCTGGAGCCGATTTTGCACATCGGGAAGAGCTACGTCACGCCGCAGGGATGTGAGGCGACGTTGTTGCAAGATAATTTCAACGTTATGGATACAACGGGCACCACATTCGGCAACTGGGATGAAGTCAGTGCTAATGCAGAGATTCGAGACGGCCTGCTCCACCTGGATAGCAGTGGCGACGTCGAAAACTCAACAGTGCTCTCTGACTTCAGTCTGAGCTTTATGGCCCGCAGAAATGCCAACAGCGCGGACAACTTCCGGGTAATCTTCCGTAGTACAGGAGATTACGATGACGATAGCTACCGACTGACGTGGTCTGATAATAATCTTCAATTATATGAGTACAATACGAGCGGGGACGGCAACATTGGCACGCCAGCATCCTTCCCCAACGACAACCAGTGGCATCACTTCGAAATTCGCGTTGAAGAATCTCACATCCGGGTTTACGTAGATGGTGCGTTGGTAATTGACGTAACCGATAATTCTCACGCCAGCGGCTACTCCCAAATCCGCACACTTGATGGCAGCAACTATGACGTGGACGACATCCTTATCACCCGCTTCGGCCAGACCGGCTGCTACGTCGGCGCCAACGACCCAGTCACCTACACCATCACCATCTCCAACCAGGGCCGCTTCAACGGTCACGACCTGGTGGTCACCGACACCATCCCCGACGGCACCAGCCTGCTCACCTACACTTTCGAGAGCGACGACCCGGAGACCATCACCACATCCCAGCCCGCGCCCATCCCCGGCGCCACCGGCGCGCTGATCTGGGGCTTCAACCAACTCTTACCCGCCGATCCCTTCAACCCCACAGATCACAACGCCATCACGATGACAGTTGTCCTGACCGTCTCCGACGGCATCACGGCCAATACCGTCCTGCCCAACCAGGCCGCGCTGGCCTATGAGGGCTGGATCACCGACACACAACCGACCACTATCGCCCGCGACTACAGTGGCGGCACCCACTCGGA
>Ga0207752_1000774_pt1 | contig 14961 bp, 10 predicted proteins | sample Pon2CUnioCityCA_6_FD_187272 | JGI IMG/M metagenome (GOLD analysis project Ga0207752, IMG submission 187272) | Marine sediment microbial community from Union City, CA, USA - Pond 2C Sediment 2 (SPAdes) | ecosystem: Environmental > Aquatic > Marine > Intertidal zone > Salt pond sediment ...
TTTGTCTCGGCGGGTGGATATCACCACCACATCGGTTTCAATACCTGGAACAGCGCAGGCGCCCCTTCGCCTGCTCCAGGTTCCACCGGCCTGCGCTATTTTAGCCTGCGGTTGCCCGATCGAGGGGCCTTGGACAACCTGTTAGCGCGGCTACGCCGGCTGAAGGTGGACATAGAAGAAGCGCCCCAAGGTGTTCTGGTCAGAGATCCTTCTCAAAACAGAATTTTGCTTACCATCAAGGACGAAGAGGCCTGATCTGCAATAAAATTGCTTTTTCCAGGTGGCTGGTGACGCATGCCGCCGGATGGTAACATGATATAATCCGCCTTGTGTTCCAAAGTGACATATCACTTCAACTTCAGGCCAGTGATCGAGGATGGCTTGCCTATCCGATAAGCCCTTGCTCTGCTCGCTCGCCCTGAGAGGTTGGGGTAACAGATTCGAAACTTGATCTAAACAAAGCGGAGGTTCGTCGATGGAAGTCACCAACACCCAATATAAACGTTGCGATGTCGTTGCAGCCGAAGGTCGAATCGACAGCTACACGGCGCCAAAATTGGCCGAAGCGATGGAATCGATCACCGATTCCGGTCGCTATAAGATTGTTTTCGATATGGAAGGGGTTGAGTACATGTCCAGCGCCGGTCTGCGGGTTTTAATCAACACACAGAAGACCTGTAAACGATATAATCGCGGCGAAGTGGTGCTGGCTCGGGTACCCCAACGTGTGTATGAAGCTTTGGATTTGGCCGGTTTTGTGCCGCTATTTAAGTTCTTTGATGACATTACGGCTGCGGTCGGGCACTTTTAACTGCCAGGGATAAACTGCACAGGATGGAGGCAGGAGGCCTGACCGGTCTGCTACCTTCATCCTTCGTTCTTAAGAAGCGAATGGAATGACCCAACAATTCTCCGAGGAATCTAGCGTTCGATCGATCGATTTTGAAGCGAATTTCGAGAGTCTGTCCCCGCTGCGCGAGTTCGTCGGCCAGGCAGCCAGGGATTGTGGGTTGAATCCGAAGGCTGTTTATGCTGTCCAAATGGCCGTGGATGAAGGCTTCACCAATATCATCGAACATGCCTATGGGGGGGAATGTCGAGAGCCCATCCGCTGTACATGTGAAATAAACCGGGATAAGCTGACCATCATCTTGCAGGACTGTGGCCAACCTTTCAAACCGGAAGAAGTCCCCAATCCCGACCTGGAGGCCAGCCTACAGGAGCGCAAGGCGGGAGGCTTGGGTCTGTTCTTTATGCGCCAGCTTATGGACGAAGTGAGTTTCACCTTTGCACTAGAAGACGAGAAAGAAGGGGGCTGTAACGTTCTGACCATGGTCAAACGTAAGGAGGGGAATTCTTGAGCTCCGGCTCCAAGAAATCCACTGGATCGAGATCGTCTCGCGACTCAAAAAGCAGTTCCGGATTGTTGTGGCGTCAGGTTATACAGTTGGGGGAGAAACTGCTTGCTCCTGCGCGGGAAGCTTCCCCTGATTACTCCCCTGCGCTTGTTGAGCAGCGCAGAGAATTCCAAAGAAAACTGATTCTGGAAACCGCCTCGGAGCTGCTGGAAGCCCGGGCGACCTTATGGCTGTCAGATTTCCTGGCGCCGATCTCCGGTAGCAATCACCAGGAAGCGGACGAGCCGCCACTTTCGCCTTTAATGCGTTCCGCTCAGGAGTCGCGCGGTCTGTGCTGTGGATCGGATGCCCGCGCCGGCGAAGCGCTTCAGGGGCAGCCCTGTTTTTCTGGAAAAGCAGACTCACAAGAATCCAGCCTGGAAATTCGGGCGCTGGCTACGCCTCTAATGGTTGAAGATGCAGGCAAGAAAGAAGCTACTCTGCTAGGAGTGCTTCAAGTTGAACGCCTCCAGGGTCCTGCCTTTGAGGCGCAAGCGGTCGATTTTTTTGAGGGTGTCGCAACCCAGGCGGCTCTCTCCATGCAAGCCGCCTATCAAATGGAACTCGAGCGCTGGCGTTTGCAACAGCTTTCCCTCGTCCGCCAGGTGAGCGCCCAGATCGCCAATGTACGCAGCCTGGAAGACCTGGCCTTGCGGGTAACCCAATTGATCTTACAAACCTTCAATTTCTATTATGTGGCCATCTTTACATTGGAACCGGGTGAAGATATTCTGCGCCTGGGTAACAGCGCCGGCCCGGTAAAATCACGCGCCGGGAACCGCTCTATGGCTGAAGATGGTTATACACCGGTCTTGTCGGTGCGTGTGGGCGAGGGCATTGTCGGCCGCGTAGCTCAAACTGGCGTGGAAATTTTAGCAAATGATGTCAGCCAGGAGCCGCTTTACCATTTCACGGATACGCTGCCGGAGACCCGGGCGGAAGTGACACTACCGCTGATCTTTAAGGATCGGATTTTGGGTGTGCTGGACGTGCAAAGCGATCAGGTCAATGATTTTCATGAAACGGATATGCTCGTCCTACGCGCCCTGGCCGGCAACATTGCCATTGCTATCGAAGATGCCCGTTTGTACGAGGCGCTGCGCCGCCGTGCCGAACAGCTTTCGGCCGTTTCCGACGTCAGCAATGCAATTACCTCCATACTTGATCTCGACAAGCTGCTGAGCGAGGTGGTTAACCTGATCCACAATCGCTTTGGGTATTCTTTCGTACACGTTTTTACCGTCCACCCCGGCCGCCGGAAAGTATTTTATGAAGCTGGCAGCGGGCCGCACAGCCAATCTTTGCGTGAACAGCGCTTCGCCTACGACCTGGACGACCCGCAAGGGATTATTCCCTGGGTAGCGCGCCAGGGTGAAACCGTACTGGCTAACGACGTCGAAAGTGAGCCCCGCTACCGGCCTTCTACGCTGTCTCCGGCAAACACCCGCGCTGAGCTTACTGTGCCATTGGTTTTTGGCAGGGAAGTGTTAGGGGTTCTGGACGTACAAAGTGATCGCTTGAATGCCTTCGGCGAAGAAGACCGCTTTCTGTTTGAAGCTTTGGCCGACAACGTGGCCATCGCCTTACGCAACGCCAATCTTTACTATTCCGAACGCTGGCGCCGGCAGGTTGCCGACAGCCTGCGAGAGGTCGCCTGGCTGCTTTCGGCCGATGTGGGTCTGGACGAGGTTCTGGATTCGATCCTAACAGAGCTTGATCGTACCCTCCCTTGCGATGTAGCTGCCGTCTGGCTGCTGGATGAAGAGAACGTAGGTCCAAGCTTAGATCTCAACGATAGGCCCACCCTGCGTCTGGCAGCGGTGCGCGGAGAACAGGCAGCCGGGATGGAGATACTCCAGCCTGGTATGAACCTCAATGATGTGCGCATTGCCTTCGGTTTTTCTCCAGAAGCAGATTCGGGAGGCTTTTTCTCTTGGTTCGCGGAAGCATTAAATGCCGGCCAACCGGTGTCGCGCCAGGCATCCGATTCCTTTGAACCTTTGGGCGCAGCGCTAGACTTCCCGCCGGAGTACTCTGCCATTGCGGCCCCTTTGCGCGTCGGAGAACAGCGCTTGGGTCTGCTGACGCTGGCTCACCACACATCCGGCCGCTACGGGACAGAATCACGCGCCATGACCACTGCCTTCGCCAGCTATGCGGCCGTCGCTATTCAGAACACACGCCTGTACGAGGCGGCTCATGAGCAAGCATGGGTTTCCACGGTTTTGTTGCAGGTCTCCGAAGCCACCCAAACGGTGACCAATTTGAATGAGCTTTTGGCGACGGTGGTGCGCATCACACCCATGTTGGTGGGTGTGAAGGCTTGCGCATTGTACATGTTGGGTGATGATGAAGCCTTCGTCCCTGCCGCTGCCTCTGGATTAACCAGGGAGCGGCAGTTGGAGTTTGAGCGTTGGCGATTTGCCCCCGGCGAAGTGCCGGCTTTCGATCGCTTGCTGGAGGAGAAACAGGCCTTGATCTTGCATGGTGAAGGCGCCGATCCGATCCTCTCCAGTATCTTATTAGCCGGTCCCGATGCGGATTTCATGTCCGAAGCAGAGCTGCTCGTTCTGGTTCCTTTGCTGGCGCGGGGAGAAGTGATCGGAGCTTTTCTGATCGACTATTCCAACGATCGACCGGGAGCCACGCGTATGGAATCGCTGGAAGCGCTCTTCGACGAGCGCTTGTCCATCATCCAGGGAATTGCCCATCAGACCTCCATCGCGGTCGAAAATATCCGCCTGCTGAAGTCCCAGAAGGAAGAAGCCTACGTCTCCGTGGCGCTGCTTCAGGTAGCTCAGGCAGTCGTCAGTTCGAAAGATCTGGATGAGACATTGGGCGCGATCGTACGCATTACGCCGATCCTGGTGGGTGTCAAACGCTCGATTATCTTCTTGTGGGATGCCGAAAACCGGCTCTTCCGTCTGGCTCAATCTTATGGGATTTCCCGAGATACTGCCGGTATGGCGTACTCGCCTGCAGAATTTTCCTTGCTAGAGACTATTCGAGAACGGAACAGCCTGGTGGCTTACCCACTTTTCGAGGAGACGGAAGAATCCCCTGGACCACCAGGCTCTTGGACGAGCTTGATCCCACCCGACGAAGATGAGGTCGAGCAATACCTGGCTCAAGAGGAGCACTTGCTATTGGGTTTCCCCTTATCGGTTAAAGGAGATGTATTGGGCATGCTGTTGGTAGAAGAACCGGATGCCGGCGCCGTGCCCAGTTTTGGCGGAGGTTCTTCCCAGCGGCTGCGCGAAAAGCGCCTTGAAATTGTCACCGGCATCTCTCAGCAGGCAGCTTTGGCCATCCAAAACGATTTACTGCAGCGCGAGACGGTGGAACGTGAACGGCTGGAGCGGGAGATGCAAATCGCCCGGGAAATCCAGCGCACATTCCTGCCCGATCGAATTCCATCGCTGCCCGGTTGGGATTTGAGAGTTTTGTGGCGTACGGCTCGTGAGGTGGGTGGAGATTTCTACGATATCTTCAAGCTCTCAGAAGATCGTTTGGGGCTGGTAATTGCCGACGTGGCTGATAAAGGCATGCCGGCCGCGCTCTTTATGACCTTGATCCGTACACTCGTTCGGGCTACTGTGCGAGAAATCGACTCGCCGGCTTCCGTCCTGGAGCGTGTCAATGATGTGCTTGTGCCGGATGCACAGCAGGGAATGTTTGTAACCATTGTTTATGTCGTCCTCAACCTGGAAACCGGCCAATTGACCTACGCCAACGCCGGGCACAACCCGCCTCTGTTAGTGAAGAAACCCATTGCCGGTCATGAGGACGATGGCGACCAGCGCCCCGATGACGACCAGCGCCTGGATGGCGACCAGCGCCTGGATGGCGACCATCGCCTGGATGGCGACCATCGCCTAGATGGCATCCATCGTCTCCTGAGGAGTGGTATGGCCTTAGGTGTGGTGGAGGGCAACCCAATCGAGGAGCGGACATTGCAGTTGCAGCCGGGAGATTACTTGATCTTCTATACCGATGGCCTCACAGAAGCCTTCTCTGCTGCCGGTGAGATGTATCAGGAAAGGCGCCTGCAAGAAATTATCCGACTATTCGAAAAACAAGCAGGCAAAGATAGGGCTGAAGAAGGAAAACAGACACCTGACGCTGAAGAGATGCTGGGGGCGATCGAAGCTTCGCTGAGCGAGTTCGTGGGCAGCGAGCCCTTGGCGGATGATCTTACCTTGATGGTGCTTAAGCGGTTGAGTTACGGCGAACAAGGGCCCGGCGAGTAAGATCTCAGCGCGTAAGGATAGGACTACTAGAATCTATAAATTTTTTCTTCAAGTTAAAAGAAAGGCGCCAGGCGTGGGGGGCACGCCTGGCGACCTAAGGAGGGCCACCGGGAGCTGCAGCACGGGGGGGACGTGCTGGAGTCCTTACCGGTGACACGACACCTGTAATACCAATAAGAGGGAGGGCAGGTGTCGGCATGCATAATATACACTAATTGGATAAGATTTGCATTAAAATCTAATTAGAAACATGACAAGGTATATCTAATTCGAATGGGTTGTTATTCTTCTCCAGAACCAAAGATCCTGAGCCAGTCTTCGAGTTCTTGGGAGTCGATCGGCAATTCTCGTTTTTCTTCCCCCTCCTGTGAGGAGCCGTACAGCGTTTCCAGGAGCAGGGCTGCAAAAGCCTCAGAAGTTAGGAATTGTGCACGGGCTGCCCGTGCGGAAGCCTGGACCGCCAGGTCTGAGCTGATTACAGTCCAGTTACGTGCTTCTCGTCCTAGCCTCTTCAAAGCTCTCTGTATCGCCAGGTCAGCCGTCGTCCCCTCGCGCACGAAGTGGGCAGTAACCATTCCAAACTTTCGCACGCGCATCTGACCCGCAGGCGCTCTGTCGAAATACACCTCAACTTTCTTGCGACTGTCGCGGCAGAATTCTTGCAACAATTCGATGAGCTGTATTTCATCATCCACGGCTTTTAAGGAAAGCCCAGGAACCTTTGGGATCAGATTATGACCGTCAATGATATAAGGCATGCGAACATTGTAGTTTCAAAGTTATGAAGCGTCAATCCGGATCAAAGGGATTGTTTTTAGCCCCCATTCTCCTCGCAAGTATGCTATCATTCCCCGTGGAGGCGGATACATGAAGCGTTGGAAGCGCCTGTTCTATTACTTATTGATCAATGTCCTGATTTCCGCCTGCACGACCGTTGCAGTGCTGGTTGCCTGGGACCGCACACATGATCCGGCGCCGGGGGGTGTACTCCCACAAATATCCTTGAATATCCCGGCACGCTCTTCCGGCTCGACGGCGACGCCCCCGCCGGTGCTCACCGAGACCCCCGCGGCAATTGCTACCTTAATTCCCACCCCCACACAGGTGTTTATCGTTTATCAGGTCGAGTTAGGCGACGACTTTGCCGGCATCGCAGAACGTTTCGGCGTTAGCGAAGAGGAATTGATTGCCGTGAACGGTTTTACCCAGGCGCAGCCGCTGGGGCCAGGTGAAGTGCTGCGTATACCGGTGACTCCCACGCCGGCAACGGAGGCCGATTCACAGGCTGAGATCGCTATCCTGAGGGTTATTGGGGAGGGTGATTTAACCTCCGAGCGGGTGGTCCTGGAAAAGCACGCCGATAGAGCAATACTGCTGGCTGGCTGGCAACTCACGGACGAAGACGGTAACGCTTTCACTATTCCCTACCTGGAGCTGGTGAAAGACGGCTTTCAGGTTGAGATCTATACCAAAGCCGGGACGAACAATGTAAATAATTTATATTGGGGATTGGATCGCGCCATATGGCGTTCCGGTGAGACGGTGACCTTACGAGACGCAGACGGTAATGTACGGGCAACGTATCGCATTCCATAGGCGCGGGCCGGGGCTTTGAAATAAGGCCTCGGACTAGTCTGTTTAGATTCCTTGCGGATCAGGCTGGTTTAAGTGGCTCCGCACCATAAGGTCGCAATTAATATCGATGGGTTCAGTTGAAGAAATAATTCGCCGTGCAATGGAAGAGGGGAAATTCGATGATCTGGCTGGCAAAGGAAAACCCTTGAAGCTGGACCAGAATTTCCTGGAAGACCCGGATTGGCGCGTGGCCAACCAGATCTTAAAAAACAGCGGCTTCAGTCTACCGTGGGTCGAAACACGCCGGGATATCGAACAGCAGATAGGCAAAGTCGAGAGTGACTTGAACAGAGCCTGGAGGCGCTACAATCAAAAAGCAGCCAAGGGCCCACCAGCAGTTGCAAAGCAGGAATGGGAGCGAGCCACACAAAGATTCCGGCAGGAAGTTGCCAACCTCAACCGGCAAATCGTCTCGTATAATTTACAGGCGCCGCTGTCGCGCTTTCAGCGTCCTTTGATCCACGCCGAGCGTGAGTTGGAACGCATCATGCGTTCGCCCGTCTAGTCTGAATTGACCACTCGATCATCCTCTGTTACACTACCCATCAGCGATAATTGTGAATGAGGTTGGTGAATTGTCTTTCAAGTGGATGATTGAAAGACTCGCTTTGATTGTTAAGACCAGGATCGAAAACCTTTATGTCCCAAGCCTTGTACCGGAAATGGCGGCCTCACCAGTGGGATGAGGTCATCGGCCAACAACACGTTGTGCAAACATTGAAAAACGCGGTCAAAGCGGACCGGGTTGCACACGCATACTTGTTCGCCGGCCCGCGCGGCACTGGCAAGACGACAACGGCCCGCTTGTTGGCAAAAGCAGTCAATTGCCTGGATGAGGATCTATCCAAGCGCCCCTGCGATCAATGTGAGCACTGCCTGGCGGTCAACGCCGGTCGCTTTCTCGATTTGATCGAGATTGATGCCGCCTCCAACACCAGTGTTGAGGATGTGCGTGACCTGCGGGATAAAATCAATTTCTCCCCCAATCAAGGACGCTACAAAGTATACATCATCGACGAAGTTCATATGCTCTCTACGGCAGCCTTCAACGCTTTGTTGAAAACGTTAGAAGAGCCGCCCGCGCATGCGATCTTCATTTTGGCGACCACCGAAGTGCACAAAATCCCAACAACGGTGCTCTCGCGCTGCCAGCGGCATGAATTTCGCCGCATCCCGGTGGTGGACATCGTCAAACACCTGGAGACGCTCGCCAAGGGGGAAGGTTTGCAAATTGAAAAGGACGCCTTAACGCTGATAGCCCGGCAGGCAACCGGATCGATGCGGGATGCAATCTCGTTGTTAGACCAGTTGGCTTCCAGCGGTAAAAAGATCACCCTGGAAATGACTCAGACGGTCTTGGGTACTGCCGCCAGCCAGTCGGTTTTGGACGTAATTGAAGCGCTGCTCAGCGGCGATGCGGCCGCCGGCCTGGATCACATCCATGGTGCCCTTGACTCGGGCAGTGATCCGCGCCAGTTTGCCCGCCAGATCGTCGATTACCTGCGCGACCTGCTGTTGATCCGAATGGGCAACGCCAGCCAGATCGAAGCTGGCGCGGAAACTCGTGCGCAAATGGCGCGTCATGCTCAGGCCTTTGAAACGCAAGATCTATTAAAAGTGATCCGCGTGTTCAACCATGCCGGTAACGAAGCTCGCAGTGCCTGGCAGCCGGCGCTGCCGCTGGAGATGGCCTTTGTTGAAGCACTAGGATCGCCCGCAGGAGAAACCCCAACCGGGGACGAGGGCCCGGTTAAAGCGCCCGGACCCCGCCCCAAACGGGGCTCTTCTGAAAGCAAGGCAAACGCAGGCGCCCCTGACAAGCCGCCGGCTCAAAGCGCCGGCCCCGAGTCGACAGTCACGCCACAGACAGAAGCGGACATCATTTTCAGGAAGATCGAAGAGAACTGGCGTAAGATCACCAAGGTCGTAGGAGATCAAAGCCGCCAGACCCAGGCGCTACTCAATTCCTGCCGTCCTTTTGGTGTCAAGGATGGGGTTTTGTTCTTGGGTTTTAATGGCGAGTTTGCCAAGTCAAAAATGGAAAAGAATGACCATATCCAGACCACCCGTGGCGTGATTGCCGAGATGCTTGGCAAGGAAATCCCGCTGCGCTGCTTCGTGGCTGCCGGTGGGCAGCGTTCACTGCCCCCGGATGTGGACAGCGATGGCATGGTGGCCGCGGCGCTGCGAGATCTGGGTGGCGAGATTGTAGATATTCAATGATTTTCAGGAGGTAAATCATGGCAAAAGGCTTTCGAGGCTCCAAAGGGAAAAATCCGAAGGATATGATGGGGCAACTGCAAAAATTGCAGGAACAATTACAAAAGACTCAGGAAGAATTGGCCGAAGAGACGGTCACGGCGACTTCGGGCGGTGGGGCTGTTTCCGTTACGGTCACCGGAGACCAGCGCTGCACGACGGTGGAGATTGACCCGGCGATATTGGAAGATGCAGATGCAGAAATGATCCAGGATATGCTCCTGGCGGCATTTAACAGCGCTCTGGACAAGTCGCGTGAGCTGGCAGCAGAACGTCTCGGCCCGCTAACAGGCGGCATGCCCTTTTAACGATTTTAAGCCTGAGGCTTCAAATCACGCTATTTGAGTCAATATAACCTGATGCTGCTGCCTGCACCAATTCAGAATTTGATCAACGCTCTCTCACGACTGCCGGGCATTGGTCCGAAAACCGCTTCCCGCCTGACCTTTTATTTATTACGCGCCCCGGACGATCTGGCTCGTGATCTGGCTGAGGCACTGCAGGATTTAAAGAGCGGCACGACTTACTGCCGGACCTGTTTCAACATTACTACCACCGGCCGGACGGAATGTGAGATTTGCGCCAGTTCCGAGCGTGATGACAGTCTGCTCTGTGTGGTTGAGGAGCCGCTGGACGTCATCGCCCTGGAGCGAACGGCGGGCTTTCAAGGCAAGTACCACGTCCTGCACGGCGCGCTTTCTCCCATTGAGGGCATCGGACCGGAAGATCTGAAGGTTGCCGAATTGTTGGAGCGGGTGCGCCAGGGTCAGGTGAAAGAAATCATCATCGCCACCAATCCGAGCATGGAAGGGGATTACACGGCTGCCTATTTGCGCCAGCATTTGCAACCCATGGGGTTGCGCATCACACGCCTGGCACGCGGCCTGCCCGTGGGCGGCGATCTGGAGTATGCCGACCAGAACACCTTGCTGCGTGCCCTGGCAGGCAGGCAAGAGATGGAAGGCCCATCTGGATAAACGGTTTGCTTTCTAATTGTTAGGTTTCGTCGAAACATTAAAAGGCGCCCGCTGCAAGGGCGTCTTAGTTATTAACCAGCCTCGATCCTGTCCCCCGTATGGCTGGTTTCGTAGCCTTCCAGAGCCTGGATTTGCTTACGAAATGCTCCGCTATGCAGTTTCTCCAGCAAGACCAGCAGGTCGGGACGATCTAAATTGTCATTGGGGATGATCAAGTCGTAGCGTTCCTGGAATAAGGGGACGAAATCTAGGCCGGCCTCTGCCGCCGCGGCGCGCAGCCCAATGCCGGCATCCGCCTTGCCTTCCCGGACTGCCTTCGCCACCGCGGTATGGGTTTGGGCTTGGTTGCCAAGGATGTGCAGCGCCTGTGGGGAAAGGCCCAGGCGATTTAGCTGCCGGTCGAACCACACTCGCGTTCCCGAGCCCGGATTTCTCAAAACGGTGGTCACATTCTTCTGCGCCAAGTCTTCCAAGGCGCGGACTTGACGTGGATTGCCAGGCGCCACCAGTAGACCCTGCTCCCGGTACGCCAGGGTAATCAGGGTGATCTCCCGGTCTGGGAAAAAATGGTGCACGAAAGGCAGGTTGAACTCGCCAGTCTGTACATCCAAAAGATGGCAGCCTGCCAGTTGGGCGCTGCCTTGGCGCAACGCAACCAGCCCTTCCAGGCTGCCCACCGGAAAAGCGAGCACTTGCTCTTGTTCCTGTACCAGCATTTCCAGGGCCAGATCGTGGCTGCCCAAAAAGACCAGCGGTTCCCGGTCCGATTGGGAATACCGGGGTAAGATGGCGCCTTGGAAAAAGAAAGCCCGGGCGGTGGCCCGGTAGAATTTCTCGACATATCCGCGCCTCTGGCGGGTATAGGCCAACTCGACCAGCCCAACCTTCTCGAGTTGCATAAGATGATAGCGCACTTGAGCAGGATGATCTCCCAGGATTTTCCCCAGTGATGATAAGGTTTCGGGCCCGGCCATCAGCAGCCGCAAGATAGCTTGCTTCCTTTTATCTGCAATGATTTTCAGACTTTCAAAATCCTGAATGCGACTCATCCCGTTCATAGCACTCTTCTGACATTAAAATTTTTTTTATCGTCTTTCAAAAGTCTATCACGCGGCTGCCTTTCCGTCAAAGGAATGCAGACCAGGCGCCGCAACTCAATCATATTTGACAACCTTTGTCCACTATGGTACACTCTCATTTTGAAAATTGACTGTTGTGAGCTGAAAATGCTCGCACGGATTCTTCCCCCTGAATCACCTTCATACCTGCCCGGGTGGATCCGCTAAGGGTATTCCTGGAATACCCACACTCATCCAGAGAGGTGGAGGGACCGGCCCTGAGAAACCTCGGCAACCACTGCATACCTTGTGCGGAAGGTGCCAAATCCGTCAGGCAGCTAGATCTTCTCGGCTGCCGGAAGATGAGGGATGATACATCTCGCTTGTAACGTCTCTCAAAGAGAGACGTTTTTATTTGTTCTCAACGGGAAATGCAAGTTTCATAGGAGTCAGCTTAATGGATCGAAAATACACCAACCGCCGCTATCTCGACGCCCTACAAGAGCGCGTGCTCATTTACGATGGCGCTATGGGCACCAGCCTGCAGGACCAAAAATTGACTGCCGAACAGTTCGGCGGTGAAAAATATGAGGGCTGCAACGATTGCCTGGTGCTGAGCTATCCCCAGGCTGTGGAAGCCGTTCACCGTTCGTTCCTTGAAACCGGTGTGGATGTGATCGAAACCGACAGCTTTCGAGCCAACCGCCTGACCCTGGGTGAATACGGTTTTAAGGAGCGTGTGGTCGAGATCAATCATGCCGCGGCCGCTCTGGCTCGGCGCTTGGCCGACGAGTACAGCACCCCAGACCATCCCAGATTTGTAGCCGGTTCCATGGGGCCTTCAGGAAAATTACCTTCCGCCGATGACCCCGACTTGTCTGACGTCTCCTTCGACGAGTTGGTGGATATCTTTCGGGAACAGGCCGTAGGTCTCATTCAGGGCGGCGTGGACGTACTCTTGATCGAAACCTCTCAAGATATCCTGGAGGTCAAAGCCGCCATCCAGGGCATAGAGAAGGCTTTTGAACAGACCGGGGAGGTTCTGCCTATTCAAGCTCAGGTGACTTTGGACACCACCGGTCGCATGTTGCTGGGAACAGATATCGCTTCGGCGCAAACCATCCTGGAAGGTCTGCCAATTGACGTGATTGGTTTGAACTGCTCGACCGGACCGGAGCACATGCGTGAGCCGATCCGTTTCCTGGGCGAGAATTCCTCCTTGCCGGTCTCTTGTATTCCCAATGCCGGATTGCCGTTGAATGTCGACGGAGAAGCCGTTTATCCGCTGGAGCCGGAGCCGTTTTCGGAAGCGCTGGCCGAGTTTGTGGAGAAGAATAATATCAGTGTGGTAGGCGGCTGTTGTGGGACCACGCCCGAGCACTTGAGGCTGCTGGTCGAGAAGGTCGGAGGCCGCAAGCGCCCAGCGCGCCCGGTTTTAGATCTGCCGCGACTTTCGTCTTCTACCCGCGCGCTTGCTATGCGCCAGGATCCACCGCCAATGTTGATCGGTGAACGCTGTAACGCACAGGGCAGCCGCAAGTTCAAACGGCTCTTGTTGGCGGAGGATTACGACGCCATCCTGGAAATTGCCCGCGATCAAGTGGAGGGCGGCGCGCATGCCCTGGACGTTTCTGTCGCCGTCACAGAGCGTTCCGATGAGGCGGAATTAATGCGTATGGTGGTCAAGAAGCTCTCTATGGGTGTCGAAGCACCTTTGGTGATCGATACAACCGAGCCTGAGGTAATGGAGGTGGCCCTCAAGACCGCTGCCGGTCGCTGCTTGTTGAATTCCACCCATCTGGAAAGCGGGCCAGAGAAGGCCAGGCGGGTCTTCTCACTGGCAAGCGAGCATAACGCAGCCGTTTTGATGTTGACCATCGACGAAGACGGCATGGCGAAGACCGCCACTCACAAGTTGGAAGTAGCCCAACGCCTTTATGACCTGGCAGTAAAGGAACACGGCTTGAAGGCGCAAGACCTGGTTTACGATACATTGACATTCACCCTGGCGACCGGCGATGCGGAATTCGCCAATTCGGCTGTCGAAACCTTGGAAGGCATCCGCTTGATCAAGTCGGCCCTGCCTGGGGTAATGACCTCCTTAGGGGTGAGCAACGTCTCTTTCGGTTTGAGCCCGGCGGCGCGACCGGTACTTAACAGCATCATGCTTTACCATGCTGTCAAAGCCGGGCTGGATATGGCCATCGTGAATCCCGCCCATATCACTCCTTATGCGGAAATCCCGGCGGAAGAACGCCAGCTATCGGAAGACCTGATCTTCAACCGCCATCCCGACGCGCTGCAGCACTTTATCGAATATTTTCAGAATGTTGTACCCGGGGAAGATGAGCAAGGAAAAACAGATCCGACCCAGGATATGACTCCCGAAGAGCGCCTGCATTGGCGCATCCTGCACCGCCATAAAGAGGGTGTGGAAGGCGATATCGACGAGATCCTGGCTAAGAATGGACGCGTCTCCCAGCACGAGACCGCCGTAAAAATTCTCAACACCGTTCTTCTTCCGGCTATGAAAGAGGTGGGAGATAAATTCGGCGCCGGAGAATTAATTCTGCCGTTTGTGCTGCAGTCCGCCGAAGTGATGAAGAAAGCGGTCGGGCACGTAGAGCAGTTCCTGGAGAGAAAAGCAGGCACCAGCAAAGGCTTGGTGGTACTGGCCACGGTGTATGGCGACGTGCATGATATTGGCAAGAACCTGGTAAAAACCATCTTGTCAAATAACGGCTATTCGGTCATCGACCTGGGCAAGCAGGTGCCAGCGGAGACCATCATCTCCAAGGCGGTCGAGGTAAACGCAGACGCCATCGGGTTGAGCGCGCTGCTGGTGAACACCAGCAAACAGATGCCTCTGATCGTCAACGAGCTGGCCCGCCGGCAACTGCGCTTCCCAGTGCTGGTTGGCGGCGCGGCCATCAACCGGCGTTTCGGATGGCGGATTCTGTTCACCGAAGACGGTGATTTATATGAACCAGGGGTCTTTTACTGCAAGGATGCCTTCGAGGGGCTTTCTGTGATGGACGCGCTCAGCGAACCGCAGCAGCGCCAGGTCCTGCTGCACGATTTGCATAAGAAAGCGCACCACGAGATGGGACGTTCTCCCCGCTCCAGGCCCAGGCGCAAGTCGTTACGCCACTCGCAGGTGCCTCCGGCGGAGTTCATCCCCCAACCGGAGTCGTGGGGACCACGCGTTGTCAGGCAGATGCCGTTGGAAATTGTTTTCCAGTACCTTTTCAAGAACGAGCTCTTTCGTTTGTCGTGGGGGGCGAAGAATGCACACGGAGAGGAATGGGATCAACTGGAAGAAGAATTTGAAAACCGTCTGCGGCGCATGCAGAAAGAGGCGCTCAATGAAGGCTGGCTCGAGCCG
>Ga0207752_1000775_pt1 | contig 14940 bp, 7 predicted proteins | sample Pon2CUnioCityCA_6_FD_187272 | JGI IMG/M metagenome (GOLD analysis project Ga0207752, IMG submission 187272) | Marine sediment microbial community from Union City, CA, USA - Pond 2C Sediment 2 (SPAdes) | ecosystem: Environmental > Aquatic > Marine > Intertidal zone > Salt pond sediment ...
GGGAAGTTGTTCGGCGGGATGCTGCTGATTCCCGTCCTCGCGGTGCTGATCCGCCGGCAGGGCAAACAGAGTCTTCGGTCGCTCGGCCTGGTCGTCGCGGGCGCTGCAGCAGCTTCGGTTGTTTACCTGCTGCTCTTTTTCGGCGGCTCCCTCAGCGAGTACCTGACCTACCTCGCCGAGGTCCGGGCCACCGTCCAGCCGACGGCGCTGGCTGGACCGACTACAGCTGTGACCAGCCTCCTTGACTATTTGGCCCAGTCGGCGACCGTGGACTTCACCTGGTACTATATCGCCGCCTTGACGGTCATGGTGACCGTTAACGTCGTGATCCAGCCCAATTCGCTGGTCGCCACCGGTTCGGCCAAAAGTGAGTATGAGTGTCGCTTCGGCTTCGTGGCGGGCAGCTATATGAAGCGTCTCTGCACGATTCTCTGGGGATTCTTCGCGCTCCTGGCGATCGTGCTCTACCACGACCAGATCCACGACCCGGACCTAGTTTGGGGATACGCCACGTTGGACCTGCTGGGCCCCTTGAATCTGGGTCTCGTGGGGCTGATGATCGCCTGCCTGATGGCCGCCCTGATGAGCACCGCCGATTGCCTGATGATCACAGGCTCCGGCCTGCTGACCCACAACATCTATCGGCCTCTGTTCCCGGGCCGTCCCCAGCGACACTATGTCGTCGTCGGACGGTGGTTTGGGGCGCTCGTGGTAATCGGAGGCGCCCTGATCGCCACACAGTTCGACACGATCCTCCAGCAGCTCAATGTCATGGTGGCGGCGAGCTTCTGGCTGGGAATGAAATGGCGCCGGGCGAACAGAATCGGAGCCTGGTGCTCGATCGTGGCTACCGCCCTGCTGTTCTTCGGCCTGCCGATATTGCTGCCCGCCCTGGTCCCAAGCCTGAGAATGCAGCCGGCCCTGCTCAAGTGCACACGCCAGCAAACCATCGTCCGGACCTATAGGGCGCGCGAAATGGATGTTCTGCAGCGCCATCGGGAGATCGAGCAATGGCAGGCGTCGTCCGCCGAAGAGCGGGAGCAAACCAGTCGGCCCGCGTCCCTGGAAATCGGACAAGTCTTCGAGAAGACCTATCGACATCCCAGCCGGTCCATCTTCTGGACCAAGGGCATCAAGCCCGATAGCCATGGCCAAACGTACGGCAGCGGCATGCTGAGCCTCGAACTCGTCGCCCTGGATCGACTCGGGATCGAGCTGGAGAACAACCCTTATGCCTTGAACGAGACACTCCGCATCCTGATTCGAACGATCGTGCCATTTCTGATTCTGATCGGGGTGGCCCTGATCACATGCCCGGACGCAGCGGATCGCCTGGACCGATTCTACGCCAAGATGAAGACCCCGGTGCGGGCCGACCCACAAGCTGACGCCGAGATCCTGGCTCGGTCGTTGGCGCACCCGGCCGACTTGAACGATCGAAAGCTCTTTCCCCACTCATCGTGGGAGCTTCACAAATGGACACGTACGGACCTCTGGGGCTTCATTATCTCCTGCGCGGTGGCTGCCGCCGTGGTTGCGCTCCTGGTCCTGATGACTCAAATCGGGGGATAGTCGAGTTCGTAGTGACCCCGCCAGCGGTTCTTCTCCGTGCCCTATGGGCATGGTCGGGTAGGTGGAGCCGGGATGGTGACATCATCCGGTGAGAGCGGTGCAGCCATCTCACAAAGCCGCATCAGGTGGCCGCCCGATGGATAGGATGAGAGACTTTACGCTTCTGGCGGAGCCCACAGGGGGCTTTGCCAGCGAAGCGGCGGGGAGCGGGGCGAGTGACGCCGGTCGGCAGCGTGAGTGCCGGCGGTTGGATTAGGCTGCGATACGGGAGATTTGTGTCAATTCTGTGTCAGTCGCTGCTGGTAAGTCTCTCCCGCGCCACTTGTCACTCACTGGTCAACCACTTGAAACCCTCGTTCCCGCCACACAGGAATACCCGTAAATCTTCTTAATAGAGGGCGCACAAGCCGCGCGACAGCCTGAAGATCCGTGTGTCCGCGGTTCAGGATCGAAAGAGCGCTCTCGGAAAATCCTGGAGCCATGGCGGACCTTGGGTGCAGACAGCAAGGCCCGACATAGCTCAGGTCCCTCGCAGAAACGCCAAGTGCCTTTCGCCGTAGGCGTGTTCAGGCACTGGATATCTGCAAAAGAACGCTCACTTCAAGACAGAGACACGCAACGTCTCTCGGGAATCCAGCACTGAACTACTGTTCTCCGATGTCAGGACGGCGTGCCAGAGGTAGCGGGTGGGGTCGGCTGCGCCGGGAGGAGAGGCCAGATGCAGGGTCAGCATGCGGGCTTGGGGCGTGACATTCATAACCACACCGCCGTCCAGTTCCAGCGTGGCCGGGGCGGGCATTGGCTCGGGTAATTCCACCACGATGTCCCGGCTGCCTTTGGAGTAGATCCACAATTCCACTTTCGCGGCGGTGCCTTCGGTGACGAAATTCACGCCTTCGTCGCCCAGGTCTGTGTCGGCTAAGGATTTCAGGTTGGCGGCGATCAGGTTGGGGGCCGTGGCTCGGAAGCCGTGAGCGGCCAGTTCGTAGCCATCGGCGAGCATGGGGTGGCTGTTGAGATTGGCCACGATCTCGACCGGGCCGTAAGTCGCTCGCAGGAGGCCGTCGTCTTCATAGGTGGGCGTGGGGCCGCGGTCGTGAGTGAAGGCTTTCACCGGCTCGCCTGTATAGCGGGCGCACACGGACTTCTGCAGGCGGTCGAGCCAGAGGAGCCATTGACGCGAAGCCGGTTTGTCCAGCGACGAGGCGCTGATGCGGAGGCTCAGGTTGTAGCCCAGGCCGAGAGTCCAGGACAGGACCTCATCATCGGTGACGAACTGGCCCAGGTCGTGGTGGATGAAGGCGAGTTTGTCGTGCGCGATGTACTGGGCTAACGGAAAGACGTCCCAGGTTTGCGGCGGGAATCGGTCCTTGAGGAGTGTGCGCCAGGTCGGCGGGTTCTTCGTGGGGACAATCGACCAGGACAAGCCGCAAAACTGCGACTCGTAATTGACGATGCGGTCCCAGCCGTTCTCTGTCGAGAGCGGCTTCTTCTCGCTGTCCTCGGCGACCATCGAGACCATGCCTTCGCTGTAGGCATACGGCGTGGGCGAAGCCGGATTCGTGTCGTATTGCCAGCCCCGGGCACCGCACTGGTCTTGGAACAGCACGTCGATGGGGTAATCCTCCACGAACTGCCGGATGGTGAGCCGGTTGGCGGCCTGGACCGCCGGATGCCAATGGCAAACGGTGTAGCCGTCGTTCGCGCCATACGACTCGTAGGACAACGAACCATCGAGACCCCACAGCAGCGGCGCCTCGCCCTCACGCTGGAACGTCGGCCCGCGCGGATGGTCGCACCACCAGGTCGGATTCGTGTAGGGCATGACCAGATGGCCCAGCGCGCGGCACCGCGCGAGCAACGTCGTGAATTCGGCGGGTGTGCCCCAATTCTGATTCGGAGGCAAATGGTCCGGATATTCCTTGTCAAAGCCGCCCTGCAGGTAGCGTGTGAAGTGGATCAGCGAGGGCGCGGGCAGTTGATCCAGATGCGCGAGCATGCTGTTGGCCGAGCCGTCTAAGAAGACCAGCACCGATTGCTTGAATGCCGCGAGGGTGGCTGGTGACATCTTGGATTCGAGCGGGCGGGTGACCTCGTTCGCTTGGCAATAGGCGTTCAAATCCTCGGTGACGGGGTGGCCCAGGGTCAGGCGCACCCTGGGCGATTGCCACTGTGCCCCTTTGGTGACGTACGTGCCGAAAGCTCGCTCGCAGTAGCCGCCCTTCTCGTCGCCGCCCCAGGCGAGCCGACCCGGGACGAAGATCGCCACAGGGTTCGCGGCGCCGGACCAGGGTTGCCACTGCATCGGCTGGACACCGTAGAGCGAGGCTGAGCCGACGGAGGTGTCGAGATGAAAGAAGTCGGCAAAGGCGGGCGGGTAGGACGTCGAGTAGCTCAGGTAGAGACTGGGGTGCAGTTCGTAATAGAAGGAATAGCCGCCGACCTCGAACCAATTGCCGCCGGCCCGCACGTACTGCCCGACAGCGGCCGTCGTAGCCTCCATGCCCGACTGCTCCGGGACCGGGACCCATTCCCCGTACGGGTTGAGGATCGCGAGGAAATCGGCGCCGGCCATCGCGTCGAACATCGCAGGGACGCTGGTGAGTTCGACGATCGGGCATCCGGCATCGCGGATCACGGCCGAGGCAGTGAGCCGGTCGTGCCAAGTGGTCGTCGGCACGACGGTCCAGCCGCCGGCTTTGGGCCCGTTCTCCAGCGACACGAGTCCGATCTTTTGGCGCCTGGGAGACGAGGCCGTCGCCAGATGCTCGATGGCCCCCAAGACGAGGTCGGGGACCATCTGCGCCTGCTCGGTCTCGACGCGGCCCCCGATTCGAAAGAGCAGACCCTGTCTGCCCAAGCGGGTGCCGGAGAAATACGGTCCGTTTGTCGAATCGGCGAGCACCAGCGCCGTGGCATCGTCGGGCGATGCGCGATTGACGATGGCGGACTTGCCATCCCACTTGGCCGCCAGATCGCTGCCCAGCCAGGCCAAGCCGTCAGGAGTGATACGAATGGGCACGGGCGTATCGTTGTCGTCTCGCATGGTCAGACTGGTCCCAAGGAGGTTCCTGAGACCGCTCGGGCCCACGACCGTGGTCTGCCAGCCGACAGGGTGGTCGGCAGGTTGACGCTCGAAGAAGGTCGGCTGGAACGCCGCACCTACTGATTCGTTGGCGTTGAGTGGGCCGATGAATTGTCTGACCCCGTCCGGGTCAAAACGCAGGCGCCCGGGAAGAGCGAACTCCAGCACGGTCTTGCTCGCCGACTTCACCTGAGCGGCGAAGTCCACGCCATCGGCACGCTCCGTGACGACAATCGCCACGGTGATGTCGGCGCTGGTGTAGGTCAGGTTCAGGCTTGCGGCGGCAGGGTCAGCGGACCAATGAAACTGCCGCCTGGATGAGCCGGCGGAGACATCGGCGGCCGTGCTGCCCCCGCCCTCCCTGTAGGCGGCGCGCCACAAGCCGTCGTCACCACTTTGAAGAATGCTGCCGCTGCGGCCGGGCACCGTGACTGAGCGTATCGCGCCATCGACATCGCTGAATGCGACGGCAAAGCTCTCGCCGGTAAACACGAGTTCGTCCCCGCGATGCTCGATCGTGGCGCCAGAGGACAAGCGACAGATGCCTACCCACCATAAGATGACGATTGCTGTGATCTGTGCCGTATTCCGCACCGTGGTTATTCCTCCAACGAACCGACGGACCATAGGCAGAAACACGCTTGCCAACGACAATGCAAGCGTATCTCGCGCACGAGCCGCTGTCAACCGCAATGCGGCAGCCATTCTTCAGCCGCAGAGGGCCTTCAGCCAGCAGCCATCAACTGACAACCCATTCAACCATAAGATGGGCCGCATAGTGGAAGCTGTCGCCATACGATTCAGCATCTGCCAGTTGGAGTGTCTTTCTTTCGCTCCGGCGGGCCGGTACAATGGCGTCACGACAAGGGAAAACATACACAAGGCGGCAAGAGGCAGGTAAGATCGCTGAATGAATCTGCTGAGAAACAGATGTATCGGGGGGCTATTGAAGGCCAAGTGGTTTCCGGCCGCGGCCCAATTGCTCCTGCTGGCCGTCTTCATCCTGCTGGTCCTCGGCGGTCTGGGAGTGACAACCGCTGACCCCGACCTCACCCGGTATCTGCGAGACACCAACCTGGCGAACCTGATCGTCTGGTCGTACTGGTGGCCCGTCATCATCATCGCCGCGGTCTTGTTCGGTCGCTTGTGGTGTACCGTCTGTCCCATGGAGTTCTTGACGTACTGGGCGGGAAGAATCGGGCTCAGACGGCGAGTCCCCGGCATCCTCAAGAGTGGTTGGGTCGTTACCATCTTTTACACGCTCGTTTGGATCGTGGGGATACAGACTCTGGCGATCAATCGCATTCCTCATCAGATGTCACTCTATATGCTCCTGTTGATTCTCGTGGCGGTCGATGTCTCCTTGATTTTCGAAAGGCGCGCGTTCTGCAGCTATGTCTGTCCGGTGGGACACTTGCTGGGCCTGTATGCCCTCATGTCACCGTTTGAGTGGCGCGCGGACGACGGTTCCGTCTGCCAAAGCTGTCGCACCAAGGATTGTGTGGCGAAGAAGAATCAGTATCGCCTGGCCGGACGTTCCTGCACGAGCAATCTTTACCCGGCCTCGATCACCGACAATCGCGACTGCCTGTTATGCACGCAATGCTGGAAGGCGTGCCCACAGGAGAACGTTCGCTTTGGCATCCGACGGCCTTTGGCCGATTTGCTGGCCGGCGTCGATCTGCGGCCGGCGCAGGCCGGGTTCATCCTGGTGCTCAGTGGCTTTGTCGTCTATGAAATCCTCTCGGAGCGGCCGGTTTCCTTTGAAATGATGATGTGGGGGCCCGAACGTCTCACACAAGCCCTGGGAATGACAGGGGCAATAAGCAATTTGGTCTCTGCAACGTTCCTGTTCGTCGTGGTGCCTGCCCTGGCGCTGTTGATGGTAACGACTCTGGCGAGATTGGCCTGCGGGCAGGAGCGAGTGTCTTTCGGGCAGACAGCCAAGACGTTTACGTTGCTCTTGTTGCCCACGATTGCAGGCGCCCATATCCTCAAGTCCATACTCAGGATGTCCTCACGCCTTCCCTACTGGCCCGGCATCTTGGCGGATCCCAAGGGGATCGAGACCGCCCAGGGAATGGCCGCCGGGACTCTGGTACTGGACACATCTGCGACGGGCGCACTTGATCCGGCCGTCAGTTTCGTAGCGATTGCCTTGCTGCTGGCGTCCCTGGCGGCGACCGTACTGGTTTTCCGACGGACGGTGGCCGGACAGAAACTCAGCCGCGGCGTCCAAGCGGTGCTGTGTCTGGGCACGCTGTCCTATTGGACTATTTTCGCTGTGACGATCTTGCGCTGGAGGTTTTTCCCGTAATTCTGGTGCGGCCGAGGCACGTTTCCCGTATAATGATAGCGTCTGTGATCGCAATGATGAATCAGGGTTCATCCGGATAGCATAGAGATCTTCCTGAGGTAGATGAATATGCGAGCCAAAGTGAAGATTGTCACCGTTGGTGTTCTCATCCTGCTTGGGGCAGCTCTGTTTTATTACTGCGCGGCTTTCTACCCCACAGAGAGTCCGGCTCAGGCGAAGGCTGCCTCACCAGCCGTTGCCGCCGCGGAATCAGAGCCGCTTGAGCAGACCCCTTCCCCTGCTTCCTCTCCCTCTGCGGCATCTTCATCTTCCGAAAACAGGCCACGCCCCAGAGCCGGTGCCACGTGATAAGCTGAAAGCAGACCATGGTGGCCATGGTCGCGTCGAATCCGCAACCCCAAAGGGGTCAGGTGCGTCTTCTCTGCAGTTCCGGGAACATCCACAGATTATTGGTGATAGTCCCCGATGACGTATCTCGTTAACAGGTGGCTGTTGTGCCTGTCAAGTGACGATGGGACCGCTGCGTCGTGGCCAAATTCGCGGGAAAGCGGTCGACTCGCAGAACGACTGTGACGATGATGATGGACGCCTCTCATTCTGACTTCGCACTCGGAGGAAGCTGGCAGAGGATGGGAAGCAGTTCGTTAGTAAGCAATGGATACTGAGTTGCAAGTCACATCCGACCTGGGGACAGGCCAACGTCCCGTGGGGTGATTTCCGCGTCGGCCGGTACGACGCCGAAAATCAGATAGCTCCCGCCGCTGCGCGGATCGAGGACGATCTCGCCGGCGTCGTACGTGAACACGTGCAGCTTCACGGCCGGTGAACCCTCCAACTGCATCACATTCCGCATCACCGTCTCGACCCCACCGTGGAGCGCCGCCTGCGAATCGATGTCCAGGTTCGGCGGTTGGGCCCAGATGTTGCGGCCCTCATCAAAATAGCCGATCAGCACCTTGACCGGCACGTCCGTCTTGAATCGAATGGGTTCGAGCTGCCCCGCCTTTGCCGCCGTGTGCGAGAAACGAATGCCCGTCAGCCCTTCCAGTTCCTCGGCCAGTTGCAGCACCACGTAGCCGCGATCCGTGAACGGCTTGGCGCCGATCGTCAGCGCGTATGTCTCGGCATGGTCGCTGAGCAACTCGAAGGGCGCGCCGGTCAGCTTCGGTCCCGGCCGGCTTGACGGCTCGACCTCTTCCTGATCCAGATTTGCCACCCTCTGCCTGAATTGCGCCAGCTCCTCCTCGTACAGCGGCAACATCTGAGTCCAGTGATAGTAGTAGGCCTTGTCATCCTTCCAGCCTCGAATGGGAATGCGCCGGTGTCCGGTCTGGAGCGTGTTGGCATAGCGGTAACTGCTGGCGGTCCGTCGCGCAAGTTCGCGGTAGATCTCCAGGCTCTTTTCGAGATGCACCGCGGCTTTCTCCATATCCCGCCTGTCCCGACTATAACCATAGCGCAACACGAGCATCGCGGCGCGCACTTTCTCTTCGTAATTGCGGCTGACAAGGTCGATGCAATGGATATCGTTTCGCAGCCGCTCGAATTCGCTGCGGTTCTTCGTCACGAGCGGTGCTGCCCTTTCAATGGCCGTGACCGCCTGGGCCGAAAGGCGCGACGCATCCTCGATCACCGATGGCGGCGTTTCCCCTTCGTGTGGCTGACCGGCCCATTCCTTCTTGGCGTACCCCTCGAGCCGTTCGCCGGGAGGGGCTTGCCATTCCCACAAACCGCTGAAGGGCTGGTACGGTCCCGGATCGACCAACTGATCGAGGAACATGCCCAGCGAGAACGTCTGGCGGTTGCCCTCGGTGATTCCGAACCGCCGCAGCAGCATGGGGGCGCAGTTGCCCGAATCGTTGTAGGCCGAGAGGATCAGTTCCGCCGCTTGCTCGCTGCCGAATCTCTCCGTCAGGCACTTCACCCAATAGCGGTGATCCGCCTCCAAGTCGCGGTCCGGCTGCCACAGGTACCGTGCCCAGGCCTGGAACCAGATCCAGTCGCGGTCGTACTGCTTCAGGAATGGACTGATCTTGTCCGGGGTATTGGGCCAGTCCCAGTAGGCCAGTGGATACAGGTGCAGCCCTTGAGCGCCCAGCCGGTCCCGGCAGGCCAGTACGCTCTTTCGAATGAACTCCTGCGCCCCGTACCGAAATGGTTCGAGGTTGGACAGCAAATGCACGTTCACCACGTGCGTCGACCCCAGTCGGCTCATGTCAAGGTGCACTTGCTGCCACTCGCCCCGCGGCTCGTACGTCGTCAGGGATTCACCATTGTACTTGGCCATCGTGTAAAGATTTGTGTAGGACTTCAGCGCCGATTCGACCATTCCCTTCACATCGGTTACCGCGTGGGCCCGCACCACGATCGGCGGCTCCTCCGTCCTGCCCAGACGCGCCATGGCGTCCTTGACTGCGGGGATTACCGTCTCGTTCATCCAACGCTCTTGATTGGCCTGCCCATTGAGCGCCTCACCCAAGCAGACCAGCAAGCCGACGTTCGGGTACATCTCCACGAATTTCGCGATCGACTTACGGTTGTAGTCCGAGACCAATTCCGTTGGGGCGCGATGCTGCGTCTCGATCCCGTGACGCTCGGCAAAGGGTTTGGAAACGAAGATGTTGTAGAACATCTGGATCACCCAGATGCCGCGTTTGTCGGCTTCCTCGGTCAGGAAGCGGTAGGTCTCGACGTTTTTGCGGTAAACCTCTTCGGAAACCTCCAACGCATAGGGGTAGTCGTCCAACTTCACCAGCGAGGCAAACGGGTGACCGTTCCACAGATAGAGCGTGTTCATCCGGTACTCGACGAGGAAGTCCAAATACTCGATCCACTGCTGCTTATCGTAGAAGAATGGGAAGTTCTGCGGCGTATAGGGATACTCATAAGTGTTGCGCCCGGGCAGGATCGACGTCAACTGCATTCCAATGCACGGCCCCCGCAACTTGAACGCCGGACCGTCCGTCACATCCAGTTCGGCCGGCAGGCCGCCCACCTCGGTGACGCGCCGAGCGAGTTCCAGGGCGCCATAGAGCGTGCCGGAATCTCCGAAACCCGCGACACAGTAGGACCCATTTGATTCACGCGACAATCGAAACCTTTGTAGAGAGCCAACATCCTGCGTCTCTCCTCCGGTGGCCAGGGCAATGCGTCTGAACCCGGTGGGCGCTGTCGCTTGTTGCAGCACAGTGGGTTCGTATCCGGCTTTCGCCAGAGCCCGGCTCAGTCGCTCTGCACCGAATTTCACACGCGGCGATGGATCGGCATCCAGCAGAATCGCGACCGGCCCTGAAGCCGCCGGCGCCAGGCCTTGGCCTACCCCCCACAGCACTAATATCACCCCGAAGCGAATTGGCCTCATCGCCATCCCTTTCCTTGTATCCAACGGGTTCGTCGATGCTATTCGACCTTCATTATGCACGACCTTCAAAGAGGGGAAAGCGTTTTTCCCGGCTTCGAGGCTGCTTCCACGCCACTGGGTCCGCGAGTTGGTTGTCGACGGTCTCACGCGTGCCCGGACTGCCCATGTCCTCCTTGACGGCGCCGGCGCGGTCCAGGAAAGGACCTCTTGTAGACGTCAGGCGACCATCGGACCACTCTGCAAAGGCAGAATCCGTCGCAAACCCTCCCGCAAACAGGTGGCATGCGGCGGGAATGCCAGTGGTTGGATTGGGCTTCGGAAGTCGAGACACTTCCGGAACCGACTGTTGCAGGCGTATCGCCGGTGGTGTAGAATCCCGGCGGCGTGCCGATGGGGGCCGCTGGGCTTGAGAGGCTTACGGATGACACTCGAAGTAGCCCTGGTTCTGCTCGTCTTGGCGGCGACGGTCGTCTTGTTCATCAGCGAGTGGCTGCGCGTTGATGTCATCGCGATCCTGGCCATGCTGGCGTTGGCTTGGCTGCGATTGGTCACGCCGGCGCAGGCCTTCAGCGGATTCGCGAGCAACGCCGTCATTTCCATCATTGCGGTCATGATCCTGGGCTATGGGGTGGATCGGTCGGGCGTCATGCAGCGGATTACCGGGCCGATCGTGCGCCTGGCCGGGCGCAGTGAGAGGCGGCTGACCGGCCTGGTGTCAACGGCTGTTGGACTGCTGTCGGCGTTCATGCAGAATATCGGGGCGGCGGCCCTGTTCCTGCCGGCACTGCTGAGGATTTCGCGCCAAACTCGGATTCCCGAATCACGACTGCTCATGCCCATGGGCTTTGCCGCCATTCTCGGCGGAACGCTCACGATGGTGGCGTCGGGGCCGCTGATCATTCTCAACGACCTGCTCCGACAGGCCGACCTGAAGACGTTCGGTCTGTTTGGCGTCACTCCCGTCGGCCTGGCCTTACTGGCGACGGGGATCGCGTACTTTGTGATCTTCGGCAAGGTGGTCCTGCCGGCGCGAGGCAGCCTCGAGGACCGCGGCGAGCAGGACACACAGAAAGAGTTGATCGAGACGTGGAAGCTTCCATCGGTCGTGCATGAATACGCCGTCGGCACCGACAGTGGCCTCGCGGGAAAGACGCGGGAAGAGGCACAGCTTTGGAGCCGCTACCATCTGAACTTGCTGGCGCTGGCGGAGGGCGACGACATTTCGTACGCGCCCTGGCGCTATACGCGGTTTGCGCCGGGTCAGCGGCTGGCTCTCGTGGGGCATGGTCCGGAGGTCGAGGCTTTCGCGCGAGACTATCAGCTCCGGCCGGAACAGATGGAGGTCTTTCGCGATCTTCGCGCGGGGCAGAGCTCGGGTTTCGCCGAGTTGATCATCCCGCCACGCGCGCCTCTGGCGGGCAAGACCGTTCGACAGATCGCCTTGCGGAAACACCATGGCGTCGAGCCCATCATGCTCTTGAGCGGGGCCGCCGAGGTCAGAGAGGACTTCTCCGACCAAGTTCTCCAGGTCGGCGATACGATGATCGTTCACGGACGCTGGGATCGAATTCTGGCCCTCGACGATCGCGAGAACTTCGTGCTGGTCACGCGCGTCGCCGGGCGTGCGGCGGGAAGGGCAAGACCGTCGGTCGCCATGCTGTGTTTTCTCGGCGCGATCGCGCTGGTGCTGCTCGGAACCCCGCTGGCGGTCGCCTTGCTGAGCGGCGCCGTGGCCATGATCCTTCTACGTGTTCTGAGCATCGACGAAGCGTACAAGGCCGTCGATTGGCGAACGGTCTTTTTGCTCGCCGGCCTGATCCCGCTCGGCGTCGCGATGGACAATACCGGGGCGGCTAAGTACGTGTCCGAGTGGATGATCCGCGTTCTCGGCGGGCAGCATCCGATCTGGATCATGTCGGGCGTTGCGATCCTCGCCACGCTGTTCTCTCTGTTCATGTCGAACGTGGCGGCGACGGTGCTGCTGGTTCCCCTGGTCGCCATGATGGGCCGGCAGGTGGGCGTGGATCCACGGGCGTTGGCCTTGCTCGTGGCGGTTTGCGCGTCGAATTCGTTCGTCCTGCCGACGCACCAGGTCAACGCGTTGCTCATGTCGCCCGGCGGATATCGCAACGCCGATTACATCAAGGCCGGCGGCGTCATGAGCGTGTTGTTCGCCGCCGTGGCGGTCGGGCTCATCTATCTGATTTACACCTGACCCGGAAAGGAAATCCAACCATGCACGTTCTGGACGTGATTGCCGCGGTGATCGCCTACGCGGCGATCGGCATCATCGTGTGGGGAGGCTTTCGGACCCTGCTGCGGGGCATCGTGCTGGAGTTCACCCATTGTCGCCACAAGCACGCGTGCTGCGAGCGCGAAGGTCTGCGCCGAGAGTTCGGATCGTATCTGCTGCTCGCTCTGGAGTTTCTCATCGCGGCGGACGTCGTGAGCACGATTTCCGATCCCACGCTCATGGAGATGGCGCTGCTCGGCAGCATCGTGGCGATTCGAACGGTCATCAGTTTCTTCCTGAACCGGGAGCTTCAACTGGTTCGGCAGCTTGAAACAGCGTCGGAAGCTCCCACTGTCAATCAAGGAGGCTAAGTATGTTTGTACAGCAGTTCTTTGTGAAGGGGTTGGCGCACAGCTCTTATCTACTCGGGGGCACGAGTACTTGCGCCATCGTCGACCCACGTCGCGACATCGACATCTACCTGGAGGCGGCCAAGGAGATGGGCATGAAGATCACCCATATCCTGGAGACGCATCTGCACGCGGATTTCATCTCAGGTCATCTGGATCTGGCGGAACGGACGGGAGCCACGATCTACGCCCCGAAGTCGGCCAAGTGTCGCTTCCGGCACAAGGCCGTCGGAGAAGGCACGGTCTTTCAAATTGAGAACATGCGGATCAAGGTGTTCGACACGCCGGGGCATACGCCCGAACATATCAGCTACGTCGTGACAGACAAGAGCCGGGGGCCCGATCCCGTAGCCGTCTTCTGCGGCGATACGCTGTTCGTGGGGGACGTGGGCCGGCCGGACCTGTTTCCGGGCAAAGCCGCCGAGCTGGCGAGGAAGCTCTACAACAGTCTGCACGGCAAGCTGCTGACCTTGCCCGACTTCTGTGAGGTCTACCCGGCTCACGGCGCCGGCTCGCTGTGCGGGCGAGCGATGGGGGCCAAACGCACGAGCACCATCGGATACGAACGCAAATACAACGCGGCCCTGCAGATCGCGACCAAGGAAGAGTTCATCAAGTCGCTCACGACGAACATGCCCGCGGCGCCCGATCACTTCAGCCGATGCAGCGCGATCAACGGCAAAGGCCCGGCCCTCGTGAGAGAATTGCCGGCATTGGCGCCGATGGCGCCGAGCCAGTTCCGGAAGGCCATGGAGAAGAAGAACACCATCGTGCTCGACATTCGCAGCTACGAAGCTTTTGGCGGCCAGCACATCCCGGGCGCCTACCACGTTGACTTCGGTGGCAATTTCGCGACCTTTGCGGGCTGGATTCTGCCGCCGAACCAGGACCTCCTGATTGTGGCCGAGTCGCCGGCGCAGGCCCGCGACGCCGCCGTTTGGCTCAAACGTGTCGGGCTGGACAATGCGGTCGGCTACCTGGATGGCGGCATGTTCGCCTGGGCCAAGTCCGGGCTGCCCACCAATCACGTCGCGCAGCTCTCGTCGAAGGAAGTCCACAAGATGATGACCACCGGCGGCCAGCTTTCGCTGGTCGACGTCCGGGCGGTGGGAGAGTTCCAGGCCCGGCATATTGACGGCGCGGTGAACGTTCCGGCGCCGGAGTTGCGGACGCGTTACAAGGAATTGGCTAAGTCCAGGCCCGTCGCCCTGATCTGCAGCACGGGGCACCGATCGAGCCTGGGCGCGGCGCTGCTCAAGCAGCGTGGGTTCGCCGATGTGCGCAATGCTGCCGGCGGCATGACCGGCTACAGTGCGGCCGGCTTCAGCGAAGAGTGCCCGCTGTGCGTGGCGCCGCACGTTCCCGGTGTGCCCTCAAAGTAGCCGGCAGGACGCAAGGCCCCGGCCTGTCTTAATAGGAAAGGAGCGACGTATGGATTGGTTCATGATGGAACGCTGGTCCCCCTATGTGGTCGGTGCGGGAATCGGCATCCTGAGTTGGATCGCGTTTGTCTTGTCGGACAAACCCATCGGCTGTTCGACGGCTTTCTCGCGCACCAGCGGCATGATCGAGAAACTGTGGCGCGGCAAGAAGGTCCACAATAAGCCCTACTATCAGAAGTTCGCCCCGGTCATCGATTGGGAATGGATGCTGGTGGTCGGCGTGATTGTCGGCGCGTTTCTCTCTTCGAGGCTGTCGGGCACGTTCGCGCTTGAGTGGGTCCCGGCGCAGTGGCAGGCGGCGGTCGGCGACCACGCCGTTGTACGCTGGGCCGTCGCCCTGATCGGCGGCGTCATGATGGGCGTCGGGGCGCGCTGGGCCGGCGGCTGCACAAGCGGGCACGGCATCAGCGGCACGTTGCAGTTGGCCGTCAGCGGTTGGCTGGCCGCCATGAGCTTCTTCGCCGGGGGGATCGCCGCCGCGATGCTCCTCTACAAGGTACTGCTTTGAACGAGAGGAGAT
>Ga0207752_1000776_pt1 | contig 14939 bp, 11 predicted proteins | sample Pon2CUnioCityCA_6_FD_187272 | JGI IMG/M metagenome (GOLD analysis project Ga0207752, IMG submission 187272) | Marine sediment microbial community from Union City, CA, USA - Pond 2C Sediment 2 (SPAdes) | ecosystem: Environmental > Aquatic > Marine > Intertidal zone > Salt pond sediment ...
ATCGCGCCGGTGGACTGCCAGCAGCTCATCCCCCGCGGGCATGGCGTCCAGGCCCGGCCCCCCTAAATTGCGGCACGACCCATGCAAGAAGGAGCCGACTTCGTCGGGAAGGAAGAAAGTCGGCAGCGGCAAGCCGTCGTAGGTGATGCGCTGCGGTCCGGTTAAGAGCCCCAGGTCGCCCAGTGATTTCCCATCCAAAAGTAGATCGTACGCCAGCAACTGGTTGGTCGGGAAACTGCCGCGTTTTGGCTGTGCCGCAACCAGCGTGAGGAACAACTGCTCGCCCAGGCGAATGGATCGCGTTCCGGCATTTTCGTCGCTCACGGTATCCAAGGCCTGCAGCTTATCGCCGGGTTTGTAAGCCTCCGGCAGAAAGTATAGTTTGGCTTGTGCACGGACCTGTGCGTCCGTGGCGATCCAGAAGAAAACGCGCTGGCTATCTGCGCGCCGGATGATGGGTCCCGCGAATAGGTGAAAGCCGCTCATGCCCGTTTTTCCTCTCCATCTGAAGCAAGTTCCAGTGTGCCGGAATATTCCACGCGCATGCCAAAGCGTTGCGCTCCCGAGATGAAGGGGCGCAAGCTCCGCAGCACTTCCGCTACGACCTCGCCTCCGACCACTACCAGCAGAGCCGTTGAACCGCTTCCCAACGCTTTCATCAACTGGTGGGTGTGTTCATCGGAGAGATTCAAGGTTGCCGTGCGTCCGGCCGCCAAATTGGCTTCCTGCTCGACGTTCCCGCCGAACACCCTGCCGATCACCCAGGCTATCAAACCTTCGAAATCAGCTTCCAGGGCGCGCTCGATACTGCGCCGGTGTTCGAACCTGCCGGGAACGAGCTGAACGTCGACCTGGCCACTTTCGTCCTTGGTCAACACTGCCATGCGGATCAATTCGATGCGCCCGGCGTCGTCCAAGTCGAACATCGCCCGTTGTGCCTCATCGGTGTCGCCGGGTTGCTGCAGTTCAGCGAGTACAAGTTCTATATCCGAATTTGCCTTCAATTTATCTTTCCCCCCAGATTCATCTCAAACTTCCTTTCCCCCATTTCACGACTGCATGTCTTTTATTATACAACCTCCCCGGCCGGAATGATTTTCGCCTCTATAGAATTTTTTCCGGATCAAAGGAGCGATCCTATTTACACTTCTCCCGCCAGCCGCAGTTGCTTCAATTCCCGGTAGCCGATCAATTGCCGGCGCTGCTCGTCGTACATGCGCAAGCGCAGCGAACGCAGGCTGGTGCGCAGGGTTAATGGTTCGACACAATCGAAAACCGGGTTTTCCGTCTGGCAGCGCTCCAGGTTGTAGTTTGGGATGCGCGGCGACAGGTGGTGCAGGTGGTGGAAACCGATATTGCCCGAAAACCACTGCAACAGCCGCGGTAACTTATAGAAAGAGGCGCCTTGCAAGGCGGAGTTAAGATAATCCCACTCGCCATGCCGCCGCCAGTACACGCCCTCGAACTGGTGCTGCACGTAAAACATCCACACCCCCACCGCCGTGCCGATGGCCAGGATCGGGTATTGCACCAGCACGAAGGTTTTGATGCCGATCGTCAGGCTGAGCAGCACGATGATCGCAACCAATGCCAGGTTTGTCCACCAGACGCTGTTGCGTTCTCGCTTGCCGATACCCGGGCGGGGGATGCGGTGCACCACCAGGAAGACCAGCGGTGCGCCGATCACAAACATAAAAAAGGGGTTGCGCATCACCCGGTAGACGAACTGCCGCAGGGGGGAGAGGGCAAGGTATTCTTTGACGGTCAGCGTATCCACGTCGCCGACCCCGCGCCGGTCGAGGTCCCCGGCGGTGGCGTGATGCACGGCGTGGTCACGCGTCCAGTAGTGGAAGGCCGTAAAGGTCAACAGGCCGGTGATCGAGCCCAAGATGGTATTGGCGCGCTGCGATTTGAAAAAGGAGCCGTGCCCGCAGTCGTGGAAGATAATGAAAGTGCGCATCATAAAACCGGCCGCCGGAACGGCCAGCAGCAGCGTCAGCCAGTAGGAGACCTGCAGGCTCCAGACCATCAAAGCCCACAGCAACAGGAAGGGCAGGACCGAAGTCACGATCTGCCACAGGCTGCGTCTCAGGTCCGGCTGCTGGTAGGGAGCGATCAGCTTGCGCCAATTCTTGCGCAGCGTGGGGTCTGGAAAGTCAGGATAGCGTTCTTTCATCATCAACCTTGCTTTGGTTGGGGCTGCTATTATTAAGAGGGTCCCAGAGTCCCCCTTTCAGCTAAATTATACTCGCAATAGCGACGTATAGACAGCTCATCAAGCTGGAGCATCGGACAAATCAATCGGAAATCTCCCATGTCTGGACCTGCCCTCACCAATTGTCGTAACTTTTGTCCGCAGTTTACCTACCCTATTGACTTGGGGGATTTAAGGGGTATAAATTAACTATACAATCGGCGGATTTTATATCGCTGTCATCCATCATTTGACTTTTAATCACATACCCACAATTCCGGAACGATGGCAATTCACTGCAAAGGAGGTGCCCCATGGCGCAAGCTGGGTTGCACGGTTTGGTGAGTCTACCGTTGAGAAAATGGACCGCCAAACGGGAGTGGCTGATGTTGGGGGTTGTCATAGGCAGCATGTTGCCTGACGCCGATAACCTGGCTGTGGCGGTCGCAACCGTTACGAACTCCGCCACACAAGGGCTGCACCGCACCTTCAGCCACAGCTTGTTTACCATTGTGGTAATAATTTCCTTTTTTTATCTGATCGGCTTGACAACCAGGCGTCCGCGCTGGAATAACCTGGGCATTGGATTAGGGTTGGGCGTACTATTGCACATCTTGCTCGATGTCTTGGTCTGGTTCGATGGTGTGGCTATTCTATGGCCGATCCCCTTCTGGCTCAACCTTTGGGATGGAATTACCCCGCCAGCTTGGTGGATGACCTTGATGCTGCCGGTTGAACTGCTGTTCTTTGCCTTGTTCTTCTACACCCTTTACTCCCTGGCCAAAAAGCAGGGTTCTGACCAGAATTTTTTGGGCAAATTGCGCCTGTGGGCGCTGTTGGAAGCATTGCTTTTCGTCGTATTCTTGGTTTTGGCTTATACTCTTTCGGCAGGCTTTCTGACCATCTTTGGGGCTGTCTATTTGTTGTCCTTGGGATTAGCCATCGAGATCGCGATCCGCATGCGTTCGACCATCGAGGGCTACTCAAGATGGTCGAACGCATATGAATATCCGATCAGCGATATACAATCATACTGATGCAAAAACTCAAATTTTCACTTGCACAAGAAAAAGATAAGTTTGTAGCGCTCGTCAACCAAACCGATCAAAAAACCCTAGCAGTCTGGGCAATCGATTGCGCCGAGCGCGTCCTGCCGTATTTCGAGCAAGAATATCCTGACGACCACCGCCCTCGGGACGCCCTCCAAACCCTGCAAACTTGGATCGATACAGGCGTGTTTCGCATGCAGGTTATCCGTAAGGCTTCACTGGCCTCACATGCGGCTGCGCGTGAGGTGGGGGAGGACAACCCAGCTCGCTCTGCTGCGCGCGCGGCGGGCCAAGCGGTGGCCACTGCCCATGTCCCCACGCATGCCATCGGCGCTGCCATTTATGCCCTACAGGCCATCCATCGAGCCACAGACGCCTCTGCCGCCGATGCCGCCGTGGCCCAAGAACGGGATTGGCAAATCCAGCACCTGCTTGAATTGGCAAACACGAAGTAAGTAGCAGTATGAGATCTTACAAACCAGCCTGTCAGGTTTTTGCCTGCACGATGTCTAGCACGCGCTCGACAACCTTCTCGAGCGGGGCGCGGGTGTCGATCTCATGGTCGGCGGCCTTCCGCAACCGAGGCTCGACGGTTTTTAGATGCTCCAACACTCGCGCCAGAGTCCTGGGTGTCGTTCCATACGGGTTGTTGGCTCTGCTCACCAGGCGCTCTACGATTACGTCGAAAGGCGCGCTGAGCAGAATGATGTGGTCGAACTGCGGGTGGAACTTGCCTTGATTGGGCGATGTTCCGGCCAGGAACAGCGCCTCTGCGTCTTCGGTTGACAACAGGCGCTGGATGCGGTCTTCATCCCACACCCAGTCGAGTTCGTCCCAACCGTACTCGCCGGGAGCGGGTGGCGCCGCCGGCAGCCCGCTGCGCATATTGACCCAGTGGCTCCAATCGTCCTGGTCGGCGTCGATGGCTTTGTAACCGCGCCGTGAGAGCTCACGGATCACCGTCGACTTGCCGGTTCCCGACATTCCGGTTAGTAGTACGCGCTTCACAACAACACCACACCTTACTCCGGCAAAAACACGCGCATCCCATCGCGCTCATCCATGATATAGGCGCGGTCTGGGTAGCGCAGCACGATGCGCGTGATCCATAAATCCCCAACGGCTCCGCTGGCGTTGAACAGCCCGCCCACGCCCAATAAAGCCACCCATACCGTGCCTTGCAAAAGCCACATTCCCAGCACCACCAGCAAACTGATCAGGAGGAAGGGCGCCAGGGCTACGACCACGTAATGGTTACGGCGGAAAGCATATCCGGGAGAAGTGGCGTAGAACATCGCCTGCTTCCACAGCGCCCCATACCTGGGTCTTGCGCCGAAGATGCGCATGACCAGACCATGGACGAGCTCGTGCAATACCAGGGTCAGCACAATCGCCAGGATGCCCAACCCGATTTCAGGCAGGCCGAGTTCGATCGCCCCGGACGGCAGCTTTCCCAGTGTGGCGGCTAACCTGGAAAAGAGCACCCCAAATAGCACCAGCAGGACTAACCCCCAGATGTTTAGCATGAATACTCGGGAAGATTTTTCTGTCACGCGCCAATACAGAACTTCACGATAACCGTCTGGTAGTGAATCTGAAGTGGGAGGGGCGTTATTTTTCTCTGGCATAAATCTCTTTTCTGGCGCCCACAACGCTTGTCCATCGAATTATCGTTCGTCGACATACTCGTACCGGGCGCGGCGGCCAATGATTGCGAAACCAAGCTGGGCATAGGTTTGTATTGCCCCAGGATTGTTGATGTTGACAGTTAATTGGGTCGAAACTGTCCCGGCTGCCTGCATGCGCTGCATTGTCTCGACCATGAGCGCTGAGCCAAGTCCGCGCCTGCGCTGGATGGGAATCACCCCGATCTGCCACACAAAGCCACCTGGAGAGTCTGTGGTCAGGTCGATATTCCCAATAACGAAGCCTAGTGGCGCACCATCCGCGCGCGCCAGCAGCGACCACTCGGGTATCAAGTCGTTTTCGGTCACCCGGGCGATCCACTCAGCGGCGCTCCAACCTGGGAAGCCGGGCCGGTCGTGGAATGCGGCGTCGTAGGCTTTATAGAATTGATCGGCCATGTTGGGCTGCCAGCTCGTGAGCGTCACGCCTGGCGGCAGCGCACGATCTGGCAATGGCAGGCGCAGGTCGCATGCCATCACGAATGATTCAAACACGCGCTCAAAGCCGTGTGCCTGATACAGGCGGTTGGCCGGCTCAGTGAGCGCTTCGGTAGCGATCTGCAAAACCCGCCCGGTTGCAGAGACATCCGCCAGCAGAGACCGGGCCTGCACCTGGCTCCAACGCATCAGATAGTCGCCGATGCCTCGATTACGTAGGTCAGGTCGCACTTGGCCGACGATCGTGGCCTGCTGTGTGCTCGAATCGCCGCCGATGTGTACCGTGGCACAGGCGACCAGGCGCTTGTCAGGAGTGAATGCACCGATGGCTGCACCTGGCGCGTCCGGGAAGTAGCGACTGTTGAGGGTATCCGGCTCGATCATAAAGGCCAGACCGCCGTCGGCCGCTTGGCAAACGACGGCTAGCTCGACGAGCGCGGCCAGATCCTCGCGGGCAATCGGGCGCCAGGTCAGGCCGGCCAGGTTTGGCGGGGTTGGGAGGATTGCTGCATCCTCCATCGATAAAATCTCAGTAGGCGTTTGGTGATTGATCCAACCAGGCTTGGTGAAAATCGTACCATTTTTAGCCGAACTTCCCAATTTCGCGATTTGCCTCGGATGGGCTAACAGTAGAAGATCGAGCGATCTGCTCTCATAATACTATGAAAATAGGACTTCTCATTACAACAAGCCTATATAAGGGTTACAAGAATGCAATGCCAATTATGGTGAAGGTACTGTTTAGCAGAAAATCAATTCTTATTACTGATTTTCCTTTATTCGAGTTGAAAAACTTAATTTGAATTCCGAGTTGCCAGCTATTCTTTACCGGGGTGGCGAAAAGACAGCCTGCGGTTATCCGGTGGCAGATCATGTGGTGAAATGTTACTTTTGAGATAAACAGTGAGCGCCTCACCTAGCTGTCTCTCCGTCTCAGGATCGGACGGTAATGGCCAATGGACACCCTCGAAAAGTGCGAAACGGTGCAAGTCGTACACCGCGCGTAGCAACTGCCCATACACATCGGCCAAAGCAGAGATGCGCAGGCAGGCGATCACCGCGATGAACAATCCGATAGGCAGCGCCCACCATGCCCAAATGGTCCAGATCATAAAAGCTGCTCCCCAGATGAAAAGCTGGACGATCTGATCCATCGCTTGGCGGGCTGTAGTTAGCTCCTCCTGCACGCTTCCGGGCAGCGCCAGCCAAAGCCGCGGCCAGGTGGTAGTAATCTCCAAGCCGTAGCAGCGCCAGGGATATTCCTCAGCGGCGCGCAGGATATTGCCTACCCGGGTCGGCAGGCGCAGGTTTGGATCCAGAGGGTATTGGTCCAGCTCCGATTCTAGGCGTGCGTATCTTTCAACCTCCAGAAGAGAAGCCATTCCGGTTTCGTATTTGTCGGCCAACTCGCCCAATTGATTTTCCTTATCCACCAACGAGCGGTTGATGCGATCGATGAGCCGGACGCGCAGCCCATTTAATGGCCACGGCCAGTAACCCTCGATAAGCCGGAGCACAGGCAGCGTGAGCCACTGTACCAGCCCGGTGGATACCGATAAAAGGAACAACAGTCCAACCAGGAGCGCCACACCGAGGGCTGGCTCAACATGCTCGAGAAACTGGCGGAACCCGTCCCAGCGGTACCGTTGGTTGTAGGCCAGGAGCGCGCCGCCCCAGAAAGCAAACGCTGGCGTCAATGTGCGAGCATTCCATTCGCCCGCCAGACCTTCACCTAATCTCTCCCAGAAAGAAACGAGCATAGAAACCTTCTCTTATCCGGACTCGCCCGGCAGGGAAACTAAATCACAGGGTACAAGCAAAACATTATGTTGAGGGCAGCGCTGTCCTCGCCGGCGTAAGGGGGTTCGCAGGTGGGTGGGGTCGACCGGACAGCAGACACGCGCATTGGGTGTAATCGGAATTGGCGGGCCTGGCACGGGGCTGAAGCGCAGGCGGTCGGCTGTTTCTCCCCCAGACTGTTCCTCCATAATGTCCTTTAAGCGCTGAAGGGCGGGTTCGTGATCCCGAACGGAATCCAAGGCGAAATCAACCGCGGCAGATAGTCGCTCTGGGCGATCGGTTTGGCTCAGGAGGTTGTCAAGCTGTTTTCCAAGTTGATCCGCTACCTGCGGCGAGAGCAGGTCCTCCAAATCGGAGCGGAGCGACCGCAACGCTTCTAAATACTCCTCATCCGAAAATTCGGCCATCGCTAGTCTCCTTCTGACTCATACGCCGGAATAACTAAATGCGCCCCAATTGAAAGGATGGGAAAAGGAGCGTTCTTCTTTACCCTTCCAAAGTGTCTCGCGCAGCGAGGCGCGCGCCGTTGCTTCTGCTAACCGGCTGCCGGCATATTCTGGCAGGGCTTTTTTGAAGTAGATCTCCTTCTTTGTGTTGGTAGTATCACGCAACCAGATCTGAGCCTGGCGTAAGGCTTCTGGGGGATCCATTCCTTCGCTTCTCCACAGATCATAGAAGCGCGCCATAAGCATCATCGTGCTGGCATCGTTCACCGCCCACAACGAACCGATCACACCCGGCACACCAGCTTGCATGAACCCCATCGGGAGGGAAACCACTTCATCCGGCAGTTTTGTGCCTGGAATGCCGGTCTCGCAAGCAGAAAGCACCGCCAGGCGGGCTTTATCCAACTGCAGCTCCATGATGTCGCGCAACTTCAGGCGCCGATCATGGGCCATCAACAGGAAACCTTCCAACGGTTCGCGGAAGCCGGCCATACCATGCGTGGCAAAATGCAGCACACTCACCTGCTCCATCGATGCTTTTACCTTTTCCAGGGAAGCGGCTTCCCCAATCAGCCAGGTCGGATTACGGGCTTTAAAATGATCGTGAACCGAGGCGACCTCTTCGCTGGAAAATAGTAACGACCCGTCGGGGTTATCCACGGCCAGCAAACGCTCTGGCGGGCGGCCGGCAAATTTGCGGGAAATCCATAAAATATAGGCACTGGGTGCGTAGGTGAAGCAGACCTGATCCAGGGCATACCGCCGGCGAGTGGGTCTGCTGGGGTCATCGGACCAGGCGATGTGTAGGGGCAGCAGGCCGAGCGACCCGCCGGGGATGAGCGCAACCCGCCGGATGTCCCGCTCTACCAGAGCCTGGACGACGTCGCCCATACAGGTCTCCCACAGCCAGCGGGTGGTTTGGTCGATGGCTTGCAGCCAGGCCTGGGTTGTAGTCTTTATGGCCTCTTCAGATGCGTCTTCATCGGCTGCTGTCCGCCGCCAGGCAGAATAGGCTCTCAGGTATCCTTCTGTTTGAGCGCCGTCGCCGGGACCGTGCAGGATTTTCCGCAACGTTGAATCTGTCAAGCCATCCAACCAGATGGGGGTGATCTCATGCGGCTGGACCAATAGAGCCAGCCCGCCGGCAGGAGTCACAACCAGATAGAGTAAGGGGGCCTCTCTGCTCAGAGTCTGGATGCTCTTCACCGGCAGCGAATGCAAAAAATACTCAAATCCTTCTACTTTGCGAATAGAGTCCACAATGGCCTGGATTTCCGTCTGGGCCGCTTCCAATTGCTCCAGAAGACCCTCGGGCCGCTTCCAACCGGGCTGATCGGGTGAGAAAGTGGAGGTAATGCCGGCCAGTTGAAGCAGGTCGCGCCAATGGTCACTCACCCGCAGGTAGTTCTGGTAAAGGTCCGCATGACCGGTCTCCGGCAGCCGTTCAAGATCACGGCGGTTACGCTCCATGACCTCTCGCAGGAAACGGGCGCGGTTTTCTTCCAACAATTCGACTGCCCTGGACAAATTGTTTATTTGGGCGCTGGCAAACGCCGCTCTGGAGGGCAGCGAGAGTGTCACGCTCATCCACAACTCTACGTTGGTCTGTTGGAATTGGTTTTGATACAGCAGGTCCGCGATGTGAAGCCCCTGGCGGTAGGCGTTGAGAGCTTCGTCCCATTCGGAACGCTCGAGAGCCCAATCTCCCCAATTCGTGGCGGCCCGCAGACCTGACTCAGGGGCAAGCAGACGTCCAATCGCTATGGCAGACTGGAAGCTTTTTCTGCCTTCCTGAATATCTTCCTGCTTACTCGTACGTTTATAGTGATCGCGCAGGTCATGACCAAGATTGTTAAGGTAGCCGGACAGGGCGGGGGAGTCGGGCGGTGTGCGCTGGATGGCTTCCCGCTTATTCCGGATAGCTTCTTCCAGATCCTCCAGCCGGCCGGTGTGTTCGTAGTGGTCGCTCAAACCATTGCCTAAGTTGTTGAGATACTCATGCAGGCTAGGAGAGTCGCTCGGTGATAGTTGGACGGCTCTCTGCCAGGCTGTGAGAGCCCCTTCCAGGTCTTCCAGATTACCGCTGCGCATGTATTGGTAGATCAAGCCATTGCCCAAGTTATTAAGGTAGCCGGATAGATCAGGGGAATCGGGCGGGGTGCGCTGAACGGCCTGTTGGTAGATCCGGACGGCTTCTTCCAGGTCCTTCAGCCGGCTGGTGCGTTCATAACGATCGCGCAGGCCATTGCCCAGGCTACTGAGGTAGCGAGGTAAGGCAGGGGATTCGGGTGGGGTGCGCCAGACCGCCTGGCGCCAGAACGAGATGGCTTCTTCCAGATCCTCCAGCCGGCCCGTACGAGCATAGCGGCCGAGCAGGCTATTGCCCAGGTTGTTGAAAATGGTAGGCAGGTCGGGGGAGTCTTCCGGTATGCGCTGGACGGCATCCCGGAAGGCTTGTATGGCTTCTTGCAGGTCCTCCAGCCGGCCGGTGCGGGAATAGCGAAAGTGCAGGCCAACACCCTGGTTGCTGAGAATGAGAGGCAGGTCGGGTGAGTCTGGCGGGGTTTGCTGTAGCGCCTGCTGCCAGCCTGTGATGGCTTCTTCCAGATCTTCCAGCCGGCCAGTGCGTTCATAACGGTAACGCAAGCCAATGCCCAGATTAGTCAGGCGGGAAGGCAGGTCAGAGGAGCCGGGCGGGGTGCGCCGGAGAGCCTGGCGCCAGACGGTGATGGCTTCCTCCAGGTCCTCCAGTTGGCCGGTACGGGCGTATCGATTACGCAGACCGAGGCCCAGGTTGTTGAGGATTGCCGGATGGTCGGTGGAGCCAGGCGGGGTGCGCCGTAAGGCCTGGCGCCAGACTGTGATGGCTTCTTCCAGGTCCTCAAACCGGCCGGTACGAGCGTAGCGTTCACGCAGGCCATTGCCCAGGTTGTTGAGGATTGCCGGGCGGTCGGGGGAGCCGGGCGGGGTGTGCCGGAGAGCCCGGCGCCAGACTGTGATCGCATCCTCCAGGTCCTTCAGCCGGCTGGTGTGAGCGTAGCGATCCAGTAATCCAATGCCGATGATGATCAGGCTGCCCGGCAGGTCGATTGAGTCTTCCGGTATGCGCTGGACGGCTTCCCGGAAGACCTGGATGGCTTCATACAGGTCATTCAACCGGCCAGTACGAGAGTAGTATTCACGCAAGCCATCGCCTAGATTGTCCAGGATCCTGGGTAGGACGGGGGCCTCGGGCGAGATAGACTGGACGGCTTGCTGCCAGGCAGCGATGGCTGCTCCCAGGTCTTCCACCTGGCGGGTGCGAGCGTAGCGTTCACTCAGCCCGCCGCCCAGGAAATCCAGGCTGCGCGCGCGTTCGGGGGAGCCGGGTGGCGTGTGCTGGATGGCCTGCTGCCATAGCTCGATAGACCGGCTCAAGTTAGCCACCTCTCTCCGCGCCAGATACAGTCGCATGTAAATTTCACCGGCTTCGCTCAGCGCCCTGAATTGAAACCGCTTTGATGCATTCTTTAAGCTTGCTGTGTTGAGGATCTTATTCCAGGCAAACACGGCCTGGTCAAGCGCCAGACGATCACCCTTCTGGTAGCGCTCCAAAGCCTGTGAGGCATTTTCCACATCCTCTTTGAATTCGTCTGGGATCAGAGACTCATCAGTTGGATCTTGTGGTTGCCTTGTCACGATCGTCCTCCAAGTCTTAAAACGCTTAGCGGGCCAGAAAGGCCGGCGACGCTCAGGTCTTTCCTAGCTTCTGCCTGATGAATGCGGCGATTTGAGCCCCTTGATGAATCCCCAAATGGGCTGCTTTTTCAAAGTAAGGCAAAGCCGCGACCAACTTATTTTGCTCGACCAACCTCAGCCCCTTATTGTAATAGGCTGGAGCATAATTGGGATCCAGTTTAATGGACCGGTCGAAGTCGGCCAACGCCGCCCCAGAATGCCCCAGTCTATCTTGGATAAGACCGCGATTGCTATAGGCCTTGGCATAATTGGGGTTCAATTCGATGGCCCGGTTGAAGTCGGCTAGCGCTGGTTGATTCTGCCCTAAAGCCGCGTAGATGTTCCCCCGATTATAATAAATTCTGGCAACATTCGGCTCTAATTCGATAGCCTGGTTGTAATCCACTAATGCTGCCTCGTAACGCCCTAGCGTCTCGAGGCTAACGCCCCGGTTGATGTAGGCCTCTACATGCTTGGGATTTAGCGCGATCACCCGGCCGAAGTCAGCCAGCGCTGCTTCGTGCTGTCCTAAAGAAGAAAGGATATTGCCCCGGGTGATCAGAAGGCTAACGTTCTTGGGATCCAACTCGATCGCCCGGCCGAAGTCAGCCAGCGCTGCCTGGTACTGCCCTAAATCATAATGTGCACGTCCGCGATTGGTATAAACCATCGCATCCGTAAGGTTCAGTTGGATGGCCCGGTCGAAGTCAGCCAGCGCGGATGCGTAACGTTCTAAAGCCGCCAAGGTAACGCCTCGATCGTTGTAGGCCTTGGCATAATTGGGGTTTAATTCGATAGCCCGGTCAAAGTCAGCCAGCGCCTCTGCATGCCGCCCTAAAACACGAATGGTGCTCCCCCGAGCAAAATAAGCAAATGGATTTTTCGGGTCTAATTCAATAGCCTGGTTGTAATCTGCTAATGCAGCCTCATGACGCCGCAGCGTATCGAGACTGACGCCTCGTTTGACGTAAGCCTGCACGTAGTTGGGATCTAGCGCGATCGTCCGGCCGAAGTCAGCCAGCGCTGCCTCGTGCTGTTCCAAAGCAGAATAGGTAATGCCCCGCTGGTAGTAGGCCCTGGCATCACCAGGGTTTAATTCGATGGCCCGGTCAAAGTCCATCAGCGCTGCCTCGTGCTGACCTAAGTGCTTGTAGGCATCGCCTCGAGCGAGATAGATATTGGCATCGTTGGGATCCAGATCGATGGCCCGTTCAAGGTCAGCCAGCGCCGCCGCGTGCTTACCCAGATCACTATATACCTGGCCCCTGGTGATATAGGTCTGGGGATAATCGGGATCCAACTGGATGGCCCGGTTGTAGTCGGCCAGTGCTGCCTGGAATTGCCCTAAATCATGATAAGCATGACCCCGGTTGTAATATGCCAGCGCCAGTTTGGGATCGAGCTCAATGGCCCGGTTGTATTCAGCCATTGCAGCCTCATGCTGCCTCAAATTGCTATAGACAAAACCGCGGTTCAAGTGGGCCTGCGGTAAGTTAGGGTATAACTCGACAGCCCGGTCAAGTTCGCTAAGCGCGGCCTCTGGCTCTCCTAAACGGGAATAGGTCAGGCCTCGATTTATGTAATCCGAAATAGAAGACTTTTCAGGAGCGGGGGCTTTTCTCGGCGCTTCGCCAATCGATTGCTCGTATGCTTGCTCCAGCCTGGCCAGCAGGTCGGCGACTCGCCTTGGCCGTTGGCCCCGGTCGTGGGCTATGCATGCCTGTAGGATCTCGGCCACGCCAGTTGGCGTGTCTGGCGGCATCGACGGCCGCGCTTCCCCTTCGTGCTGTAACCGCCAGGCGCGCAACCACTGTTGGTACTCCTGAGACGTACTTGGCGTGAAATCCACCTCGAAAAGCGTCCTTCCGGTCAACATCTCATAAAGCATACAACCCACGGCGTACAGATCGGCGCGCTCGTCCAGCGAAAGGCCCTGCCACTGTTCCGGTGGCATATAAGCCGGCGTACCGACAATTCCTTCCTGGGATGATAGGCCGTAGCGGTTTTCAGCGACCCTTGCAGCTTCGTTGATGACCAGGTTTGCCTCGGCAACGATATTCGCCATTCCAAAGTCAGTGATTTTGGCCACGCCGCCCTCAGTCACAAGGATGTTTTCCGGCTTCAAATTGCGATGAACGATCCCTGGCTGCCTGGACTGGGCATGAAGCAGTCCCCGGCAGATGTCGATGGTGGTGTCGAGCGCCTGTCGCAGATCGAGCGGGCCGTGCTGCAACCAACCCCGCAAGTCATTACCTCGGCCCTCTTCCCCGGAAACCCACTCCAGAAACAGGAAGGGTTGGCTATTGAACGTGTCGACGTAGAAACAACTGACGATGTTCGTGTGGTTACCTATCCCCATCCAGCTCAAGACTCCCTGCTTAAATGCCTGATGAAAGCCTTGCGCCTCAAACAGGAAGCGCCGCTGGAAGGTCTTGAGAGCATAGGGCATCTGGGTCTCAAGGTCAAGACAGAAATAGACCTCGCACACGTTGCCCGTGAGAACCTCAAAGACTTGATATCGACCACCGATTTTGTCACCCTTTTGGTAGCGCGTTTGAGATCTCATAATTTTTTTCTCTAAATGTGCCGTGCCTCTGCGACTGGAGGAGCCAAAGAACGCCGGCTTTCGTGATCAGCCTGGGAATAAAAAATTGACTCGCAGGAATGCCAACGGGCTAAGTTATCGATTATGCATGCTGAGCAATGGGGTAAGAGCGCTCAAGTATTGCCTAAATTCTCCAATCAAATGGTATTATTTTTCCTAATTATAAGTCAAGTTAATGAATTAATTCACAATATCAACTTTCTGGCACCTGGTTGCATTATTGGCGGTGGGAACGTCGCCTCTGCGCGCCCCCTACGTTCCTTCGCCCACTACATAGGACCCTCGCCTGCGCACCAAAACGCCAAGTAAGAAGCCTGCCAACATCTATCCTAGCGCGCATCCTAATTGGAGCCCCGACCGGTTAAACCTGACAAGCATTTGAAAAAGGCCTTTCTTGAATTTTTGCCAATTCATTTTCACTCCTGGAAATCCATGTGACAGGTTTTTGGAAACCTATCAGGTCCGGAGTCTCACCCCACGGGCACCAGCACCAGCGCGCTGCGCGCCGGAACAACCTCCAGGGCGATTTCCCCTTCGCTGGTAAGATACTCTCGCCCGCTGCCCGCCTCCCGCCACACAGCCCGGCGGCTGCCAGTCTCCAACCGCACCTGCAGCAAGGCCTCACGGGGGTTCAAGATCACGATCACCTCGTCCGCCTCCAGCGACATCTTATAAGCAAACACGCCGTTGAACGTCAAAAGCGTCCGGCGCACGCCGCGCCGCAGCGCCGGGTGCGCCCGGCGTAGATCGATCAACTGGCGGTACATCTCCACCACTTGCGGGTTCCAGCGCGCTGAATCCCAGACCATCGGCCGCCGGCAGTCCGGATCGTTCTCTCCCAGCATACCAACCTCGTCGCCGTAATAGATCAGCGGCGCGCCGGGGGTGGTGAACAGGTAGGTGCACAGAATGCGCAGCAGCGCCAGGTCGCCGCGCAGCAGGCTCAGGATGCGCGGCGTGTCGTGGCTGCCCAACAGGTTGAGCATGCCGCTCTCCGCCGCGCCC
>Ga0207752_1000777_pt1 | contig 14937 bp, 11 predicted proteins | sample Pon2CUnioCityCA_6_FD_187272 | JGI IMG/M metagenome (GOLD analysis project Ga0207752, IMG submission 187272) | Marine sediment microbial community from Union City, CA, USA - Pond 2C Sediment 2 (SPAdes) | ecosystem: Environmental > Aquatic > Marine > Intertidal zone > Salt pond sediment ...
GATTAATGCCCTGGAATTAAGCCCCAGTTATGAGATCTTTTCTCTCACACATATTTGAATACGAAACCCTAATCACCCTTTAAAAAAATTAAATAAAGCTCTAGCAGACCTCCCTGCACCCCCCAATCTATCAGCCTGATGAAATTTTGGCTCTCTCCTAGGGCTAGCCCTGGCAATCCAAATCTTAACTGGACTGATACTAGCCATTCATTATTCCCCCCATACTGACCTGGCTTTTGAGTCTGTGGCCCACATCGGCCGAGACGTTAATAGAGGCTGGCTTATTCGAGGCACTCATGCAAACGGTGCATCTTGATTCTTTGGTGCCTTATACATCCATGTAGCACGTGGTATTTATTATGGATCCTTTATAATAAAAGAAGTGTGATTTAGTGGTATTACAATAATAATTATAGTGATAGCAACCGCCTTCTTAGGTTATGTTCTTCCATGGGGCCAAATAAGGTTTTGAGGGGCCACTGTAATTACTAACATACTAAGAGCAATCCCTTACTTTGGAGAGTCTCTTCTAAAATGAATTTGAGGGGGATTTGCAGTTGGAAACCCAACTCTTCAACGCTTCTACGTCTTCCATTTTTGCCTTCCCTTTGCTCTTGCCGGAATAGCAGGGCTTCATATTTATTTTCTCCATGAAACAGGATCTAACAATCCTTTAGGTTTAAAATCATCCTCAGATATAATTCCTTTCCATCCTTTATACACAAGAAAAGATATTGTAGGCATTATTATTTTTTTAGGCTCACTTATAGCAATTACATGTTTTTTTCCTACTCTTTTAAGAGATCCCGCAAATTTCCTTCCAGCAAACCCTTTAGTAACTCCCACACATATTCAACCAGAGTGATACTTTTTATGAGCTTACGCTATTCTTCGATCTATTCCTAATAAATTAGGAGGTGTAGTAGCAATATTTGCAGCTATTTTAATTCTATTTTCCCTACCTTACACGCACCCTAAGCTCCGCCGAGGTTTTATATTTTTCCCTTTAAGTCAAATTATATTTTGGTTGCTAGTGGCTGACACCTTTCTACTTACATGAATTGGAGGACGACCTGTTGAAGATCCATACATCTTTTTAGGTCAGATTTTCACCATCTTTTACTTCTCATTTTTTATTATTAACCCCCTAATCATACACCTATGAAATAGGTTTTTAAACCTAGGGAGAAGCCCTAAACTTCAATAATTTTTCTTCTATCTCTCCCCCTAATTATTATAATCTCTTTATTCTCCCAACCATCTAAATCGATATGGAACTCAAGAACGATTTCCTTTTTATGGTTATCCTTTCTTTCATTATTTATAATTCCTTCTCAAGGCGAACTATTTATTTCTAAAAATATTTATATAGATCTGTTATCGGTCGTGATGATTGTTTTAACCTTTCTTATTACTGCACTCATATTCACTGCCAGTCAAAAAATTCTCTTTTTAAGTAACGAACCAAAAATATTTAGTATTACAACCTATATTTTAGCATTTATTCTAATCGAGGCTTACTCAACACCCCATTTATTTAACTTTTACATTTTATTTGAAGCATCTCTTATCCCAACTCTAATTTTAATTCTCTCCTGGGGTTTACAACCTGAGCGCCTCCAAGCAGGAACCTATCTTATATTATATATGATTGTAGCATCCCTTCCTTTATTATTCTCAATTTTTCTTCTTCAATCTAAGAATTTTCACTTAAACTTATATCTTCCTTTTTGAGCGCCTCCTGTACCAACTTCTTTTTTTATACTTTGATGATTTTTTACTATCCTCCCATTCATAGTTAAAACACCGATTTATTCAGTTCACTTATGACTTCCTAAAGCCCATGTAGAGGCCCCTGTTGCAGGATCTATGATCCTAGCTGGAATTCTTTTAAAGCTAGGAAGTTATGGGCTATTTCGTTTATCGTTTAATTTCCCAATAGTAACTTCTATATTAAGAACACCTATTCTTACCCTTAGATTATGAGGGGCTTGCATTGCAAGAATACTATGTATACGCCAGACAGATATTAAAGCCTTAATTGCATATTCATCTATTAGACATATAGGACTAGTGACAGCAGGAATCATATCACAAACTCAATGAGGCTGGGCAGGAGCCCTTCTTCTTGTTGTAGCTCACGGATTAGCTTCATCTGGCCTCTTCGCTTTAGCAAACACCGTATACGAGACTGCCCACAGTCGTAATCTGATATTATTAAAGGGTATAATAAATTTATTCCCGGTTATGGCTATTTGGTGATTTATTCTGTCTGCAAGGAATCTCGGAGCTCCGCCCTCAATTAATATATTGTCAGAGGTAATCTTAATCTCAGCTACAATTTCATTTTCTTCATTAACAATACCTATTATGGCTTTAATAATCATGTTAACCACTGCATATTGTCTTCTTTTATTTAGAACAACTCAGTACGGTCCTGTGAGAAACTACATTAATCCATGAAATTTACATAGTCAACGCCACTTTTCTATTTCTGCCTTCCACGCAATTCCTATTTTTCTTTTATTCGTAAAAAGTGAAATACTTACTTTATGATTATAGTGTGCCAAGAAAATTTCAAAACCAAAAATTTCATATCCTTACCCCTACTAAAGCTCAAATATCCTCTTCAGTAAGTAACTCTTGATCTTTACCTCGACCTCCCCGACACCCATTTCATATTGTAACCTTAAGCCCATGGCCTCTATCAATTGGCGGATTTACATTAGGTATAGCAGGAGGTTTAGCTTCTTGATTACACGGTCACAGTATGGACCTGATAATATTAAGAACTTTAGGTCTTACTATTGCAGCCAAAAACTGATGACGTGATATAGTAATTGAAGGTACTTATCAAGGATTCCACACAAAAAAAGTTACTAGAGGATTTTACTGAGGAATAGGCTTATTAATTTTATCTGAAGTACTTTTCTTCTTTAGATTTTTCTGAGCATTTCTTCATAGGGCCTTAGCTCCAACACCAGAAATTGCCTGTCAGTGACCCCCACTAGGAATTAGACCAGTTAATCCTATTACATGACCCTTATTTAATTCTATTATTCTTTTAACAAGGGGCGCCCTTGCAAATTTAGCCTACCTGTACCTTATAATAGGAAAACTCTCAAAAGCCACAGATGCTCTAAATGGAGCTATTCTCGCAGGGATTTTATTCTCAAGAATTCAGGGATACGAATATTATCACGCCCCTTTTACTATTGCGGATAGTATTTTTGGTTCTGCTTTCTACATTTTAACAGGATTCCATGGACTCCATGTCTTAGTTGGAACCATTATACTTCAAGTTCAAAAAAAACGACTCCAATATCTTCATTTTTCCCCTAAGCATCACGTTGGATTCTTAGCTGCCATCTGATACTGACATTTTGTTGATCTAGTATGATTAATGCTATTTGCCTTAGTTTATATTTGAGGGACAGCTAATATAGTCGACATTTGGGACTCGATCAATTCTCTTTCCTAGGTCTCTCGTCACGTTGACTAAACTGACTTTGAACGTCATGATGGGGTGTTAGACTCACTCAGAGACTTACTTTAGTATTATGTTAATAGATCTATTTTCAACTTTTGACCCTGCAACCTATAAAGTATACAATACATTCCCAACAACATGATGGTTTACTAACTTCTCTCATCTTTTAATTTTAATCCCTACTCTTTTCGTTGGGGGAAGCCGATACACTACAACTATTCGACTTTATATAGGGTATCTAATTCATTGACTTGACTCTAAACAAATTTCTCATATAAAAGGCATAACTTTAATTTTAGCATCAAGGATCACTCTTACTCTTTCAACCAATATAATTGGACAATTACCGTATACATTTCCTATTACAGTTTCCCCTATCTTTAGTATAACGCTCTGCCTTCCAATTTGGTTCGGGGCAATTACATCATCCTTAATCTATGCACCAACACATTTTTTAGCTAGATTAATTCCTCTTAGAACCCCACTTGTCCTTACCCCAATTGTGACAACAGCTGAATTAATGAGAAATCTTGTACGACCTATCTCTCACTGTGCCCGTTTAACCATTAACACAACCCTAGGTCACTTATATTTAAAACTAGCCGCTTCATTTTCTATATTCACCTTAGCATCCCCCAATGGACCTAGTTTAACTACATTCATTCTTCTAGCTTTAACTATTTTATTAATTTTCTTTGAAGCTTTAATTGCACTTCTTCAATCCTATATTTACTGCTTTCTTTTAACTATTTATATTACTGATCACCCCCACTCTTCTCTTCCAATTCAAGATAAAGCCCTTATTTCAGTAAATAAATTTAAATTCTCAAGTGAGAGTGCAAAATCATTGTAAAGGGTACACAAACCCCTCACTAAATTCATTATTTTTTAAATAATACACCTATATGTCCAAACTTCCTAATTCCTGTCAAACAATATGTCTCTAACTGAAAGAACTACATTCTTGCAAAGTGAGAATTATATTATAAAGCCCGCCCTGAAATATTTTCTGATGACCAGTGGGTGAGATGGTCTACACCTCAAGAAATAATTACCCAACTATGGGAGTGAAAACCCCTCTTTAATGTTCGGGTTTTTACAGAATCTATATTTGGGAATTATTCCCTTCTTACAATGCAATACATCTTTATTCTCATTACTATTATTTTAATCTCATTTATTTCATCGTATATATCATATTCCTATATCCTAAAACTAAACTCTCATCGCGAGGACGAAACTCAAATCTTAAAATTTATTAAATCTATTTTTTCAACCTACAAAAAAAACCTATTTTATCCTTCTCCTAATTTCAGGCAGAAATGCAAAGCAAAATGATTTCGGCTCATTCCATGGGTAAAATTACCCTCTGCCTTAAATTTATGTGACACCCAGTAAAAGCAGGTATATCTCTCATCTTTTCTTTGGTTTTCATCATTCCATTTCTCTTTTTTATTTATCTAGAAAATAAAACTATTATTATAACATGAGATTTTTTTCTTACGCCTTCTAATCCTATAAACCTTAGAATTTTATTCGATCAGACAGGACTAACTTTAATAGCGACCGTGATATTTATTGCCGCCAATGTTTTATTTTTTACAGCTATTTATATAGAAGATGACCTATTCATTCCCCGTTTTACAGCTTTAGTTATATCTTTTATTTTCTCAATATGTATTCTAGTGATCCTTCCAAATTTAGTGACCCTACTTTTAGGTTGAGACGGGCTAGGATTATCCTCATACCTTTTAGTTCTATACTACCAAACACCTAAATCCCAAGGAGCAGCTTTAATTACAGCTATAACTAACCGTTTAGGTGATTTATTAATTTTATTTACAATTGCCTGATCTTTAAATTCTCACTGACTCCCAATTATACCTTGGTCCACCCCATCCCACTTCTTAATTGCATCAATATTAATTATTGCAGCTATAACTAAAAGTGCCCAATTTCCTTTTATTAGATGACTTCCAGCAGCCATAGCAGCCCCTACTCCTGTTTCAGCCTTAGTCCACTCATCAACACTGGTAACAGCTGGAATTTTTATTTTAATTCGCTTTTTCCCGACACTAAAATCTATTCCAACTCTTGAATATGTCCTTCTTTTTGCCGCTGCTATTACGGCATGCGTGGCAGGATTAGCTGCTTTAGCAGAATGTGATATAAAAAAGGTAATTGCTCTTTCAACTTTAAGTCAACTCGGAACTATATCCTATAGATTAGCTATAAATATGCCTCAACTAGCCTTCTTTCATCTTATTACCCACGCTTTATTTAAAGCCCTACTCTTTATAGCAGCCGGAACACTAATTCATTACCACGACCATAATCAAGACCTTCGAGCTATGGGTATATTAAATAACACTATACCCATAGTTTCTACTATAATTACGGGCTCGAGATTAGCTTTATGCGGTGCTCCTTTTATAGCCGGATTTTACTCCAAAGACTTGATTATTGAAGCACAAATTAGAAATTCCTTCAACTATATATTAATTATAGTATTCCTACTAGCTACAAGACTGACCTCACTTTACAGTATCCGATTTATATTGAACGTAGTTTGATCCCCCCGACAAGCTCCCCCGGCCAGTATATTTCAGCCTTCTCCCAACATTCTCTCTATAGCTCCAATAATTGCACTAGGTTTTATAACTATTGTCGGGGGAGCCTCCCTCTTCTGAATTTTGATTCTTCCGGAGTCAGAATCTATTCTTCCCTTATCACTTAAACTACACGCTATTTTTGCTATAACTTTAGGAACTTTCTTAGGGTGAATTTTAAACTATAAAATATTTAATTATTCTTCTAGGTTAATAAAACTTCCTTTAATTAATGAGTTCTTAACATCCCTAGCATTTACAACACCAATTAATGCCCAAGCTACTTCCCGAATTCCTTTATTTTCAGGATCTCACCTCCAAAAAAATATAGAAGGAGGATGAATTGAAATTTTTGGCGGACAAGGATCTTTATCAACATTTAAATTTTCTTCCCCTAAATTAACTTCTTCTCTTGGAAAATCTTTAGCTTCTAACCTATTTTTATTTTCTTTATTTGCCATCTCTATTCTACTTTTATATTGAGAATAGCTTAAAATTAGAGCGCCACACTGAAGATGTGGAAGTGGAAGTTATTCCTTCTCATAGCCCTGCAATGCACCTTCAATCAATCCTTCTATTTACAGCTATCTTAGCGCTAATTTCAGCTGCAAAGCAACGTTCCCATATTTTAATAGCTATTTTAAGTCTCGAGGCCACTTCCTTAGTACTAGCCACTTTATACGCATCTAATTTCTCCCAAATAAGAGAAGACTATCTTGGTATTATCCTATTAACCTTAGCTGCCGCCGAAACTGCTTCCGCGCTTGGCCTTCTCTCTACTCTAAGTCGATTCTCAGGATCAGATAATCTATCTTCTTGCTCCTTTTCATCATTCTAATAGCGCGCCGGTGGACGGATATCATTGATGATGATAAATACGAGTATTTATACTCCGCTATTTATTCCCGAATGAGCCCAATGTGGATTCCAAGACCCAGCAAGTGATATTATATCAGGTATAATTGAATTTCACGATTACGTAATAAGTAATATAGCAGTTGTTGTATTTATTGTTACATCAGCATATATCTGCTTATTTAAGGCCAAACGGACATTCCGTTACTTCGTTGAAAACCAACACCTAGAAACTTTATGAACTATCCTCCCAGCTGTAATACTTATTTCTCTAGCTATTCCCTCCCTTCGTCTTCTTTATCTTCAAGATGAGACCTGAAAACCTGAATTTACGTTAAAAGTAGAAGGCCATCAATGATATTGGGAGTACGAGATCCCCAACCTACTAAAATCTGTCGACTATCCTATTCCAATTACATCAACCTACGCACTCCCTATATCCTCTGACCAGGCACCTAAAATAGGGGTAACTCATCTTCTTGAAGTTACTAATCGAGCAATTTTACCTACAAACTCTATAATTCAAATTCTTGTCTCCTCAGCAGATGTCCTTCACTCCTTTACTATCCCATCATTAGGTATAAAAGTAGATGCTGTCCCAGGACGAAGGAATGCCTGATCCGTAAACATCAAGCGTCCAGGCATTTATATAGGTCAATGCTCGGAAATTTGCGGAGTTAATCACGCATTTATACCTATTGTTATTGAAGCAGTCCCCTACAAAACCCTTATTAACTGATTAAAAGAGATTATTTAGTAGAGCTTTAAGTTAAGTAAACTATTTGCCTTCAAAGCAAACAATAGTGAAATTCACTAAGCTCTGAGAAGGTCTAGCATAATTTAATGCATTTTACTTACACTAAAAAAATAAAGATTTACTTTGACCTTTTAATGTGTTGGCAGATAAATGCACTTGATTTAGGCTCAAGATATAAAGACTCAATCTTTACACATTTAATAAGGTAGACTAAGTTAAAGCCAATGGACTCATAACCCATCTATGGGATATCTCCCCCTTATTATATAGACCTAGTCTTCATCAATGTATAGAGCCCTAATTAGGACCATTATTCTTTCCGTAGCGATTTTAATCACAATAGCTTTCTTTACCTTGGTTGAACGAAAATTCCTTGCTTATAGACATCTTCGAAAGGGACCAAATAAACCCAGCCTTATCGGCCTTCCTCAGCCAATTGCAGATGCAATAAAACTTTTTATAAAGGAGCAAATAAAACCTAACATAACGAATCAGGTTCCTTTTTATATTGCGCCAATACTAGCATTATTTCTAGCCCTAACACTGGCAAATTTAATACCTAGCCCAATATCTATCACAGGCTCGGAATTCTCCGCCCCCTTATTTTCAGCTATCGCCAGACTTAATGTATACGCCACCCTCTCAGCGGGATGAGCAAGAAATTCAAAATATGCTCTTCTGGGTACGGTTCGGGCTATGGCCCAGACCATCTCCTATGAAGTTGGGATATCACTCTGTATACTGATAGTACTAGTAACTTTAAGATCTTTAAGCCTCAATGCCACCTACTCTGAAAACTCCTGACCCGCACTCATTATCCCTTTATTAATTCCTATTTGAGTAGCAACTATTCTTGCAGAAACTAATCGTACTCCCTACGACCTTGTTGAAGGGGAGTCGGAATTAGTTTCAGGCTTTAATATTGAGTATAGTGCAGGGCCCTTTGCTATGATTTTTATAGCGGAGTACACAAGAATTATTGCTATAAGAATATTTACATCTGCTCTTTTTTCTACTAGTATATCAAGAGTACTTTTAATATTAAAAACCCTATTTATTACAACTTTATTTCTTTGAGTCCGAACTACACTTCCTCGTATACGTTATGACAATTTAATATATTTAATATGAATATCATTTCTACCTGTAACTTTAGGACTATCTATAATTTACTTCTCTTTATTTTTTCTATTAAGGAATAGTTTATAAAAATACACACCTTGGAAGTGTGAGATCAGGTCTCTCCTGTTCCTTAATCATCCGGAATAGTATATTTATTACGCTAGTCTTGTAAACTAGAGAAGGAACATTATTTCTTTCGGATTTTAGAGGTCCGGGACAAACTAGAGCTTCTAACTCAAGTTAGGAGGTTCAACTCCTCCATCTAATTAAATGTTATTAATTCAGTGATTATTTTCATGATCTATAATTTTATCGACCTCTGTCGCACTTTCTGCCAGAGTACCGCTCTACACATGAGCAGCCCTAGAAGTTAACACAATTGCATTTATTCCTATGATATTAGACCCTACAAAACCCGAAAGAACACGCGCAGCTATGAAATACTTTTTTATCCAAGCCTACGCCTCTCTCATTTTTTTAATAGGTCCTTTATTTGAATATCTGCCAGAAATAACTATTTTTCTATCAATAATAATAAAGCTAGGAATATCCCCATTCCACAACTGATATCCCTCAGTTATATCTAACTTGAATTGACTTTCAGCTTTTTTTATTTCAACCTGGCAGAAGATTGCTCCCCTGTGAATTTTAAGAGAAAATATTTACAACCTAAACTTAATTCCAATTATTGCCGCCCTTAACGCTATAGTGGGAGGTTTAGGCGGTTTAATACAGACTGAGATTCGACCTCTTCTTGCCTTTTCTTCTATTGGACATATAGGATGAATTATATTTAGCATTCCCTTATCTAACTTTATTATATTGTTGTATTTTATCTCATATTCTCTTCACTTAATAATTTTAATATACTTATTTTTTTCATTAAAAATTAACACACCTAAAGATATATCATCATCAAACCTTATATCACTAAAGATAAAAATAACTATAGCTCTAACACTTCTATCTTTAGGGGGACTTCCCCCACTCCTTGGGTTTATTCCTAAATTTTTGATCCTCTTAATCTCAACCCCCTTATTTATTCCTCCTATTCTTCTTATATTGGGAAGATATATCAATATTTATTATTATATATCAATTATATGGATATCCTTTATAACGAACCCTCAACCTTTAAATTCACTTAATATACCAAAGAATATTATTCTTTTAATAACCTTAATTTCTTCCTCATTAATTTTTATTATGATTTGTGGATTGAATATATACCTCTAATCACAAACGAATTGGAACTCTTTACTTTATTATAGGTTTATGGGCAGGAACTTTAGGAACCTCCCTTAGAGTATTAATTCGACTTGAACTAATACAACCAGGTGGATCATTCCTAAAAGATCCTCAACTTTATAACTCTATCGTGACAGCTCATGCTTTTATCATAATTTTCTTCTTAGTAATGCCTATTCTAATTGGAGGATTTGGGAATTGATTAATTCCCTTAATACTGGCAACACCCGATATGGCCTTTCCTCGAATAAACGCCCTGAGATTCTGAATCTTACCACCTGCCTTAGCTATACTACTAAGTGGTATATGAGTTGAAGATGGTGCAGGAACCGGATGAACAATTTACCCTCCTTTATCTAATAACGTAGCACACGCAGGACCTGCTGTAGATTTAACTATTCTATCTCTTCACCTAGCAGGTGTCTCCTCTCTAATAGGAGCTATCAATTTTACTACAACAATTGCAAATGCTCGACTTGAAGGTATGCCCACGGAAAAAATACCACTATTTATTTGATCTGTTCTAATTACAGTAGTCCTTCTAATTCTAGCTCTCCCTGTACTAGCGGGTGCTCTTACTATGTTAATTATAGACCGAAACTGTAATACATCTTTCTTCGAACCAACAGGAGGAGGTGACCCAATTTTATTCCAACACTTATTTTGGTTCTTTGGGCACCCTGAAGTATATATTCTTATTCTTCCTGGGTTTGGGGCTATCTCTCACATTATTACCCACCACAGTAAAAAGAAAAAAACATTCGGAACCTTAGGAATGCAATATGCTATATGCGCTATTGGACTTCTTGGGTTAATTGTATGGGGCCATCACATATACACTGTAGGTCTAGATGTAGACTCTCGAGCATACTTTACAGGAGCAACAATAGTAATTGCTGTCCCAACGGGTATTAAAGTATTTAGATGAATGGCCACAGCAAGAGGTACTCGTTTAAATTTAACAACCCCTATAATATGAGCCCTTGGATTCGTATTTCTTTTCACTATAGGAGGTCTAACCGGTGTAGTTCTAGCCAATGCTGCCCTAGACATTGCTCTACATGACACATATTACGTAACGGCTCACTTCCACTACGTTCTAAGTATAGGAGCCATTTTTGCAATTTTTGCTGGATTTATAAACTGATTCCCATTATTTACCGGTTTAATATTCCACCAACTTTGAAGTAAAATTCAATTCATCTGAATATTCACTGGAGTAAATTTAACATTCTTCCCTCAACATTTCTTAGGGGTAGCTGGTATACCTCGACGAATTCCAGATTATCCCCAATTATTTTTCCCTTGAAATTTTGTATCAAGGTTTGGATCTATAATATCTATATTTGCATTCCTTATATTTGTATTTTTACTTTGGGAAGCATTTAGAGCACAACGAGCTCTAATTACGTCTGGTGCCCCATCAACATCTTTAGAGTGGTTAAGGGAAAATACAACACCTCCTCGAGCCCACTCATACAACGAACTACCTAAACTAATTAAAATATATAATTAATTAGAAAACTTTTTCTGACATAAATTAATCTTCCACAACTGAGATAGTTTAAATTAAAACATCAGTTTGTGGCACCGATAATCAGATATATCTGTCTCAGTAGATTGTTAGTTAAAATATAACACTAATCTGTCACATTAGAATTACCCGCCCAGGTACAGTCTTTGTGGTTATGGTGTACCTTGCACGCTAGATTTTCACTCTAGAAGATTATTTTTTATAATAACCACTTATGCCTTCTATTAGTCAATCTTTATTTTGATCCTATATACATGTCGAAGCAAAAATCTCAGTTTTAACCAACTCTTCAGCTGATTTATGACATGAGCCATCTTTGAAAGAAAAGGAAAAACTTTTATCTGTGAATTGGTATGATTTCCATCAGATATATACCCTTTCATTTTCCGTTGATTCAGTTGAAGGGGAAGACCCCAAAATCCCTCTAATTATATCCTTTTTCTTTTTAAACCCGCGCTGATTTCTAGTTAACGAGTTTGATTCAACTATAAAAAAATGTTGAGACTTATCATTAAACCCTAATGTAAAGCCATCTATCGTCACATCTTTAAACGGCTCTCCCACTTCCTGTTTATGATTTTTATTAAAGCAAAATGACCCAGACCTACTTCGTTTGATAATCACAAGAATAACTCAAAATAAAATATTTATTCCTCCTTTTACAAGATTTATTTTAACTCCTTTAGGTGTTACACCCCCCATTATCAAACCTTTAAATTTTTCTCCTACCCCCTTAAATATAGATCCTACTTCTAATTCTCAAATCAAAGGCGGTCATAAACTTACTCAGAAGCTATGCAACAGCAGCGGATTTTTAACCCGCCCAGAGATTTTATTAATCCTGAGTGACAAGGTAGGTTAATAAAACCGGTGGGCTCATGCCCCAACATTGAGATTGCTCTCCCTTGCTCCAAAACCATTTTCTACAATAATGTTGATTTAATTTTATTTCTTTATGAAGTACTTCCAAGGAATCTTTTCTTCTAAAAAACCAAGATACCCTTGTACCTTTTGCATTATGGTTTAACTAATAAATTCAATAACTTATTTCCCGAAGTAAGAAGAGCTGATTATATCCTGCTTAGAGCCCAGTAGTTTATGTTGCATCATACTTATAAGAGATAAATCAGAGGCTACATACCATTCGCGTCTTATAGTAGCTGGCTTTTCATAAAACCTATCAAAGTAGATTAAACATTAATATGTTATTTTATATGCTTGGGGCCAAGCTGAAGCATAAATAATTTATTCCTTATTAAAAATTTAATTATAAGTAGACCTAATATTGGCCTCAAAACTTTATAATTTCTATCCTTCTTCTTAAAAATATCTTAAAGGAAATAATCGCCCTAATGAAAACCTTAGACAACTCTAATCAAAAGATACGCTGTTAAAATTAGTATTACAGATCTTCTATATCTATACTTTAAAAATTTTTATAAATTAAAAATCTATTATTACATAAATATAAGGAACTCGGCAATTCCTAGCTCCGGCTGTTTATCAAAAACATCGCCTCTAGAAAACTTTATTAGAGGTCCATTCTGCCCTATGCCCTAAGGGGTAAATGGCCGCGGTAGCCTGACCGTGCTAAGGTAGCATAATCATTTGCCGTTTAATTGATGGCTGGAATGAATGAATATACGAGAGCTTAACTGTCTCATTTTTACAAATAAAAATTGACCTTCAAGTGAAGAGGCTTGAATTTCCCAAAAAGACGAAAAGACCCTATAGAGCTTTACCTGACCCTTATATAATATTTTGGTAAGGTTTAGTTGGGGCAACTAGAGAGAATCTAAAACCTCTCTTTTATATTATTAAGATCCGTTTTTACGACAAGTAGAAAAAGCTACCTTAGGGATAACAGGCTAATCCTCTTTAAGAGACCATATTGACAAGAGGGATTGGCACCTCGATGTTGGCTCAAGGTTACAGTTTGATGCAGCAGTCAAACAAAGTAGGTTTGTTCACCCTTTTAATCCTTACGTGAGCTGAGTTCAGACCGACGTAAGTCAGGTCAGTTTTTATCTTTTATCCTCCCTTCAATTGTACGAAAGGACCTTGATGGGGAAACACTTTCTTTTTATGACCTCAAATAATTCATTTTTATATATTTCATTTATGAGAAGTGGCTGAGGTTAAGCAGTAGACTGTAAATCTACCTACGGAAATTATTTCCCTTCTTATAATTTATGAATTTAATAATTATAAGCCTTTTATTTATGTTAGGAAGCACAACCCTTCTTATCCTGAGATCTTCCCTTCCTCTACAAGCCTTAGCACTTCTTATTATAAGTGGAGCAACCGCCACCGCTGTGGCAGCAAGATTTTCAATTCTTTTAGGTATTTATACTATTCTAATTTATGCTAGGGGACTTCTAGTTCTTTTAGCATATTTTGTAGCATTATCACCCAACCAAAATCTAAACACCCCTTCTCGATTCACTTTCTTTTCATCTTTTTCAATTATTTTATTGATTTTATTCCAAACATGACCAAACTCTTTTATGTCCCAGCTATCTATAACATCATCCCAATCAAATAATGTAATCACAGTTTTATCTCCCTTTTCTTCCTCTCTTTTAATTATAATTGCTTTAATACTAGTTTTAACTATAATTGCTGTAGTAAAAGTTTCAAGTCTAAGATCAGGTCCTATTCGTCCTTGAAGGCAAAACTAACCCTATGCCCCATTTTTTCCTCCCTATTGATTGAGTTCTAACCCCATCTATTATTATCGTTGCCCTAGTAATCACAACAGCTCTTATCTATTGAGCTGTTCCAGAACTAAAATTTCCCCAGGCCCCCAAGTCCCCATCAATTCCGTCTTCCGCTTGAACTCATATTTCAGAAAGATGCTCTTAAGTATAATTTGTACATTTGTCTTCCAAACAAAAAGTTTCGAAATCCGAAAAGAGTAATTAAAAGGAAGCCAATATATAGGCACCTGTCTGTTAAACAGGCCTTAGCTCCCTTAGAGCCCTTCTAGGACTCTACCCTCATTAAGTTGCAACCTTAATTTATGCGCAAAACGCGCTAGAGTCTTACATCCAGGTGTTTTTGCACACGGACCTTTGGCATCCGAGGTATAGGTAACCCTATGGTTGTAAGAAATTCTATGCTTTATTTAACTATATGAATTATACAAGGAATAGCAAACATCTTATTTAAGATCTTTCTAATTTGTATATTTTTTTTCCTTGTTGGCTCAGCAAACTTTATTCTTAGCGACCTAAAAACTAAATCTATTTTAATTCTTTTTGTTATCCAACTTTTTGTTATTTACTTATCCCAACCCTCTTATATTTTTTTTTATTACTCT
>Ga0207752_1000778_pt1 | contig 14932 bp, 14 predicted proteins | sample Pon2CUnioCityCA_6_FD_187272 | JGI IMG/M metagenome (GOLD analysis project Ga0207752, IMG submission 187272) | Marine sediment microbial community from Union City, CA, USA - Pond 2C Sediment 2 (SPAdes) | ecosystem: Environmental > Aquatic > Marine > Intertidal zone > Salt pond sediment ...
TCGGAAAATGTCAGATTTAAAATGAAGGACTCTAACAGCGCTGTTCTCATGACTCCGGATGAGGAAGATGAAATAGAATATAAATATGTTCTCATGCCCATGAAGCTCTGACCGAAGGCGCTATTTTATCAGCTTTATATCAAACTTTTTCCCCAAGAAAAGGATGTCACCGTCCTCATTGACGATGACCGCACCATAATCAGGATAATTTTTTAAAATCTTTTCCGGTTCTTTGGAAACAAAAAGGGCTGTAGAAAGCGCGTCACAGAAAAGGGCCTCAGGGCCCATTACAGTAACGCTCTGTCTGCCTCTGGCCGGATAGCCGGTTAAGGGGTTGAAAATATGGTGGTATCTCATTCCGTTTTTTATAAAAAACCTCTGATAGTCTCCGGATGTGGCCGCTCCCATGTCCGTAAAAGAAAGGATACCGAGGAACCCGCTTTTTCTGGGATGCTCTATCCCGATCTTCCAATCTTTATTATCCGGGTTTCGGCCCCAGCAATAAATATCTCCCCCGGCGTTTATAAAGCCTCTCTGGATGTTCATCTCCCTGAGAGCCTGTGAAGCAAGGTCCACTCCATATCCCTTGGCAATGCCTCCCCAGTCCAGTTTCATCTGTTCCGGAAGAACGACCTCATGGGTTTTTATCTTGATTTTGTCCATACCCATGACCTTTAACAATCCGTTTATTTCTTCTGCAGGAGGTATTCTGTAATGCCTGTTTGAAAAGCCCCATGCCTCTTTAAGCGGCCCGACCGTGATATCAAAAAATCCGTCCGTATTTTTATAGAGCTTCATACTTTCCCTTAACAGATACTGAACATGGCTGGAGTTTAGATCTGTTTTTTCAGGAGAAAAAAGCTCTTCCATGGAAGAAAATATTTTTTCAGCTTCTTTTTTTGACTGGGAAAATTCTGCAGGGGAGCCAAAGACCCTCAATTCACAGACCGTATCAAAAAACACTAATGTGGATCTGTGCCATGTCTTCCGCGTACCGCAGTTAAGCAAGAGCACGGCAGCCAAAATCAGGGCACAGTATTTTTTCATCTCTCCGGAATTTCCTTTTTTATTTAAAAGAAAAATAAATTAATTTTTCAGAAACAATCCGGGTTTATTATACTGGATTTATCTTTAATTGACATATATATTGTTTGTATTATAAATTTTTACGTATATCAAGACAGACATGAAAGAGAAAGCCATGAGGGAAATATGAGTTATAAAATCCGACTCGGCTTTATGATGTTTCTACAGTATGCTATCTGGGGTGCCTGGGCCCCGGTTTTATCAGAATACCTTATCAATGATATGGGATTTACCGGAACACAGGTCGGAGTCATTTATGCGCTTCTTCCTTTGGCGACCATTATATCGCCCTTTCTGGGGGGTCAGATTTCTGACAGGTATTTCCCCACGGAAAAAGTCATTGCTTTTTTACAGCTTGCAGGAGGCGCCATCCTTATCTATACCTCCATGGTCTCTGATTACTCCACTATGATTTGGCTCATATTTCTCTATTCCCTTTTATACGCGCCCACCTTAGCGCTCACTAATTCCATAGCCTTTATAAACCTAAAAGATTCCGAAAGGGAATTTGGTATCATCAGGGTATGGGGGACCATCGGCTGGATCGCCGCCGGCCTTATTCTGGCGGCATGGAGGATGCTGGCAAACGCTCAAGGAGAGCTGGCGTTAAGAGGAGACACACTGATGCTGGCAGGGATATTCTCTCTCATCATGGGGGCTCAGTCTTTCTTTTTGCCCCATACTCCTCCTAAGAAGGAAGTCAAAAAACCGTGGGCTTTTCTGGAAGCCATTAAGATGTTGAAAGACAAAAACCTGGCGATATTTGTGGGAATCGCTTTCGTTGTGGCCACGGAGCTTCAGTTTTATTATATACTGACCGCTCCGTATTTGACTTCAGGGACAGTTGGCATCGATTCATCAATGGTTTCCGGAGTCATGGTCATCGCCCAGGTCGCAGAGATATTTGTCATGGCGCTTCTTCTTCCCTATTTTCTCCCCAAGTTCGGTATCAAAAAGACCATGATCGTAGGGGTTCTGGCGTGGCCGGCCCGCTATATAATCTTTGTTATCGGCCAGCCAGTATGGCTGGTTATTGCCTCCCTGTCTCTCCATGGCTTTTGCTATGTGTTCTTTTTTACAGCTGCGTTCATATACATAGACCAGGTAGCGCCCAGGGATGTAAGGGCTTCGGCACAGAGCCTCATATCCATTGTCACCTTAGGGCTGGGAAACTTTCTGGGAAGCCTTTTTGCCGGCTGGATACAGACCCTTTTCACGGAAGCGGGCGTGACGGACTGGAGGAGTGTTTTCATCATCCCTGCGGCCTTGACCATTCTCTGTGCGGTCGCCTTTATTTTGCTTTTCAGAGAGAAGAAAAGAATCAATGTATGATGACATAACTTATGTGATGGAGAGAGGAGAGACAAAATGTCTCAAAAAAGATTGGGTATAGGATTTATAGGTGCCGGTTTTATAACCGGGTTTCACATCAAGTCCTGGGTCGGAGTCCGGGATGCTGACATTATGGGGATCGTAAGCCGGCGGGAGGAAGGGGCGAAACAGGCAGCCGACCTTGTGCAGAAGCTCAGAGTCGGGGATGCAAAGGTTTACCCGACCGTATCTGATATGGTGGCTTCACCGGATATAGATGCGCTCTGGATATGCAGCCCGAATTATAACCGGATAGAGATCATGGAAGAGATCGTCCATACTGTTAAGGCAGGAAAGGGGGAGCTTATAGGCATTGCCTGTGAGAAGCCGCTGGGGCGAAATGTACAGGAGGCGGAAAAGATGCTGGCTCTTGTACGGGAAGCGAACCTCTTGGACGGATACCTTGAGGACCAGATATTTTCCCCTGCCGTTGTCCGCGGAAAAGAAATCTTATGGAAAAGGGGAGCGGCGACGACCGGGAGGCCCTATTTGGCCCGTGCTTCCGAGGAACACGGAGGCCCTCATATGCCTTGGTTCTGGGAAGGTTCTCTTCAGGGAGGAGGCGTGATAAACGACATGATGTGCCATTCTGTGGAAGAAGCGCGCTACATGCTGACCCCTCCCGGAGCGGAACGCAGCTCCATAAAACCCAGGAAAGTGATGGCTTATGCGGACTGTCTGAAATGGCAGCAGCCTTATTATGCCAGACAGCTTGCAAAGCAGAGCGAAGGAAGGCTTGATTATCTCAAACGGCCGGCAGAGGATTTTGCCAGAGCCGTTATAGAGTATGAAGGAAGCCGGGGAGAAAGGCTTGTGGTCGAGACCACGACTTCCTGGTGCTATGTGGGGGCCGGTCTAAGGCTGAACATGGAGCTTTTGGGGCCGGAGTACTCGCTGTCCATAAATACGCTGGATTCGAACTTAAAGGTATTTTTCAGCCGGAATGTAAAGGGAGAACAAGGAGAGGATCTGGTTGAAAAACAGAATGCGGAAACAGGATTGATGCCCATTGTCAGCAGCGAGGAGATCGAATACGGGTATACGGATGAGAACCGGCATATGGTCCTGTCTTTTCTGGACGGCCGGCGCCCGATGGAGAATTTTAGCGATGGGGTCGAAGTGACCAAACTTCTTATGGCCGCTTATATGAGCATAGAGGAGGAGAGAACGATCCCTTTTCCTCCGGATGGACTGGAAACGTTTGTCCCGGCAGTGGCTAAAGGAGAATGGAATCCCATGAAAAGATAAAAAGGAGGGAACATGAAAAACAAAAAGATTTTAGGATTAATACTAACTGTATTTTTAGCTGTTTCCTGCTCCGGCGGGGAACAGGCAGCACAGGAAGAAACCCCCGCAGCCCAGGAGCTTTCTTCTCAATTAGAGAGAATTCCTTATTCCGAAGCCAGGATCAAAGAGATCCCGTTTGCCGTTCAATGCTGGACTTTTAGAAAGTTTTCCTTTTTTGAAACACTGGAAAAAGTCAAAGACCTGGGAGTCACATTTGTGGAAGCCTATCCGGGTCAGATGCTTGACCGGAATAACCCTGATGTGAAGATGGACCATAACCTCAACGAGAAGCAGATAGAAGCGGTGAAAAAGGCCCTGAGAGACCACGGGCTGGCACTGGTAAGCTATGGAGTGGTTGGTTTTGACAATACGGAAGAAAGCATGGGCAAAGTGTTTGAATTCGCAAAGAAGATGGGGATCCGGACTATTGTCACCGAACCAAAATTTGATGACTTTTCCCTGATTGAGAAAATGGTGAAGAAGTACAATATACAAATAGCCATACACAATCACCCGGAACCCACAAAATACGCTCGGCCGGAAACGGTTCTGGAGAGTGTCAAAGGCCTGGATGAACGGATCGGGGCCTGTGCAGACACAGGCCACTGGATGCGGACCGGCGTGGATCCGGTTGAGGCTCTCCGTCTGCTGGAGGGCAGGATCATCAATGTTCATTTGAAAGACCTGAATGCGTTCGGAGACAAAAAGGCTTATGATGTTCCGTTTGGGCAGGGAGAGGCCCATATCCATAATATACTTGCTGAGTTGACCCTGCAGAACTATTCGGGTGTTCTGGCAGTGGAACACGAGAACCCGGAGGAAGTGGACAATCCTTCTCCGTCTATAAAAAAAGGCATCCGGTATGTTGACAGCATCACCTATTATAAAGGGTATGAGGAGATATTAGCCCGGAGCAGCGGAAGGTATTCAAAGCACAGCTGGAATCACTACGGGCCCGGATATTTTATTCTTGATGAAAAAACCGGTATCCTGAAGTCCCAGGGCGGCATGGGATTATTCTGGTATGCCAGAAAAGCGTACCAGGATTTCATCCTTGAGCTGGATTTCAAGTGCTCCAAGGAAGATACGAACTCAGGAATCTTTCTGAGAGTGCCCGATATCCCGGTGAGCAACGACTATATCTATCATTCCTTTGAGATACAGATCTGTGACAAAGAAAAAGGCGTGCACAAAACTGGGGCGGCGTATGATGCTGAGGCTCCCACCAAAGCCGCATCCAAAGAAACGGGGCAGTGGAATCATTTTAAGATCACTTTTCAGGGTGACCGGATAGAGGTGGAGCTCAACGGGGAGAAAATACTGGACTGGAGTGCAGAACCCAGGGGCAAAGTACAGGATTTTGCAGAGAAAGGATATATCGGACTGCAGAACCATGACAGCCTGTCGCCTGTTTATTTCAGGAATATTTTTATCAAAGAGATCAAATAGATAGATTTTTTAATTGATGCTGGAGGGCGAAAGGGTCTTCTCCTTTTTGTCCTCTGAGGCGCTGGGTGAGCGCCTGATAAAGCCTTTTCTGAAGCCAGTGTACAGAGACAGCAGCGGGATTTGGTCTTTTTCTGGCTTTGTGGTCTAGGACCACAAAAGAGGAGGTCAATTCTTCAAGAGAGTGTTCTGTTCCCGCTTCCATTCCCCAGACCCAGGCGGCATGAATGGCGGCTCCGAGAGCGGCTCCCTCCCCAAGAACAGGGATGGTTTCAGCTTCGAATATATCGGCGATGGCCTGTCTCCAGGCTTCTGATTGGGAAAGGCCTCCTGTGAGCCGGATCTGTGCGGCTTTGACCGGCATGCGCTTGAAGCCCTGGTAAAGATTGAGGATATGCCCTTCCAGAACTGCCCGGCACAGCGAGAGTTTGCTGAAATCGTCCAGACCGAATCCGAAGTACACCGGAGAGGCCAGAGGAAGGTCCGGTGTCCTCTCTCCCATATACCACGGGACCAATAGGCAGCCTTGATTTCCCGGCTTTGTCTGTCCGATGATACGGGTGAACTCTTCATGGGAGATTTTGTATTGTTTTTGGAGCTGGTTGTATCCGTTAGAAAGGTTTGAGACACACAGCAGCGGGAGGTAATGCCCGGTGCTGTCGCAGTAACAGGCGATTTCTCCTGAGGGATCAACATAAGGTTTTTTTAAAATAGTGAAAGCGGTTCCGCTGGTTCCCAGGCTTACGGTTAAAAGACCCGGTTTTATGTTTCCTGTTCCCACGGCTCCGTACATGTTATCTCCGGAACCGGCATCGATTTTACACCGGGGAGAAAGGCCGTGCTTTTTTTCCAGGCGAGAGGAAACGAAACCTATGGAGCGGCAGGAAGATGTGACCGGAGGCAGCTTCTTTTTAAGAGCCGGATCTATGGCATGGATGACTTTTTCCGACCATTTTCCGGTCTTTGGATTCCACAGGGCGGTCCCAGAAGTGTCTCCGGGCTCCATGACCGTAACGCCTCCGGTGAGATACCAATTGATGTAGTTGTGCACGACCAGAAAAGTGCCTGTTCTTTTATATTTTTCCGGCTCATGTCTCAACATATGCAGGATTTTGGGTGCTGTATAACCGGTCTTCTGGCTGTTTCCCACTTCATCGATCATGGCTTTTTTACCACCCACTGCCTTTGTCAGAATTTCACATTCCCCTGCTGTTGAAAAATCATTCCAGAGCTTGCTTCTCTTTCTTGAGAGCGTTCCCTTTGAGTCCAGAGAGACCAGGCCGTGCTGCTGTCCGGATACGGAGAGGCATAAAATATTTTTCTGGTTTATTTTTGATCGCTTAAGCCTTCCGAAAAGGACATCGAGCGCTTCGATCCACATACGGGGATCTGATTCCGAACACCCCTCTTTGAGGCCTTGTACAGCGCCGTTATGGGTGTTGTATGCAGGGAGGTCCCGGTCATAATTCAGAGAATCAAGATAGACGACTTCTTCTTTTTCCGTATCCAGGATTATCAGCTTGCAGCTTTGAGTTGAAACATCTATGCCCGCAAAAAGCGGTTCTTTTGGGTCTTGCATCGGCCCAAACTCAGCCAATGGACGTATCGACGAGGCTGTTTCTGTCGATTTCAACAAGGATACGATTAGGGGCACAGATAATACGCTCCCCAGCATAGGATATGGGAGGAGTCAGGCAGCATATTTTATGGCGGCATGAAGATTCATTGACCCATACTTTTCCGTTGTTCACGGAAATCGCTATTTCCCCTTCTTTCCCTTTATAGATTTTTGTTTTGTTTCTATCAAGAGGCAAAGAGGCTACCTTTTGGCCTTGGCTGAAAACAGAAAGGGACCTTCCCGCGTATCTGTGCTTTGATCCCCTGAGAGAGGCAATAGTCAGCGAGGAGGAAAGAGGGCCTCCGCTGTTCAATTGCTTCCACAGGGAGAGAAGCCTTTGGGATCGGATATCCCACACTTTTCCCTCTCTCGCCAAGGTAAAGGAAGGCCTGATTTTATGCTTGAGACTCCTGAATGAGATGGAGAGGTCAGAGTCGGCGTGAAGAGGAGAAAAAACCCATCCTTTTTTCTGGAGTTCATGTATCATCTGCTTTTCATTCGGATAGGAATTCAGGAAAGCAAACTTTTTTCTATAATTCAAGCCATAGCTTTTCAACTCTTCAAGCAGGACCGGAAGGATCTGGTGGGGATCGTCGGATATCAGATGGATCTCAGAAGCGTTCTGTGTTTTTTGAGAGCCGAGTATGAACTGGCTTAACAGGGGGGCTGAAACAAGAGTCTGAATGAAACGGCGTCTATTCATGATAGTCTCCTTCTCTTATTATATCAATAATTTCAGGATAAAAGTCCTTTTTATTTTTTTTGAAATGATAAAAAAGGATCGTTCCCGTGATGACTAAGCCCAGAAAAAAACCTGTGATTCCACCGGTATAAGAGGGAAGAGACAACCAGCCTGCGCACACGGTTCCGAGAACCATACCCAGTAAAGAGGCCATCAGCATGAAGCTGAAAAGAAGAGTCAAGGTCTTGCTGTATCTTCCTTCAGGGACTTCAATCGTCACTTCGTCTCCCAGGCATGCTTTTACAGGATTCAGAGCGCTGATAAGGCCCTTTTCCTGTTCTTTGTTCGAACAGAGATGCCGGGCCGCACACTTCCGGCACCCGGAGACACAGTCGAGTTCGACCTGTGCTAAGGAGCCTTTCAAAGATATTATTTTTCCTCTATCCTTCATGGTTCTCTTCTTTTTTGATCCGGCCTATGGCATCGGTCGGGCATTTTTCTATGGCCGGGATATTTTCAGGGTCTATTTTATTATAGTCTTTGATGACAGCGAGGTTGTTCTCAAGGACAATGGCTTCCGGGCACGCCCGCACACAGATACCGCAGGAAATGCAGGCATTTTTACATGCCTTTTTAGCTGCCGCCCCGCTGTCGAGAGAGCGGCAGAACACAATGATGTTTTGGGAAACCGGCTGGAGGTCGATGATATTGCGCGGACAGGCGTCCACACATTTTCCGCAGGCCGTGCATTTATCGTCATCCACGACCGGAAGGCCTTCCTCCTCCATGTGGATGGCATCAAAGGGGCACGCTTTGACACAGTCTCCGAAACCGAGACAGCCGTACACACACTGTTTGTTTCCTCCGATGATATGAGCGGCATGACAGGTGGTTATTCCCAGATAAGTCCCTTTCTCTCTGGCAGCCTTAGTGTTGCCGCGGCAGTGAACCCTGGCAACTTTTTTTACGGCCTTCCCTGCTTCCGTTCCCATGATTTCGGCAATTTTTTGTGAGACGTCTTCTCCCCCTACGGGGCATCCGGTTGTTTCCGCCTTTCCTTTTGCCACTGCTTCAGCAAAAGCCCGGCATCCCGAATATCCGCATCCCCCACAGTTTGCCTGGGGCAGTACTTCGGAAATGGCTTCCACTTTAGGGTCTTCCTCCACTTTGAGTTTCTGGTAGGCAAAGGAAAGGCCTATGGAAAAAAGCAGGCCTAAAAGCCCTAAGGTCAGAATAGGTATCAGAAATTCCATTATTTTATCATCCCTGAAAAGCCGGAAAAAGCAAGCGCCATGATTCCAGCGACAATGAGAGCGATACCGGCTCCTTTTAGGGGTTCAGGTACGTCTGCAAGGTCCAGCTGTTCCCTGATACCGGCCATGAGAACGATAGCCAGTGTGAATCCCAGTCCGGAACCCACTCCAAAAACAACCGTTTTTATAAAGTCATAGTTTTTTAACGCGGCCAGAAGAGCCAGGCCCATAATAGCGCAGTTTGTGGTTATTAAGGGGAGATAGATACCAAGCGCCTGGTAAAGAGGAGGGCTCATCTTCCTGATGAACATCTCGACAAGCTGCACCAGAGAAGCGATGACCAGGATAAAGGAGACGATCTGAAGATAGTCAAGCCCGAAGGGGATCAGGATCCAGTGATTGATCATCCAGGAAGCCACAGCGGTCAGTGTCATAACAAAGGTCACAGCCATTCCCATGGAGAAGGCCGCATCTATTTTTTTGCTGACGCCCAGAAAAGGGCATATGCCTAAAAAGTAGTAGAGAACAAAGTTATTGACCAGTATGGCGGCAACAAAGAGAGTCAAAATATCCATCATGCGCTCCTTGCCTTGGTCTTGGATTCTATCAATATGGCGATCCCTAGAAGCACCCCGAGAGTGATAAAGGCTCCGGCCGGAAGAATCATGATGGTCCATGGTTTAAACCAGGCTCCCAATAACGGGTAGCCTAAAAATGTTCCGGAACCCAGGATCTCTCTTATGGAGCTCAGCACCAATAAAGCCAGGATAAAGCCCGTACTCATGCCCAGGGCATCAATAAGAGACCGGCCGATGGAGTTTCTGGAGGAGAAGGCTTCCTGCCGTCCCAGAATGATACAGTTGACCACAATCAACGGGACATAGGGGCCGAGAGCTTTGGATATAGGAGGGAAAAAGGCCGCTAAAAACCGGTCCGCTATGGTGACAAAGGAAGCGATGATCACGATGTAAGTGGCGATACGCACTTGATTGGGAATCAATTTTTTTATGGACGATACCACAAGGGAGCTCAGTATGAGCACAAAGGCCGTGGCAAGGCCCATGGCTATTCCATTTATGACGGCATTGGTTACAGCAAGAGTGGGGCACATTCCAAGCAGCTGTCTGAAGACCGGATTTTCATCCCAGAGGCCTTTGAGATATTCGGCTCCGATGCTTTTTTTAGGTGGCATTTTTTTCCTCACTTGAGAGTTGGCCCTTTTGTTTTATTTCTTTCAATCTTTCAAGGGAAAGATTGACGATATCCAGGACTTTTTCTGATGAGATCGTGGCGCCTGTGATGGCATTGACTTCAGAGGCGGCAAGATCTTCAGGAGATTCCACAGCCGGCCTGCGCAGTGACAGCGGCTGTTCACAGTTCCTGCCTTCCCAGTATCTGAGGAAAGCCGTTTTGTCAGTGATCTTGGCTCCCAGGCCGGGAGTTTCCTTCTGTTCCAGAATGGTCAATGCCTTTATTTTTGAAAAGGAAGGATTGATCCCATACATCAATGTGATGATGTCCTGAAATCCGGTGCCTGAAGCATACACAGCAAATCCTACCGGATCATCTTTTTCATCTCTGCTCTCATAAATGGTCAGAGATTCGTCTTCAAAGACTTTATGGCTGGTCTTTGTGGCAGGGAGGACCTCGCTTATAGCGTTTTGTATTTCCTGCTGCTGGTTCATGGCAATCCTCTCTTTGGTCAAAAGGCCTACCACGGAAAGAAAACTTCCGGAAATGAGCCCAACGACAGTGAGCACGATGATCATTCTGGCAGAAAGGTTCATGCCTGCTTTCTCCTTTCTCCCAGGATCCGGGGACGTGTGTACCTGTTGATAAGAGGAACAAATGTGTTCATAAAAAGGATGGAAAACATGACGCCTTCCGGGAAGCCGCCGAATAGTCTTATGAGCCCGATGAGAAAACCTGTCCCCAGGGCATAGACCCAAGCCCCCGCAGGAGTTATGGGGGAAGTGACCATATCCGTAGCCATAAAAAAGGCCCCTATCAAGAGTCCCCCTGCAAGAACATGAAACAGAGGATGAGTGTACTTGTCCGGGCTTGTGATCCAGAAAATGCCTGAAAACACAACCAGGGCACTGATGATTCCCACAGGGATCCGCCAGTCAATGACTTTCCGGAAAAGCAGGAAAAGGGCTCCTGCGAGGAGGGCTATGGCAGAGGTTTCTCCCAAGCAGCCTCCGACATTCCCCCAGAAAAGGTCTTTAAGGGGGGTCAGGGAACCATCTGTTATGGACGTCAGGAATTTGAGATTTCCCAGTGGAGTGGCAAAAGTGGCTGTGTTCACTTGAAGGGTTTCCGGAGGAATCCAGGTGGTCATGGCCACGGGAAAAGCGATCTGTAGAAACGCCCTTCCGACCAGAGCCGGGTTGAACACATTATACCCCAGACCTCCGAAGACCTGTTTGCCGAGGGCGATAGCCATGACAGAACCGATGATCACCAGATCCAGAGAAAGGGAGGGGGGGAGAGTCATGGCGAGAAGCAGTCCTGTGATGATAGCCGAGCCGTCCCATAAAGAGCGGATATCTTTTTTTCTGACCTTAAGAAAAACCGCTTCTGTGATAAGGCAGGTGGCTACACAGGCAACATAGATAAGGACAGCTTTCAGCCTGAAAAAGTAAATAGAGGCAGCAACCGCTGGGATAAGGCTTATGATGACCGCATACATTATTTTTGGCACAGAAGCTTTGTCTCTGAGATGAGGGGATGACTTCAGGAAAAACGTGTTTTCTTTCATTAGCTTTTCTTTTTTCGTTTCATGCTTATAACAGCGTTCTTACCGAGCCGGATCCAGTGGACCAGGGGGATTTTGGCGGGGCAAACATACTGGCAGCAGCCGCACTCCACACAGTCAAGCACACCCCATTTTTCTGCCTCTTCGTAAAATCCGTGTCTTGAATAATCCATCAGTCGGGTGGGCACTAGTCCCATTGGGCAGTGGCTCACACAGCGTCCGCAGCTGATACATGGAAATTCTTTAGGAAAAGCCTCTTCTATCCATGCAACAAGACCTGATGTCCCTTTTATGACCGGAGTTTCAAGGTCCCACTGGGCAAGGCCCATCATAGGCCCTCCCATAACGAGCATGTTCGCTCCTTTTTTTAAGCCCCCGCAGTACTCGACAGCGTGTTTAAAGGGGGTACCGATGCGGATAAGCAGATTTTTGTTTTCTTTGAATCCGGGGCCGGAAAGGGTCACCGCTCTTTCATATAAGGGCGTGCCGGAGGATACGGCATCCCAGACTGCCTTGGCGGTTCCTACATTCTGTACAACCACTCCCACGTCAAAAGGAAGGCCTCCTCTGGGGACTTCCCTTTTCAGCAGGGCATAGATAAGATTTTTTTCCGCACCCTGCGGATATTTGGTCTTTAAGAGAGAGGCTTCTCCGGGGAAACCGTTCATTTTTTGTTTGAAAAGTTCGAAAACCTCCCGTTTATTATCTTCGATACCAATAATGATCCTCTTGGCTTCCGCTGCCGCCCGGACCATTTCCGCTCCGTTTATAATCTCCTCAGTAAACTCAAGCATCAATCTGTAATCTGAGGTCAGCATGGGTTCGCATTCACATCCGTTTATAATAATGGTGTCAATAGGCTTCCCTTTAGGGGGAGAAAGCTTAACTGCGGTTGGGAAGGCAGCTCCACCCATGCCCACGATTCCTGCTTCTCTCACTTTACTGCGGATATCTTCAGGCTTGAGAGAAAAAGGGTCTTTGGATCCTTTCATGTCAGGATGGGGCGTGTCCTTTCCGTCATTAGCAATGATGACGGTCTGAACAGGAGAGCCGAGAGGATGAGGGTGTTCTTTTATGAACAGGACTTTTCCTGAAACGCTGGAATGAACAGCCGCGGAAAACAGCTCGCCGCTGTCTCCGATTTTCTGTCCAAGGAGCACCTCATCTCCCTTTGTGACAAGGGAGTCAGCCGGCTTTCCGAAGTGTTGATTGAGAGGAATAAATACCTTTTCGGGCGGTTCAAGTTTCTCAAGTTTCTGGCCTTCTGTATAGTGTTTATATTCCGGAGGGTGTGTGCCGCGGGGAAAAGTCTTTTTTCTCATAGCCTTATCTGTTTAAATTTGACTATAAAGTGTATTAATTATTAGTCGGGCTTGTCAACAGAAAATATGAAAGGTCTTAGGAAGAAGTTTTTTGCTTTGCAAAACACGGGATTGTTATATAAAATATGGGGAAAACAAGGACGAAGAAGGGATAACAATGGGAATAGAGATAAAAGAAGTCAAGGAAAGAAAAGATTTAAGGAAATTTATATACCTTCCTGAAAAGATCCACGCTGACCATGAGAATTGGGTTCCTCCTCTTTATATGGATGAGTGGAAATATTTTTCCCCCAAAAAGAATAAGGCTTTTACCTACTGTGATACAGTTCTCTGTCTTGCCTATAAGGATAATAAATGTATGGGCCGCATAATGGGTGTCATCAATAAGCGTTACAATGAATTTAAGAATGAGAAGACCGCAAGATTCGGCTACCTGGAGAGCTGGAAGGACAAAGAAGTCGTTAAAGCCTTGTTGGATTATATTGAAGACTGGGCCCGGGAAAAAGGCATGAACAGAATCGTGGGCCCTTACGGCTTTACGGATCAGGACCCGGAAGGATTCCTCATTGAAGGATTTGACAGTACAGTTACAGTGCCCAATTACTATAATTTCAAATGGATGCCTTCTTTTATGGAAGAGCTGGGGTATGAAAAAGATATAGACTATGTGGTCTACAAGATAGATGTCCCTGAAGAGATTCCCGAGTTTTATAAAAGGATACATAAGAGGCTGGAACGGAGAGGAGAATTTAAGATACTGGAGTTTACAAAAACAAAGGAATTGAAGCCCTGGGTCAAACCTGTCTTGAGATTGATGAACGAATGCTACTCTACAACCAATATCTACGGCTATACTCCTTTGGGAGAAGATGAGATGCAGGACCTGGCAAAAAGGTATCTTCCCCTTCTTAACGCTCGATTTGTAAAGGGCGTTTTGCATGATGATGAGCTGGTGGCCTTTGTTGTTGGCATGCCTAACCCTGCCGAAGGAATCAGAAAAGCCAGAGGCCGTCTCTTTCCTTTCGGGCTTATTAAGATTATGAGGGAAATCAAGAAAACAAAACAGCTTGACCTCCTTCTGGGCGGCATTAAGGAAGAGTACAGGGGGCGCGGGCTCGATGCCATGCTGGCGATCAATATGCTGATGAGCGCCAATGAAGCGGGAATGGAAGTCATGGATACGCATCATGAAATGGAGTCCAACGTAAAGGTTCGGGCCGAGATGGAAAGGGTGGGGGGCCAGATTTATAAGAAGTTCCGGATCTACAAAAAAAACCTATAATGTGATTCTGGTTATTCACGAGCTAAGCTTCTTATGCGTATGGAAATCAGGTGTGGCTGAAGCGACATTGAAGATTTAGCCTTTGGATGAGGCTTTTCGAGGGTACCCGGCGAAGCCGGGCTCCGAGTATGTCTGACCCACGGACGGGGGGAGTTACGCAGGAGCCGAGAAAAACGAAAGAGAATGGCGTTAAAAATCTGAAGGGAGCACAAGCCACATCTGATTTCCAGGCTGATTTTATGAATAACCTGGATTATTTGGCTTCAGCCCAATTCACACCCCAGCCAAGATGAACTTTGAGGGGAACTTTTAAAGGGAGGACATCCTCCATTTTTTGTTTAGCGATTTGTTCCATCTGCTTTTGTTCAGCATCCGGTACTTCAAATACCAGTTCGTCATGGACCTGGAGAATGACCTTGGATTTTAGTTTGTTTTTTCTTATTTCTTCCCAAATGTCTCTCATGGCCTTTTTCATTAAGTCTGCAGCCGTGCCCTGGATAGGGGTATTTAAAGCAATTCTTCGTCCAGCTTGCTGGATGGTCTTGTTTTTGCTTTTTAATTCAGGGATGGGCCTCTTTCTCCCAAAAAGGGTTTCAGAATAGCCTTTTTCTTCAGCCCTTTTGATGCAGGCCTCCTGGAAAGCCATTACCTTGGGATATCTTTCAAAATAAAGCTCGATGAATTTTCTTGCCTCAGAGGTGGATGTTTCTAACTGCTTAGCAAGTGAAAAAGGGGAAGTGCCGTAAATAATACTGAAGTTGATTATTTTGGCTCTTCTCCGGAACTCATCACGGAAAAGGGAAGCCTCCTTACCAAAGACCTTATCC
>Ga0207752_1000779_pt1 | contig 14930 bp, 10 predicted proteins | sample Pon2CUnioCityCA_6_FD_187272 | JGI IMG/M metagenome (GOLD analysis project Ga0207752, IMG submission 187272) | Marine sediment microbial community from Union City, CA, USA - Pond 2C Sediment 2 (SPAdes) | ecosystem: Environmental > Aquatic > Marine > Intertidal zone > Salt pond sediment ...
GTATCCCCCCTTCGGCCCCTTTTGGCTGCGCACGATTTGGCCGTGTTTCAGCGCGAGCAGGATCTGCTCCAGGAACCGGGATGGGATGTTGTTCCGATCCGCCAGCACCTTGTTGGGTATCGGCCCCTCGCCGTAGTGCCTGGCCAGATCTTGCAGGGCACGCAGTCCATATTCGCCTCTTTTAGAAAGTTTCATTAATTCCTCATTAGTCGATAAAGTTTATTGATTCTATCGATTTTATTATACACCAGATATCTGAGATGTCAAGTCGGGTTTCAGTCAAGGGCAATCGCATCTAAACTGATTTTCATTTCAACCTGTCATTCTGAGCGACCGGAGGGGCCGACGCCGACGCCGTCGGTAGACAGTGCCGACGCCGACGTTGTCGGTAGACAGTGCCGACTGCAGACAGTCGGGGCGAAGAATCTCCGTTTCGCATTGAGCAGGCGAGATTCTTCGTCGCTTCGCTCCTCAGAATGACGGTTGGCCAGGGCATTAAATTGAGATGCAATTGCCCTGACCACCAGTCGCGCCGCTATTGACAAGTCGCCGAAACTGCGATATAATATAGGCGATCCCCAATTGGTCTGACCTGTGATATAGCGGTGTTATGGCAGTGTGAGCTAACAATTTGGCTGTGCTACCAAAGAAACTACCCAGACATGGATGAAGAGCCAGGTTCGACCCCCTCCTTCGCGCAGGTAAGAGCAACTTCTCCGGGCGAGATTCGCGGAGATCTGAGTAAAGGCGCGAAGGTCCTGTTTTTCCCCTGTACTGGGTCCTTGTCGCTTCAGTCTTCGGTGGGTCCACTCTGTGTTGACCCACAAACCGGCGCATTTTTCTATCGCTCACCTGCCTGCCTGGAAAGGCATCCCTGACCTGGTCAGTTGCCCTGCACGCCAGCACTGTCGACCAGATTCGGATAGGCTACCGGGTGTTCACTGAGGAGGAAACAGATGGCAAATCAAGTTCGCGTGGCAGCAATCCAACCTCCCCATCCGCACGCAGAGCTTTCCAACGCCATGATGTTGAAACGCTCTCTCGAGCTGCTCAATGAGGCCGGCGAGGCAGGGGCTGATGTTGCTTTGCTACCAGAATTGATCAATATCTTTATGGCTTCACGGACGGCATACCCAGAAAAGATCGGGCCAGAGCTCGACAACCTGCGGGCTCTGACGGCTGAGATGGCCGCTCGCCACCGTATGTACGTGATTCTACCCGTTCTCGAGCCTCGTGGTGGACATCAATACAATACCGCCCTTATCTTTGACAGGGACGGCACGCTGATTGCCCGGTACGACAAGGTCCACCTGACCGACCAGGAGCGCGAGGAGTTCCCCAACATCGAGGCCGGCGATTCCTTCCCCACCTTCGACCTCGATTTCGGCCGGATTGGAATTATGACGTGCAGCGACGTTTCCCACCCCGAGGTCGGTGTGATCTACAACTTGCAAGGTGTGGACGTGCTCTTCTATCCACGCTGGCAGAGCGGGCCCAGCGAGATCTATTTCGAGATCCAGATGCGCTCGCGTGCGCTGGATAACCAGGTTTTCCTTGTGAGTTCAAGCTTTGGCGTCAGCCCCGGCCGCGCCTGGAAACCCGGCATGCTGTTCGGGCGTAGTTGCATCATCGGGCGCGATGGCACGATCCTGGCAGATGCTGGGCATCAAGAGGGAATGGCCATTGCGACGGTGGATCTGGATCAGCCGATGCTCATGGACGTTCTTGATGACGTCTACGGCTCTGACTTGCGTGACGTGCGCAGTCTCAAGCTCGCACGCCGTCGCCCCGACCTCTACGGACTGATCACAGCGCAGGGAACGGATAAATCCCGGTAGGCCGGGATAGGCTTCGTCTAAGCGGATCACGTCATTCTCGTTTGACTCAGAACAAACAGGTAGAAAAAGACAGGAGGTGTACATCGTCGAGAAGAGATACATGACCCGAGATGCGGCCCGAATATGCGCGCTAGTTCACATGGTGGTTGTTTGAGGTTGAAAATCCAATATACCGAACACATAAGGAGGCACGTAATGAAGAGGCTACTTCTTCTGTCAGCCGTCCTGGCGTTGTTACTTCCAGCCTGCGCCCCACAGGTCGTCGAACAACCGGTGGTTCAGACCGTGGTGGTTGAGCAGGTCGTCAAGGAAACCGTCGAGGTGGAGGTAACGGCCGAGCCATCCGCCGAGGAAAAGGTGCTCAACTTTGCTTTCTCGGAGCCCACCATGGGCCTGGATCCGGCCATTGCAGGCACGTCGACCTCGAAGCGGGTCATTCAATTCATGCACGATTCGCTTTGGGAGTGGGATGAGGACATGAATCCCCAGCCTTGGATGGCGGAGAGCTGGGATATCGCGAGCGACTACACGTCCTATACGTTTCACCTCCGCCCTGATCTCAAGTTCAGCGATGGGTCCCCCATCACAGCCGAAGACGTGAAGTTCTCCTTCGAGTATATGGCCGAGTCCGAACTGTGGGAAGGGCGCCTGAGTGTCATCGAGAGCATTGAGACGCCCGATGCACAGACGGTCGTGATCAACATGAACCGCTCCGTCCCGGAGTTTATGCTGCTGCCTTCGTTCCAGGTAAACTACTTCATCGTCTCCAAAGCGGCTGTCGAAGCCGGCGCCGATTTCAACGCGGCAGGCACACCGGTTTCAGGACCCTTTGTCCTGGAAGAGTGGGTGCCGAAGAGCCACCTGGTGCTGGTCAAGAACCCGCACTGGTGGGGAGTCGAAGCCCTGGGCTACCCCAAGTTCGACAAGATCTTCCACCGCTTTAACGAGCAGGGTGATGCAGGGGTGGCTGCCGTGGAGAGCGGCGCAGCCGACATCTTCGCGCCAGTATCCGCCAAGGACGTGCCCCGGCTGAGGAAATCGCCAGGCGTTATGCTCTACGAGGCGCGCCGCGCGACAGTCAGAGGCTTCGGCATGGACAAGGCCGAACCGCCCTTTAGCGACAAGCGGGTGCGCCAGGCGATCGGTCTCGCGACCAAGCCAGACGAGGCGACTGAAGTATGCTGGTTTGATACCGGAGGCACCCTGTGGGGCGGCATCATCTACTCGTGGCAGAAGGACTGGTACACCGACGTCACCCCGTGGGATCGACCCAGGGACGAGAAGCTGGCTGAAGCCAAGGCGCTCCTGGACGAGGCCGGCTGGAAAGATGAGGATGGCGACGGCGTCCGGGAGGCACACGGCGTCGAGGGCGTGGCAGATGGTACGCCCTTCGATGTCTCCGTCCCGTTCGAGTCCAACTGGCCGCAGGCAGAGTGCCATACGTTGCTTTTGCAGGACTGGATGAGCGACATTGGCATCGCGATCAGTCCCGACCGGTACGATCCTGCGTCCTACTGGTCGGACGTACTTGACCATAAGTTCAAGATGTGGCATTATGGCCACGGCACCAACCTGTGGGGTCCCGCTGGATTCAACACGATCTTCCACAGCGATGGTGCGTACAACCAGTACTCGTTCCAGGGTAGCGTCCCCGAGCTGGACGCCATGATAGAAGAGATGTTGGCCGAGACCGACAAGGAGAAAGTGAAGGAGCTTCTCCACGAGATCGAGGTCTATATCGCCGACAATCAGTTCATCATAGCAACTGGCTCACAGAACGCACTCAACCTGGTCAACGCCAGAGTCGTGGGCTACCACGCGAATTCTGTGGACAGCCAGCGCGCCCTCATCACGTCTGACATCCCAGGGCGATAGCAAGCCGACTCAAGGAAGGGACGCTCCGGCGATGGCCGGAGCGTCCCTTGGTCCCGTATGAATCCAGTCGAGGAGGACTAGCGAGACAATGATTCGGTACGCGTTACGGCGCTTAGCCACCTTGATCCCATTGGTGGTTGGGTTGTCAGTGGTGGTGTTCCTGTACATCCATATGATGCCCGGAGATCCCGTCCAAGCCATGGTCGGACGGTATGCCAGCCCCGAGTTAGTGGAACAGGTCAGGCACGAATTGGGCCTGGATCGCCCCCTGCAAGTACAGTTCGCTGAATGGGTCACGGGCCTGGCGCGGGGTGATCTCGGTATCACCCTGCGCTCACGCCAGCCAATCACGCCAATCCTGATTGGCCGGATCCCGGCTACCTTGGAACTCGCGGGAGCGGCCTTCTTCATATCGGTGGTGATTGGCATTCCCAGCGGCTTCGTGGCCGGCTTGATGAAGGACACGAAGCTTGACTACATTTTCTCGGTCACAGCGCTGGCAGGCCTTTCCACACCCACCTTCTGGTCGGGCTATCTTCTGGTATTGCTGCTGTCGCTCCGCTGGGGCCTGCTTCCCTCTTCGGGATACATTCCCATGACCGAAGACCTCAAGCAGAATTTGACCTATCTGATCATGCCGGCGTTCACCTTGGGCATTGCCAGAGCCCCATACATCGCCAAAATGACCCGTACTGCCGTGGTTGAGACGCTGCAGGAGCCGTTTGTCGAATTCTCGCGCGCAAAAGGTCTTAAGAAGCAAAGGATCTTACTCCGATATGTCTGGAGACACGCCCTCCCGTCTATCGCGGTCGTGCTTGGCCTACACATAGCCGGCCTTCTCGGCGGGTCCATTATCGTCGAGGAGCTATTCAATTGGCCCGGTACGGGCCGTCTCGTGGTTGGAGCCGTGCTGGAGCGAGACTACTTCATGGTGCAAGCCACCGTCCTGATCTATGCCGTGATCGTGATCTTGATCAACTTCATGGCGGAGATCGTGCACGCCTGGCTGGATCCGCGCGTGCGCCTACACTAGTGTCATTGAAAAGATATGGAACTGATACGTCGCCTTCGGACCAATACGCTGGCCTTTGTCGGAGCGATAGCCATCGTGATCATCCTCTTGATGGCCATCTTTGCTCCTGTGATCATGCCCCACGATCCAAACGAGGTAGAGACCGCCGACCGCTTCTTGCCGCCGGGGAGTGAGGGGTACATATTGGGAACGGACCTGCTGGGGCGGGATGTACTGAGCCGCATCATCTTGGGCAGCCGGGTGTCTCTCCTGGTTGCAGGCGTGGGCGTGGGGATGGCAGTCGTGATAGGGGTCACATTCGGCGTGATCGCTGCCTTCTGGGCAGGCTGGTTTGAAATCATCATCATGCAGATCGCTGACGTACTGTACGCCGTTCCGACACTGATGATAGCGCTGGGTGTGGTTGGCTTGTTCGGCAGATCCGTAAACGCCGTGATGTTCGCCATCGGGGTGGCTTACTCGCCGCTTTTTGCCCGCGTCTGCCATAGCGCCGTTGTGTCTATACGCGAGCTGGGCTTCGTGGAGGCGTCAAGGGCGATGGGGGCCTCGCGCCTGCGCATCCTGTGGAAGGACGTTATGCCCAATATCCTGCCACTGATTATGGTGCAGGTAACCGTCTCAATATCGTGGGCCATCCTCCAGGAGGCGGGGCTGGGCTTTCTGGGGATGAGTGTCGCACCACCGACCCCTTCCTGGGGCACGATGCTGAACGAGGGTCGTGAGTATTTCTACTCGGCACCTACGATGCCCCTGTTTACCGGCCTGATGGTGCTGATCGCCGTGTTTTCGTTTAACCTGTTCGGCGATGGCCTGCGCGACATCCTCGACCCGCGCGCCTGGGAACGCCTGAGATAGCCGATTGGTACGCTATCCAGAAGGATGTATCCTGGGCTGTCAGGATCCAGCAGGTTTGGCATTCTTTGGACATGCGCGGTTTCACTGATCGAGACACAAGGTAAAAACAATTCATGGAGCCACTACTAGAAGTAAAAAACCTCTGCGCCTACTTCTTCATGGGATCCAGTATCCTGAAGGCCGTCGATGGCGTGAGCTTTGAGATCCAACCGGGCCAGATCGTGGGGCTTGTGGGCGAATCAGGATGTGGCAAGACCACCGCTACCCAGTGCATCCTTCGTTTGCTTCCCTCGCCTGGCCGCATCGTGGAAGGCGAGGTCCGCTTTGGCGACAAGGATCTCCTTACGCTATCGCCGGAGGAAATGAGGCAAATCCGCGGCAGGCACATCTCCGTCATCCTCCAAGATGCTATGGCAGCCTTGAATCCGGTGATCCGGGTGGGTGAGCAAGTCGCGGATATTCGGTTGGCCCACACGACCGATTCGAACCGGGCAGCCTGGGAAAAGGCTGTGGAATTGATGGGCCAGACAGGAATTCCACGGGCCAGCGAGCGAGCCCGTTATCACGCGCACGAGTTCAGCGGTGGTATGCAGCAGAGAATAGTCATTGCGACTGCCCTGGCCTGCAATCCGGAGCTTATTATCGCCGATGAACCGACCACCGGGCTCGACGTAACCATCCAGCTGCAGATCCTATCCTTGCTCTTGAAAGCCCGAGAGCAGATGGGGTCTGCCATCCTCTACATCAGCCACGACTTCGCAACGGTTGTGAGCATTTGCGATCGGATTATCATCATGTATGCCGGTGAAGTCGTAGAGTCTGCCCCAACAAAAGAGATCCTTACCAATCCGATGCATCCCTACACTGAAGGCCTGATCAATTCCATCCCACCCTTGGGTGGGGCTCCGATGGAGTTTCTGCCCGCTATCCCTGGATTGCCTCCCAACCCCGTCGATCTGCCGCCGGGCTGCCGGTTCGCGCCCCGTTGTTCCCACGTCAGCGAGGAGTGCCTGGTCCAGCGGCCAGATTTGATAGCATGTACGCCCGGACATTACGTCCGCTGTTTCTCATACAAGGAAGAGATAGAGTGAAAACACTGGTCCAAGTCCAGAGTCTCACGAAACACTTCGCTGCCTCCCGGCTGTGGATCCTACGTACCGGGCAGGTCACAAAAGCAGTCGACGATGTCTCTTTCAGCATTGAGGAAGGTGAGGTCTTCGGTTTGGTGGGAGAGTCAGGATGCGGCAAGACCACCACGGGTCGGCTGATCTTGCGCCTGATTGAGCCAACCAGTGGGGACGTTTTCTTCGATGGCCAAAGGATCACCGCTCTGGCACGCAGCGAGCTTCGCGATTACCGTAAGCAGGCGCAGATCATCTTCCAGAACCCGTTTTCGTCGCTAAACCCCCGGCGCAGTATTGAGGATATCCTGAGCGACGGGTATGACATATACGGACTCGCCAACGGCGGGGAGAGACGAGATCGGATGGTGGCGCTGTTGGAAAAAGTAGGGCTCGGCGCTGATGCGTTAAAACGATATCCCCATCAATTCAGCGGTGGGCAGCGGCAGCGCATTGTCATCGCCCGCGCGCTGACTGTGGAGCCGAAGTTCCTCGTGGCCGACGAGCCGGTCTCTGCGCTGGACGTCTCCATCCAGGCCCAGGTCCTGAATCTATTGCGCCAACTGCAGCGAGACCTCAAATTCACGATGTTGCTGATTGCTCACGATCTACGGGTCGTCTACCACATGAGTGATCGCATAGGCGTTATGTACCTGGGCCGTCTGGTCGAGTTGGCCAATAAGCAAGAACTATATGACCACCCGCTGCACCCGTACACGCAGGCATTGATCTCTTCAGCGCCAACTATGGAGCTGGGTCGAATGGGCAGAAAAGCTGTGCTGAAGGGAGAGGTATGGAACCGAATGCCCCCTCCCGGCGGCTGTGTGTTCTACCCGCGGTGCCCCATCGCTACCGAAGAGTGCAAGAGGACCCTGCCAACACTGGAGGCCAAGGGGCAGGACCACAGTGTCGCGTGTATACGTGTGTAGTAGAGAACACACGAACACCGGCTGCGAAGAAACGTGCCGTGAAGCAACAATGAAAGGAAGTCTAGATGTCCACGTCAGCGAAAAAAGTCATCCTCATTGGACTTGATGCGCCAATCGCCCACCGGATTTTCGAACTTGCCCAGGAGGGTGAATTGCCTGCATTCAAGGAGTTGATAGGTAACGGCGTCTACGCCGAGAACTGCCTGGTTCCGTTTCCAACGGTGACGCCACCGAACTGGACGACGATCTCTACCGGCGCCTGGCCGAGCACGAATGGCATCACCAGTTTCCATACACACATCCCCGGTGACCCCTATCTTCAGGAGTTACAATCGTTCGACCATGCCCAATGCCAGGCAGAGACAATCTGGGAGGCGGCGGCGCGGTCCGGCAAGCGCAGTATCGTCATTAACTTTCCCTCCACCCACGGTCTTGACATAGATGAGGGCATCCGCCTGGGCGGCGCTTCGGTGACCATGAATAGTTTCAACGTCGGGCGGCAGCATTTTGGCGGGTTGTTGGGACTGGCCGGAGAGCAGGTCTTTTCAACGGATGAGTATCTTATCGATAGTACCCTGATCGAGCCCCGCCCAGCGAGTGGGTGGGCACACCTGCCAAACGGCGTCAAAGCCCTGGAAGCGGATTTGCCGCTGAAATATCGCACCCCCAGGATCCCGCTCAAGCCGAAGACCTGGCACATGCTGATCATGGCCAGCGATGGGGAGGATTACGACCGGGTCATCGTATCCGAGTCCAAAGACGTGGACGCGGCGTTTGCCACGCTGGCCAAGGGTCAATGGAGCGACAACGTGATCCAACCCTTCGATACCGAACAGGGCGAGAAACGGGGCGCCTTCCGCTGCAAACTGGTAGAACTGAGGCCGAACGGCCGGCACGTCCAGCTCTACGTGACACCCCTGTGCGCACTGGAGGGGTGGTCGGTACCCGAGGAAATTGCCTCTGAGATCCCCTGCCAGGACGGCTTGCCGCTGGGCGCATACGCCCACTTTGCCTGGGGCGCAGGCTGGATAGACACGGATACGTTCGTGGAGGTCTTCGACCTGGAAAGCCGGTGGCTGGCCAGCGCTGCGACCTATCTGGCGACCCACAAGCCCTGGGATATTCTCTCTGTGGTCATCCACGGTCCGGATACGTTCCATCACTTGCTGAGCAATTTGATCGATCCCCAGTTCACCCCAGATAAGCGCGAGATGGATTACTACCGAGGCATCGAGCGGTCCTTCTACCAGAGCGTGGATCACGCCGTTGGCCAGGTTGCCGCACTTGCCGATGAAGAGACGGTCGTGGCCATTGTTTCGGACCACGGCACCAAGGCGACGACACTCCGCTTTCTGCCCGCCAAAGTGCTGGCCGACGCTGGATTGACCGTCTTCAGCGAGGAGTCGTTGCCGGAGACGGAAGATAACGACATCGAGACGCGCACGGACATTATGGATCGACTCTGGCCTTTCAGCGCGCCGGAGCCGGATTGGTCCAGGACGAAAGCCATCACGATCGGTGAATGCTACATCTACGTCAACCTGAAGGGACGTGACCCGGATGGGATCGTTGAACCTGAGGACTACGAAGCCGTACGTGACGAAATCATCAAAGCCCTGTACGATTACACCGATCCCCGGACGGGGATCAAGCCGATCACGCTGGCCGTGCGGCGGGAGGACGCCCGTTTCTTCGGACTCCACGGAGACCGGGTCGGTGACATCATCTACTCGATCGATCCTCGCTACGGCGAGCAGCATGGCACAGCCTGGCCCACGCACGAGATTGGCATTGGCTCTCTGAAAGGGTTGTTCATGATGGCGGGGCCGGGGATCAAGCGAGGAAAGGTGCTTAAGCGGACCGTGCACCTGGTCGACCTTGTGCCCACCCTGTGCCACATCGCAGACTTGCCCGTTCCACGTGACGCCGAAGGAGCGATCATCTATCAAGCGCTGGAGGATCCGGACGCCAGGCGGTATGAGTTGGAGCGATTGCGGGACAACTTCAGGCGACTGAAGACCATCTACGAGGCTCAGCGAGCCGAGGCACATACCTACAATCAATAGGGGTGGTATAGAGCCGCTGAGCGCACTGTGCACTTGAAGAGACCTTTTGCGTTGAAACGCTGTTCTTGCCGAATGAAGCGATGAGCGCTCCAACCGTGACAGGCAAGGGACCCGGCGATGCGGGGCTGTGCTTGAGACGCTGGGTCCATATCCTCCTCGCTCTGGCCATATTGGGGGGCCTGCTCCTGGTCCCTCTGCCTGCAGTCCGAGGTCCCGGCGGCGAGCTGATCACTCTCCCATCTAAGGGGCGGGCCAGCCTGGCTGTCGTTGCCCTGTGCCTGACGCTATGGATCAGTGAGGCGCTTCCTTTCGCCGTCACGGGTCTGGCTGCCTTTCTGCTGTTCCCGGCCTTTGGCGTCGCCAGCCCCGCCGAGGTGGTCGGCAGCGGCCTGGGCCATCCCTTGATGCTCTTCTTCCTCGGGCTGTTTCTCCTATCCATTGCTTTTGTGAAAGTGGGGCTCGGTCGACGGATTGGCCACTGGATGCTCGCCCTATCCAGAGGGCGAGCCAGCCGATTGATTTTGATCACGCTTGGCACCGGGGCAATCCTGGCAATGGGGATCACCTCGCTGGCTGCTGCCTCGGTGATGCTGGGCATAGCGCAGGAGATTCTGGAACAGAGTGGGTTGAACTCACGGCGCTCCAACTTCGGTCGGTCGTTGCTCCTTGCCACCTGTTGGGGACCAATGATCGGCAGCCTGGGTACCCCGGCGGGGGCCGGTTCCAACCCACTGGCGATGGGCTACCTCCGGGAACTGGCCGGAGTGGAGGTGACGTTCCTCGACTGGATGGCCCTGGGCGTGCCATCCGCACTGTTGATGGTCATCGCAGCCTGGCTGATCCTGCGTTGGGCTTTCCCCAGCCAGCAGGACACGCTGCTATCTCCAGCACAGTTGAGGAAGGCAGAGGCAGAGGGCCACACCTCGATGACCCGGCGGGAGTGGATCTTCTTGACGATATTCGGGGCGACGCTGGCTGTGTGGATCGCTGCGCCGGCTATCGAGTGGCTGACCGGAGGACGGATCACGCTCTCTATGCAGAGCGTAGGCCTTGCAGCGGCGCTGATCCTTTTCCTGCCCGGCCTGGACCTCTTGTCCTGGCCTGGCGCAGAGCGTGGCGTCCACTGGGGCACGCTGTGGGTGCTGGCCGGAGGGCTGGCGGCCGGGTTGATGCTCTATCGCAGCGGTGCGGCCCGCTGGCTGGCGTGGATGCTCTTGGAGCCGTTGGGATCGGTCGCGCCGTTGCCCCGGGTCTTCGCGACGATAGGCGCGGTGCTCGTGTTGCGGATGCTCTTTTCTAGCAGCACCGCAGCAGCGGCAATTCTGATGCCCTTGATCATCGTCCTGGCCCAGGATCTGGGCCTTGATCCCTGGCTATGTACGGCGCCAGCGGCCTTCGCCGTCAACCTGGCCTTCATTTTCCCCGCCCAGGCCGCCGCTCACCTGGTCTCCTATTCAGCCGGGCAGTTCTCCACCCAGGATATGGCCAGGGGGGGCATCCCTCTGACCCTGGTTGCCGCGTGGGTGGTGGGAGGGGTGGTGCTCATCGTGGGCGCTGCGACCGGGCTCTACAGGCTGGGATGAAGGCTACATCTGCACCAGGGAGACAAATGGCGTTCAGACTCCGCATCCAATCACCAAAGCCGCTTGTGGCGGGACTGCCGCTGCCGTTCCAGGTCATCTGGACATCCGACCAGGTGATCCAGGCCGGCGGTCGGTTGCGCCTGATCTACGACTACCGTGGGGCGAATCGCGCTGAATCGGCGGGGCAGGTCTCAGACCCCAGGGCGATGAACTACATTTCCTGTGTCTCAACTGCCGGTATCGAGCCACAACTTCGGGCCTATTCGGTCTCCCACAGCTACAAACCACCCTGGTCAGAAGAGCCAGAGTGTTACACCTGGCTGGACATCCTCGGTCCGGCGGTCTCCGTGGATTGCCACGTTGTGGAGGCCGCTTTTCCCAGCCAGGGCTTGCGGTCAGGAGAAACACTGATCTTCCGATTTGGGGACGATGAACGAGGATACCTCCTGTCACGAAAGAGCTACGAGGCCTACCCTATGTGGGCGATCCTCGACCCGGCCGGCGACGGCTGTTGGCGGGCCGCAGGTGGGGCGGCTACGCAAATCAGGCCGGCGGCTCCATCTCGTCTCGCGATCACGCTCCCTTCGTTCATCTGCTCAGGTGAAGCCACTCCCGTGCACGTCCAGGCGTTCGATCCAGCGTTCAACCCGGTGGACAGCGATGCTATCCTGCGCCAGATCCGCATCCCCAACCTGGACCTGAGTCAGCACACAGGCTGTGTCAGGTTTGCCGAGCCCGGGACGAAACGGCTCACTGTAGACCACACACTGCCGCTCACCGTAGAGTGCAATCCCGCACTGGTGCTGGAATCCGCGCCGGAGAACAGGATCTTCTGGGGAGATATCCACGGACACGCCAATCTCTGCGATGGAGGTGTACGCAGCCCGGAGGAATACTTCGCGTGGGGCCGCGACGTGATGGCCCTCGATTTCTGCGCGCTGACGACGCACGACTTTGGTCTTGCATTGGCGGACCCGGAGACCCGGTGGGAAAAGCTGCAAGCAACGATAAACGACATCGACACGCCGGGATCGTTCGTCACGTTCGTCGCCTGGGAGGCAAGCCACATCGGCCTGCCATCCGGGCAGCCAGTAGGGCACAAGAACCTGGTCTTCAGAGGGAATCGAGCGCCCTTCCTCAACGGCAGCCCCTATGGGACCCACCGCGTGTGTGTGGATTACGGCTCATATGATGAACTCATCGATCTCGTCCGGGACCTGGATTGCCTGGTCATCCCGCATCACCCCCTCAACCCGGTACTGCCCGGCGGCCTGGGGACGAACTGGAACGAATTCTGGCCCGAGCGCGAGCGGCTGGTTGAGATATACAGTTTGTGGGGTACATCGGAGGGCATGGACACCCCCCGTCGGACTGCGGGTGCGGTAGAAGGCACGAGCGTACTGGCAGCGCTGATGCGCGGCTATCGGCTCGGTTTCGTGGCCGGATCGGATACGCACGACGGGCGGCCGGCGAACCCTCAGGAGCCGTGGAGTGCGGCGACCTCCGCCGGACTGACAGCCGTCTTTGCGCCCAGCCTGACACGGGAGGCGGTGTACGAGGCGTTATGGCACCGATCGTGCTACGCCACAACCGGGGCCCGAATCATACTGATGACGAACGTCGGCGGGTTGCCAATGGGAAGGACACGGAGGCTCTCGCAGGCTAGTCCGCTGATCCGAGAGCGGGAGATCCGCGTGCGCGTGATGGGGACCGGTGAGATCGATTGTGCCGAGGTGATCCGCAACGGCCAGGTTGTCCATACCTTTGCGGGAGATGGCATGGATGTAGAGGCTGCGTGGGTCGACAGCACACCACTGCCGATGATCGCATTGGCCGATGCCGCTGGGCGGCGCTTCGTATTCTATTACATCCGTGTTCGCCAGCGCGATGGTCATTGGGCATGGGGAAGCCCCGTGTGGTTTGAGCTGGAGGCAAAGGTCAAGCAGTGAGGCTACCTCCCGACTTGCTCGCTTGCGCCGGTCAGCGATTGAACAACTGAGGACGGACCTGCTAGGGTGCCAGGCACTTCTGACGACTGTTTCAGGGCAAAATCCAGTTGTGTTCACCCAGGCCTTCAGGCAAAGAGCACCCTGTGAGTGCCTGGCACCTGGTCTGGGCGGTTACCTGAGGACAAATCAATGCCATTCGTCCATGCACATATCATCGATCGACAAACCGGTCAACCCATCGAGGCCAAGGTGCACGTCTTGGATGCTGGCGGGCGACCGGCGTTCCCGGCGAAGGCCATCCGCAAGGTAGGCCCTGGTCTGTGTGGCTTCTACGCGGCCGATGAATTCACCGTAGAGGTCCCCTCCGGCTACACGACGTTCACGGTGGAGCGAGGGACCGAGTATGAGCCGTTCGAGACGACGGTCCGCGTGGTCTTCGGATCACCGAACGAGCTGACCGTCCCACTTCGCCGCTGGACTCATCTTCCTGAAAGGGGTTGGTACCCCGGCAACACGCATATTCATTACGATGAGCACGAGGATCGGCCCGACGAGCGGCTGCGCCTGGACCCCCGCGTCCACGATCTACACGTGACCGTAGTCAGCATTCTTCAGCGTGGAGACCTGCCGTATGCGGTCAACAAATACCCGGTGGGCTTGCTCACCGAGTTCACCAGTGCCCACCACGTGGTGGATTGCGGCGAGGAGAACCGCCACAACAAGGAAGCCTGGGAAGTTGGCTACGGCCACGTGATCTTCCTGCGGCTGGTGGATCCGGTCCTGCCCATCAGTCGAGGTGTCCTGGTGGACGACAGTGATCCGGATTACCCCCCGCTGTGCTACGCCTGCGATGAAGCCAGGCGACAGGGCGGGCTGGCCATTTGGTGCCACAACGGGACGGGCATGGAAGCGCCGGTGGCGGCCATATTGGGCAAACTGGATGCGTTCAACCTCTTCGATCCCTATTGGGTGAACCCCAAAGAGTTCCGAATATGGTATCACTTGTTGAATTGCGGGATCCATCTGCCCGCCTCAACGGGTAGCGATTGGTTCATCTGCTCCAACAACCGGGTATACGTGCAGACCGGCGAGGTCTTCACGTATGAGTCGTGGCTCGGCGGTCTGCAGGCCGGCAGGACGTTCATCACCAATGGGCCGGCCCTGTTCATCGACGTGAACGGCAGTCGGCCGGGCGACACCGTCTTCGGTAGGCCGGGAGATCAGCTGGAAACAGAGGTCGCGTGGCAGTCCCATTATCCGGTTGAGTCCGTCGAGCTGGTCTGCAACGGACAGGTGGTGGATTCAAAAGCGTTCCCCACCGGAAGCCAGAGTGGCACGTGGCACGTTCCACTCGTGGCTCAGGAGGATGGGTGGCTGGCCGCGCGGATTTTCAGTCGACGACGGGACTCCTTCTACCAGCCGATATTTGCCCACACCAGCCCGGTGTGGCTGCACGTGGATTGCCCGTCCGCCGCTGCTTCAAGATCTGCCGCCTTCTTCGTGCGCTCCCTGGACGAGGCCCAGGACTGGGTGCGAGGTTCAGGAGGATTCGACAACGTACGCCAACAAGAGGAAGTGGTGAATCTGTTTGACAGGGCCCAGGCAGCCTATCGCCAATTGCTCTGAATGAACAGTCCTCTGTTTCCGGTGACGGTAGGAGAAACCACAACCACGATCGCTT
>Ga0207752_1000780_pt1 | contig 14902 bp, 14 predicted proteins | sample Pon2CUnioCityCA_6_FD_187272 | JGI IMG/M metagenome (GOLD analysis project Ga0207752, IMG submission 187272) | Marine sediment microbial community from Union City, CA, USA - Pond 2C Sediment 2 (SPAdes) | ecosystem: Environmental > Aquatic > Marine > Intertidal zone > Salt pond sediment ...
CCCGCGCCTGGCGCGCCGGCTACCAGCCGGCGATGCAGCGGGTGCGCAGCGGCGAGCTGGGCTGGACGCGGCTCGACGATTTGCACCGGATGATCCTCGACGCGATCCTGCCGCGCTTCGGCCTCGACCACCTCGACGAGGCGGCGCGCTGCGAGCTGAACCGGGTCTGGCACCGCCTCGACCCCTGGCCGGACGTGTGCGAAGGGCTGGCGCGGCTGAAATCCCGCTACACCCTCTGCACCCTCTCCAACGGCAATCTCGGCCTGCTCACCGAGATGGCCAAGCGCGCCGCGCTGCCCTGGGACTGCATCCTCGGCGCCGAGGTGTTTCGCGCCTACAAGCCCGATCCGGCCACCTATCTCGGCGTCGCCGAGGTTTTCGACGTGGCCCCGCAGCAGGTGATGCTGGTCGCCGCCCACCGCGACGATCTGGCCGCGGCGCGCGCCTGCGGCCTGCGCAGCGCCTACATCGAGCGCCGCGAGGAATACGGCGCCGACTGCCCGAAGGACGTCTCGCCGAGCAGCGACCCGGCCGACGATCTGCACGCCGCCAGCTTTGAAGTGCTGGCCGATCTGCTCGGCTGTTGAGCGGCGTGTGGCCGTCGATTGATTCTTGCCACGAAATTCAGCTCGTGCCGAGCGGTGGCGATTCCCGCTATCCGCGGTCGCTTTCTGCGTGCCCGACCGGGGTCGGATTTCGAGACGGGGTAGAACCCGGATGAGATCGCCAGCAATGACTACGACCTGTCGATCAACCGTTACAAAGAGGTCGAATACGAGGCCGTGGAATACGATCCGCCGCAGGTGATTATGCAGCGGTTGGAGAAGTTGGAGGAGGAGAATTGCTGAGGGGCGGAAGGCTTTGATGGGGATGTTGGGCTTCGGCTCCGCTCAGCCAACGGCCACTACACGTAGCCTGAGCGGAGTCGAAGGCAAACCAGGCAACCGTTCACTGAGTGAAGTCGAAGGGAATTGATTCATGCCATATATGTATATCCTCAAATGTTCAGACGGTAGCTACTACACCGGCAGCACCTGGAACCTGGAAAAACGCCTTGCCGAGCACCAAACTGGTTTGGGGGCAAATCACACTCGCAAACGCCTTCCTGTGGAACTGATCTATTGCGAAGAATGTGAACGAGTCGAAGACGCGTATCGGCGCGAGAAGCAAATCCAGGGCTGGAGCAGAAAGAAAAAGGAAGCGTTGATGAGAGGTGATAGCAATGGGTTGCATCGATTCGCGGAATGTCAGAACGATACGCACCATTCCGGCTTCGGCTACGCTCAGCCAACGACCGCCGTCCGTTCCCTGAGCGAAGCCGAAGGGAACAAGCCGGAGTCATCAGAATGAAATGGCCTACTGTCCAACTCAATGATGTAGCCGTCTTGGACAGGCAGTCAGTACTGAACCGCCCCGGATGCGGCGTATCCGTTTCTCCGAGTAAACGCTGTGTTTCGCCAGAGAGCGGCAATTTTTGCGCTGCTCCGCTGTCTCCATGTCGGCGTCCGGCGTCCGGCGTCCGGCGTCCGGCGCTGATACCAACGACAATCGGGAGAGGAAAACCATGCTGCGCACTTTGAATCGGGCCGCACCGCGGCCGGCTGTCGCTCGTCTTGCCAGATCCACCGTCGGGTCTGCTGCGCTCGGGCTGTTGCTGTCGCTCTGTCTGGCCGGCGCGCCGGCGCGCGCCGCGGATGTAGTGACCATCACCCCGCTGGGCGGGCAGGACGGCGAGTTCTGCGTGCTCGACCGGGCGCTGATCTTTGAGGATCCGGATGGCACGCGCATCCTCTACGACGCCGGGCGCACCGTCGCCGGCGCCGAGGATCCGCGCCTCGGCGAGATCGACGTGATTCTCATCAGCCACGTCCACGGCGACCACATCGGCGATCGCCACACCCGCGCGGTCAACGCCGGCGAGTGCGGCAAGCCGGATGCCTCGGTGGATGCCGCGCCGCACACCAACAGCGTCAGTATCGCCGTGGCCAAGGGGGCGAAGATCGTCACCGGCAGCGAGATGCCGCGCTTTCTCGCCGGCAAGTTGAAGGCCGCCGGCGGCGATCCGAAAAACTCGGTGCTGGTGCGCTTCGGCGCCAGCAAAACCTTTGGCGGGGTGCGCATCACCACGGTGCCGGCAGCGCACAGCAACGGCCTCAGCGGACGGCTGATCGGCGGCTCGCTGGGCGAGGCGATGGAGGCCGCGGGCCTGTCCGCCTACGTCGGCCCGCCGACCGGCTACGTGCTGGAGTTCAGCAACGGCCTGGTCGCCTATCTGTCCGGCGACACCGGCATCACCGCCGAGCAGGATGTGGTGGTGCGCGGCCACTACGGCGCCGAACTGGTGGTGATGAATATCGGCGACACCTACACCACCGGCCCCGGCGAGGCGGCCTGGGTGATCAACGAGCTGATCCGGCCGGCCGCGGTGATCCCCTCGCACGCCAACGAGCCGGCCACCGAGGGCGGCAAGCTGCGCGAGGGCACGCGCACCGCCGCCTTCGCCGCCGCCAGCAGCGTGCCGGTGCACCTGCCGCTGAGCGGGCGCAGCATGTCCTTCGACGGCGACGGCAACTGCGTCGCCAACTGCTGAGCGGCCCCGGAACTGCTGAGCGCCCCCGGCGGCGCGGCTGGGCAAGTCTCTGTCGCGCCGCCTTCGCGCGTCTCGCCGCGGCCTGCGATAATGGCCGACCCACGCCCAGACGACAGACGCCCCGCGCGGGCGCGGAAGGTGAGACTTGAGCAACCCGGATCGGCCGGATTCACCGGATCGCAGCGCCGCGCCGCAGCGGGCCGGCACACTACTGCCCGGCGAGGTGCAGCTGAGCGTCTGCGCGATGTGCACCGATACCACCGTCAGTGGCGAGGAGGGCATCGGTGGCGGCGCCCGCCTGCAGCGCATGCTGCGCGATCTGCTCGCTGACAGCGATGCTTGTGACGCGGTACAGATCAAGGCTTACCGCTGCCTGATGGCCTGTTCCGATGGCTGCGTGGTGGCCTTCGCCCAGCCGGGCAAGATGCAGTATCTGCTCGGCCGGCTGCCGGCGTCGGAGGGGAAGGCCCGCGAGCTGGTCGAGTTCGCCGAACAGTACGCCGCCTCGCCCAGCGGCATCGTGCCCAACCACCAGTGGCCGGGCACGCTGGGCTTTCACTTTCTCGGCCGCCTGCCGCCGCTGGAACCCAGCCCCGATGTCGACTGGGCGCAGCAGCTGGAGAGCTGCGACCTGTAGCGCGGCGCCGTCGCCACGCTGCCGCAGACACGAAAAAGCCCGCCGCGATGGCGGGCTTTTTTGTGCCCGGCGAACCGTCGCCGTGACCGATTCAGAGGCCGTGCTGCTGGCGGGTGGCGGTCAGCGTGTTGTGCAGCAGGCAGGCGATGGTCATCGGCCCGACGCCGCCGGGCACCGGGGTGATGGCGCCGGCGACCGCGCTGGCGGCGGCGAAGTCGACGTCGCCCACCAGGCGCTTTTTGCCGTCGCGCTCGACGCGGTTGATGCCGACGTCGATGACCGTGGCGCCGGGCTTGATCCAGTCGCCCTTGACCATCTCCGGCCGGCCGACCGCGGCGACCAGGATATCCGCCTCGCGGCACACCGCCGGCAGGTCCTTGGTGCGGCTGTGTGCGATCGTCACCGTGCAGCTCTCCTGCAGCAGCAGTAGCGCCATCGGCTTGCCGACGATGTTGGAGCGGCCGATGACCACCGCGGATTTGCCGGACAGCTCGCCGAGGTGGTCTTTGAGCAGCATCGAGCAGCCCAGCGGGGTGCAGGGCACCAGCGCCTGCTGGCCGACCGCCAGTTTGCCGCTGTTGATGACGTGAAAGCCGTCGACATCTTTGGCCGGGTCGATGGCGTCGATCACCGCGGCTTCGTCGATGTGCGCCGGCAGCGGCAGCTGCACGAGGATGCCGTTGACGGCGGCGTCGGCGTTGAGCCGGTCGATCAGCCCGAGCAGTTCGGCCTGACCGGTTTCGGCGGGCAGTTTGTGTTCGTAGGAGTGCATGCCCACTTCGACGGTCTGCCTGGCCTTGCTGCCGACGTAGACCTGGCTCGCCGGGTCCTCGCCGACCAGCACCACGGCCAGCCCGGGGGTGATGCCCTGTTCGGCCTTCAGCGTCGCTACCTGTTGCGCGATCTCGCCGCGCAGTCTGGTGGCGAATGCCTTGCCGTCAATGATGTCTGCCACTGTTGATTCCTCGTGTGGGTCGCTGTCGAGCAGCGCTGCTTGCTGATGGCTGTGGTGCATCGCCAAAGCTCTGATCCGCGCCTTTGGCGCGGCGCGATTCTAACCTTGCCGCAGCGCATTGAAATGCCGCGTCGCGACCTGTTGTTGTGTGCGCTGCGCCATCACTGTAGCGCCGCCACCGGTGGGGTGTTGCCCGTGGGCGACGCCCGCTGCCAGCGCTGCGACCGGTCGCAGTCGCACAGCTTGCGCACCGCGCGCTCGCGGTGGCGGCGGCGACACTGTGCGCGTCGCATGCAAGCATGTCGCCCGCAGGGGGCGAGCCTATGCTTGCGCGCCATCGCAACCAGCACTATCCGGGGTCACGGCCATGCTCCAGCAGAACACGCAGGTGGACAGCACCATGAGCGACAGCAAGCAGCAGATCATCGATTTCATGTCCGGCTTCACCGCCGAGACCACGCCCGGTTCGGCGGCCAAGATTCCGGATTACCGCGTGCACCTGCGCCCGGGCACGGTGGTCTACATCACCTTTCTGCCGGGCTCGGATTTCAAAGACACGGTGGCCACCGCCAAGCGCCTGCGCGATGAGGGCTTTCAGCCGGTGCCGCACTTCGCCGCGCGCAGCATCACCAGTCGCGCGGTGTTCGAGGACAACCTCAAGCGCTGCGTCGAGGAGGTCGGCATCGATCGCGTGCTGACCATCGCCGGCGCGGTGGCCAAGCCGCTGGGCGAATACAGCGATTCCATGCAGCTGCTGGAAACCGGCCTGTTCGACAAGTACGGCATCAGGACCATCGGTCTCGCCGGCCATCCCGAGGGCAGCCCGGACATGTCCGATGAGGCCATCGCCGCGGCGATCAAATGGAAAAACAGCTTCGCCGAGCGCAGCGATGCGCAGCTGCATCTGGTCACCCAGTTCGCCTTCGAGTCGGCGCCGATCATCGCCTGGGACAAGGCATTGCAGGCCGAGGGCAACAAGCTGCCGATCCACATCGGCGTGCCCGGCCTGGCGACGCTGAAATCGCTGCTCGCCCACGCCAAGGCCTGCGGCGTCGGTGCCTCGATGAAAGTGCTCACCAGGCAGGCGAAGCACATCACCAAATTGCTGACGGTGCAGGCTCCGGACAAGCTGGTGCGCGAGCTGGCCGAATACCAGGCCAACGACCCCAACTGCGGCATCAGCGGCGTGCACATGTACCCGCTGGGCGGCCTCAAGCGCAGCGCCATCTGGAGCTACGCGGTCACCGACGGCCACTTCAGCCTCGATGCCAGGGGCGGCTTCAAGGTGGATGTGGATATTTCCTGAATCCGCCGCCGGCATCGACGACGACGAACGGCCCCGCACGGGGCCGTTCGCATGTCTGCGACGGGTGACACGCTGCCCACAGCCGCGATGGGTGGCGGCTCGCTGCGTGCTTCGGATGCGCCGCGAAGCGTGCTAGATTGCCCGCCGGCCGAGCGGCGCAACACACCATCGCGGGCGCCATCGCACTCGGGCCGGCCATTTCCGGCACACAGGAACCCAGCCACGTGTACCCCAGACTGTCGCGCCTGGCGCGCTATCTCTACACCCACGTCGCCAAGCTCAGCTGGGCGGCGCTGCTGCTGCTCGCCGGAGGCCATTTTGTCGCCTCCTGGCTGGCACTCTGGCTGGCCGGCGAGGCCGAGTTGTCGCGCCCGGAAATCTACTGGTATTTCTACGTCACCACCGGCACCACGGTCGGCTACGGCGACTTTTCGCCGGTCACCGACGCCGGGCGCATGGTCACCGCATTGCTGGTGATGCCCGGTGGTATCGCCCTGCTGACGATCATCATCGGCAAGCTGGTGCAATTGTTCTCGGATCACGGGAGAAGATGGATGCGCGGACTCGGCGACTATTCCTACCTCGACAATCACATCGTCATTCTCGGCTGGTACGGCGAGCGCACGCGCAAAATGGTCGAGCACATCCTCGGCGATACCCGCCGCCTGCCGCGCGAGATCGTGCTCTGCGCCGCCAGCGACTACATGGACAACCCGCTGCCGGAGGCGGTCAAGTATCTGCGCGACAGCTCGATCAGCCGCCCCGAGCTGCTGCAGCGCGCCGGCGTGGCGCACGCCAGCGTGGTGATCGCGCTGGGTGCCGATGACAACGAGACGCTGGCCGCCGCACTGGCCGCCGCAGCGCTCAACGAGGATGTGCATCTGGTCGCCTGGTTCGAGCAGCCGGCGCTGGCGCAAATCCTCAAGGCGCACTGCCCGCAGGCCGAGTGCAACGTTTCGCTGGCCATCGAAATGCTGGTGCGCTCGGCGCAGGACCCGGGCTCGTCGCGCGTCCATCAGCAGCTGCTCTCCAATCTGGAGGGGCCGACCCAGTACAGTCTGACGGTGCCGGCCGGGATACCGGCACTCAGCTACGGGCAGGTGTTCAACGCGCTCAAACTACGCCACGAGGCGACCCTGTTCGGCGTCGCCCGGCGCGTCGTCAACGCTGGCCACGGCGAGGATGACGGCGGCGAGAACAGCGGCGGCGGCGTCGAAGATCTGCAGCTCAACGCGCCCTTCGAGCGGCCTGTCGCGCCCGGCGATGTGCTCTATTTCATCGCCGCGTCGCGCCTGCGCGGCAGCGATGTGGACTGGGCGGCGATCGCACCTCTCGAACGCTCAGCCGACGGCCTTCAGTAGATCCCGGCTTCCAGCCCGGCGGCCATCGACATACCCAGCTCCTCGCAGGTGTCGGTGAACTCGTCGCGCCATTCGCCGCGCAGGGTCAGCGGCGCTTGCACCGCCTTCCACTTCAGCCCGGCGACGATCTTTTCCACCGCCACGCGGGTGCCGGTGCCGTCCATGCCGGCGCGAATGTAGAGGGCGTAGGGCAGCGCCTCGGTGTGCTCCAGGCAGGGGTAGAAGCTGCGGTCGAAGAAGTCTTTCAGCGCGCCGCTCATGTAGCCGAAGTTCTCGGTGGTGCCGAGGATCAGCGCGTCGGCGGCGAGGACGTCGTCGGGGCCGGCCTGCAGCGGCGGCAGGTGGCGCACCTGAACGCCGTCGATGTCTTCGTGGCGGGCGCCGCGCAGCACCGCATCCACCAGCTTTTGCGTGTTGGCGGAGGGGGCGTGGGCCACCACCAGTAGCTGTTTGTCGTCGCTCATCGGCTTGGTGTAACCCGCGCGCGGTTGCGCTGCAAGCCCGGCGGTGCGGGCCTCATTCGATGTGTACGCCGTCGAGGCTGTGCGCCAGCCGGTCGAGCAGCTCGTGCACTGCGGCGCCGTCGCCGAGCCCGCCGGCGGCCAGCAGCTGGCGCTGCCACTCCATCGCCATCGGCTCGATCCGGCGGTACAGCCGGCGGCCCTCCGCGGACAGATCGAGCACCGCTACGCGGCGGTCGCGCGGGTCTTGCTCGCGTTCGATCAAACCGGATTCGGCGAGCCGCGCCAGCGCCCGCGAGACCCGCGGCTTGTCCATATTGGTGCGCTCGCCGACCTCGCGCGCGGACAGCGGCGCGTGGCGGTTGAGCTGGGCGATGATGCGCCATTCGGGGATGCTGATGCCGAAGCGCTGCTGGTAGACCTGCGCCAGTGAGCGGCTCATGCGGTCGGCGAGCACCACCACGCGATAGGCGAGGAAGTGGTCGAGATCGAAGGGCTGGTCGTCGTGGCGCTGATCGTTGCTCATGCAACCATTTTCCGCGCTGGCGAGCGCCGCGCCAAGTCCCGCTTGCGGGTGCGGGTGCGGGTGCGGGTGCGGGTGCGGGTGCGGGGGGGCGGGCGCGCTCGCATCTGCCTGAGTTGACTTTAGTTTCGCTCGAAACTAGGGTGGCCGAATCCGTGTAGAACGCCACCACCGGAAGCAACGATCATGGCCAGGAAACCCTTTGCCTCATCCGCTGATCTGGGCGAAAAGACGGAAATTCTGGAGGTTCTCGGCGATGGCGTCTACGCGCTGACCGCCGAGGGCGACCCCAACGTCGGCGCGGTGGAGGGCGAGGATTTCATCGTCGCCATCGAGGCCCGCGCCACGCCGCGCGCCGCCAGCGACTGGCTGGAGCGGCTGCGCGAGCACACCGACAAGCCGATCAAATACCTGGTGCTGACCCACTACCACGCGGTGCGCGTGCTCGGCGCGTCGGCCTTCGGCGCCGAGTCGATCATCACCAGCAGCGCCACCCGCGAGCTGATCGAAGAGCGCGGCATGCAGGACTGGGCCAGCGAATTCGGCCGCATGCCACGGCTGTTCCGCGAGCCCGAGGGCATCCCCGGCCTGACCTATCCGGATATCATTTTCGACGACCACCTGGCGATCCCGCTGGGTGGCGAGCGCGGCGATCTGGTGCTGCAGTTCTGCGGCCGCGGCCACACCGCCGGCGACATCTGCGTCTGGCTGCCACAGCAGAAGGTGCTGTTTGCCGGCGATCTGGTCGAATCCGCCGCGGCGCTGTACACCGGCGATGCCTTCCACTTCGACTGGGCCAGCGGCACCCTGGACAGAGTCAAGGCCTACGGGGCGCAGGTGCTGGTCGGCGGCCGCGGCGCGGTGGCGCGCGGGCGCGATGAAGTCGATGCGGCCATCGAGCAGACCCGCGGCTTCCTCACCGGCATGATCGACAAGGTCGGCGAGGTGCACCAACGCGGCGGCACGCTGAAGGAAGCCTTCCTCGCCAGCCATCAGCACCTCGCACCGCAGTACGGCCAGTGGCCGATTTTTGAGCACTGCCTGCCCTTCGACGTGCAGCGCCTGTGGGATGAAATGAATGGCATCGACTGGCCGCGCATCTGGACCGCCGAGCGCGATCAGCAGGTCTGGGACCGATTGCAGGACTGACATCGATGCGGCTATCGCTGCGGCCGGCACTAAGCCGATCGGGCGAGCCCGCGGGTGGGGATCAGCATGCTTAGCACCTACGAATTTCCCGAGTACAGCTACCGCCGCTCGCCGGATCAGGATGCCGCCGAGCCGATCCACCACGCGGTCATCGTGGTCGGCGCCGGCCCGGTTGGGTTGGCTGCCGGGCTGGATTGCGCGTTGCAGGGCATCGACACGCTGGTGCTCGATGACAGCAACACGGTCAGCGTCGGCTCGCGTGCGGTCTGCTACGCCAAGCGCACGCTGGAGGTGCTCGACCGCCTCGGCTGCGGCCAGCGGATGGTCGACAAGGGCGTGACCTGGAATGTCGGCAAGGTCTTTTTCAAAGACAGGAAGGTCTACGAATTCGATCTGCTACCGGTCAAAGACCAGCGCCGCCCGGCGATGATCAACCTCCAGCAGTACTACTTCGAAGAGTATATGGTCGATCGCATCGACGAAGTCGACGGCCTGGAGCTGCGCTGGAAGAACCGCGTCACCGCCGTCGAACACTCGCCCGAGCGCGTGCAGCTTACGGTCGACACGCCGGACGGCGAATACCGGATGAGCTGCGATTATCTGATCGCCGCCGACGGCGCCAACAGCGATATCCGCGCGATGCTCGGGCTGGAGAGTCGCGGGCAGATTTTCGAGGATCGCTTTCTGATCGCCGACGTGGTGATGAAGGCGGATTTCCCGCCGGAGCGCTGGTTCTGGTTCGATCCGCCGTTTCACCGCAACCAGTCGACCCTGCTGCACCGCCAGGCGGACGATGTCTGGCGGATCGATTTCCAGCTCGGCTGGGACGCCGATCCGGAGGAGGAGCAGAAACCGGAAAAGGTCATTCCGCGGCTGCGCGCCATGCTCGGTGACGAGCGCGAGTTCGAGCTGGAGTGGTGCTCGGTGTACACCTTCACCTGCCGGCGCATGGACCGCTTCCGCCACGGCGACGGCCGCGTGCTGTTCGCCGGCGATGCCGCGCATCAGGTTTCGCCGTTCGGCGCGCGCGGCGCCAACTCGGGCATTCAGGACGCCGACAACCTGGCCTGGAAACTGAAGCTGGTGCTGGACGGCAAGGCGCCGGATTCGCTGCTCGACAGCTACAGCGACGAGCGCGTCTTCGCGGCCGAGGAAAACCTGCTCAACTCGACCCGCTCGACCGATTTCATCACCCCCAAGAGCGCCATCAGCCGCGCCTTTCGCGACGCCACGCTGCTGCTCTCCGAGCGCCATCCCTTTGCCCGCACGCTGGTCAACTCGGGTCGCCTGTCGGTGCCGGCGATCCTCAGCGAATCGGCCTTGAATACGCCCGACGAGGATCATTTCGCTGGCGATATGCTCCCCGGCGCGCCGAGCTACGACGCGCCCATCGCCATCGATGGCGAGCCGGCCTGGCTGCTCGACCAGCTCGGCTTTGTTTTCAAGGCGCTGTATTTCAGCGATGACGTCGCCAGCCTGCCGGATGAGGAGCTGGCCGCGATGGCCGGGCTGGCGCGCGGCGATATCCCGGTCCAGACGCTGATCGTCAGCGCCGCGCCGGTCGCCGGCGGCGAGCTGCCGGACGGCGTGAGCGCGGTCGAGGATAGCGACGCGCTGCTGCGCAAACGCTTCGACGCGCGTCCCGGCACCTGCTATCTGCTGCGCCCGGATCAGCACATCTGCGCCCGCTGGCGAGCGCTGGATGCCACCCGCATCGCCGCCGCGCTGGCGCGCGCCAGCGGTCAGTGATGAGGAACGCGAAATGAGCCAAGCCGAACATCTGCAAGTCGCGCCGCGCATCGACCGGCCCGACGATTTCTACCAGGCGCTGATCGACACCCACCGCGAACTCAGCGACGAACAGAGCGCGCTGCTCAACGCCAAGCTGATTCTGCTGCTGGCCAACCACATCGGCGATCGCGCGGTGCTCGCCGAGGCCATGCGAATCGCCCGCGACGGCATCGCCTGAGCTGCCGCTGGCGAGCCGGCGGCGAGAGGATTGATCAATGAGAAAATGGATTGAATTCCCCCTCTGCGAAGGCGACGACTACCGCCAGGCGCACTGCGACATGCCCGCCGGCAGCTACGAGCGCGAGCTGGGCCGCGAGGGCTTTTTCGGCCCCGCCTCGCACATGCTGCACAGCCACCCGCCGACCGGCTGGATCGATTGGGATGGCCCGCTGCGGCCGCATCTCTACGATGCCAACAAGCTCGCCGGCAGCGACGCCGGCAACCCCTGGAACGCCACGCCGACCATGGACAATGCACAGATCCGGCTGCGCGTCTGGAAGACGGCGGCGAACATGCCGATGCTGGTGCGCAACGGCGATGGCGACGAGCTGATCTTCATCCACCACGGCAGCGGCGATTTCTTCTGCGACTACGGCCACCTGAGATTTCGCGACGGCGACTATCTGCTGATCCCGCGCGGCACCATGTGGCGCATCGAGCTCGACGAGCCGCTGTTCGCGCTGCTGATCGAGAGCCGCGACGGCGCCTACCAGCTGCCCGAGCGCGGCATTCTCGGCCCGCACGCGGTGTTCGACAGCAACGTGCTGCGCACGCCGAAGATGGACGACGCCTTTCGCGCCCAGCAGGGCGAGCAGCAGTGGCGGCTGCAGCTCAAGCGCGCACAGCGGATATCCACCGTCACCTACCCCTTCAACCCGCTGGACGCCATCGGCTGGCACGGCAATGTGACGGTCGCGCAGCTCAACTGGCGCGACATCCGCCCGCTGATGAGCCATCGCTACCACCTGCCGCCGTCGGCGCACGCCACTTTTATCGCCAACGGCTTTGTGGTTTGCACCTTCTGCCCGCGGCCGATCGAATCCGACCCCGGCGCGCTGAAAGTGCCCTTCTATCACAGCAATGACGATTACGACGAAGTGCTGTTTTATCACCGCGGCGACTTTTTCAGTCGCGATAATATCGAACAGGGAATGATCACTTTTCACCCGGCCGGCTTCCCGCACGGGCCGCATCCGAAAGCGCTGAAAAAAAGCCAGCAGGATCCCAAAACCTTTACCGATGAAGTCGCTGTAATGATCGACACACGCTTCGCGTTAAATGTTAGCGATGATCTTCAATCAACTGAAAATAAAAAATATATTGATTCGTGGAGAGCGCCGGGCGCGGAGGCTGAAGAGTGAAGCTGGCAAGCTTGAAACGCGGCGGCCGCGATGGCTCGCTGATCGTCGTCAGCGGCGATCTGAGCCGCTACGCCGTGGCTGGCGATATCGCCCCGACCCTGCAGCGGGCGCTGGATGACTGGGCCGATGCCGCGCCGCGCCTCGAAGCCCTCTGCGAACAGGTCAACGCCGGCCGGATCGACACCCACCCGCTGATCGACGACGAGCTGGCCGCGCCGCTGCCGCGCGCCTATCAGTGGGCGGATGGCTCGGCCTATCTCAACCACGTCGAGCTGGTGCGCCGTGCGCGCGGCGCCGAGCTGCCGGAGAGCTTGTGGAGCGATCCGCTGATGTACCAGGGTGGCTCCGATGCCTTCGCCGGCCCGCGGCAGAATATCCTCGTGCAGAGCGAGGACTACGGCGTCGATTTCGAGGCTGAGGTGGCCGTGATCACCGGCGACGTGCCGATGGCGGCGAGCGCGGCGCAGGCCGCCGGCGAGATCCGCCTGCTGATGCTGGTCAACGACGTCAGCCTGCGCAAGCTGATCCCCGCCGAGCTGGCCAAGGGCTTCGGTTTCTTTCACTCCAAGCCCGCCAGCGCCTGCTCGCCGGTGGCGGTGACGCCGGATGAACTCGGCGCCGCCTGGGATGGCCGCAAGTTGCACCTGCCACTGCTCAGCTGGCTCGATGGCCAGCCCTTCGGCAGGCCCGATGCCGGCACGGACATGGCTTTCGACTTCGCGCAACTGGTGGCCCACGCGGCCAGAACCCGGGTGCTCGGCGCCGGTACCATCGTCGGCTCCGGCACCGTATCCAACAGGCAGGATACGGCGCACGGTTCGGCGATCGCCGATGGCGGTGTCGGCTATTCCTGCATCGCCGAACTGCGGATGATCGAAACCATCAACAATGGCCAGCCATCGACCGCTTTCATGGGCTTTGGTGATCGCGTGCGCATCGAAATGCTCGATGCCAGCGGGGCGAGTATCTTCGGCGCCATCGATCAGTATGTCGCGCCCTACAGGCCGCCCAATTGAGCCGGGCGAGAAGATAATCGCCGAGCTTTCCGTCCGTTCATGTAACGCTCGCCAATAGCGGGCGTTTTTTGTGCGCGCTCGCAAAAGTTAGCCCGCCCTCCGGCGTTAAGCTGACGCGCAAATAACTAGAAACGTTCACCCCGTACGCACCCGCTGCACAGCTTTGCAGATGGGTTCACGCGATCCACGAAGCACAGTTGATCTGCATCAATCGGCGGGCTGTGGGGCAGCGGAATACTGCGAACACAAGGTGCTGAATCAGCGCATATACCCCTGAGGCATACCGACTCTTGCTGAATGTCCAACCAGATCCCGCTTTCGCCATCCACGAAGGGCCCGGCTTACATCTCAGCGGGCCGGTGCGCGGTCGCGATGTGGGCCGTCTGCTGGCACATCGGGTGCGCCGCAATCCGCAGGATCTGCGCGCTCATGTGCTGCGTATCCAGTTGCTGGTGGCGGCGCGGCGCCAACACCGGCTGAACGGCGCGCTGGTCGATCTGTACATCGCCCTGCAGGGTGAGGGACTGGCGCTGCGCGAGCGCCTGCTGGCCGCTGCGACGCCACTGCTCGGCCGTCGCCAGCGCGCCTTCTTCGCCGATCATCGCAAGCGCCCGCTGTCGGCGCGTCAGCCGATTCCGGGTCTGCGCGGCAGCGTGCTTTGCGAGGGCTACGAGGGCGTCGCCGAGCTGATCGTCGCCGACAGTCTGCAGGCCGGTTATTCGAGCGCCCTGGAAGAGGCGCTCTCGTGCATCGAGTACGGCCAGCTGGAGCAGGCACAGGCGGTGCTCGAAGCGGCCCTGCTGGAGAACCCGGAAGACGAGTCGGTGTGCCACGAGCTGGCGAATCTCTATGCCCACACCGGCGACGAGATGGCGGTGGTCGATCTGTGTTCGCGAATGATCGAGCGCGACCAGATACCGCCCGATGCCATCGTCGAGTTGCTGGGAGAAGGCTGAACATGCACGGAGCCACCGCCATGAGCGATGAGCGCATCCGCGTCGCACTGCTGGGCATGAATGAGCGCAGTCTGGCGCTGATGAAGATGTTTTTCGAAGGCGCCGGGCGCCACCACTTTCTGGTCGTCGAAGAGCGCCACGCCAAGGCCGGCGTGTTCGATCTCGACGCGCCCGGTGCGGAGAAGCTCTGGGGGGTCTACCACCGGCTGTACGACTGGCCGAGCATCGTGCTCTCAGTGCGCGAGCGACGCCTGCCGAAAGCCATCTGGGTGCAGAAACCGGTGCTGATCGAGAACCTCGCCGAAGCCGCCGAGCGCCTCGACCAGATCATCAGTGGCGGCGTGCGGCGCAGCATCGCCGAACCGACTCCCGCCGAAACGGCCACCACCGAACCGGGCCGCGTGCGGCCGGCGATGCCGCGGCCCGCGGACAAGCCGGCATCCGGCCGAACCCGCACCGCGCCGGATACCATCCGCAGCAGCTGGACGCGGCTGCGCGAGCTGAGCGCGCGCCAGCGCGGCGGCGCCAGGTCAGCGCGTGGCGGGGAAGCGGCCGCCACAGCCACAGCGACGAAGGCCCCCGCCTCCGCGTCCAGGCCGGTGGAGGCGATTCGCCAACCGGCGCCGGCGGCCGCTCGCGAGCCATTTGAAAAGCCGGCTCCGAAGCCGGCCTCAAAGCCGGCCTCAAAGACGGCCTCAAAGACGGCCTCAAAGACGGCCTCAAAGACGGCCGCGAAATCGGCTGCAAAAGCGGTCAAAAAAACCGCCGGTAAATTAGCCGGGAAGAGCGCTAAAAG
>Ga0207752_1000781_pt1 | contig 14901 bp, 13 predicted proteins | sample Pon2CUnioCityCA_6_FD_187272 | JGI IMG/M metagenome (GOLD analysis project Ga0207752, IMG submission 187272) | Marine sediment microbial community from Union City, CA, USA - Pond 2C Sediment 2 (SPAdes) | ecosystem: Environmental > Aquatic > Marine > Intertidal zone > Salt pond sediment ...
GAACGTCTTGCGCTGGGCGGGCGGTTCATCCTTTTCCCAGGGGCGACGGTACTCGAACGTGACTGTGGCCGTTCCTGCGGCACTGGCCCGGAACGTCCATTCTTCAGTGCCGCCCCCGCCGATGACGGGCGGGTCGGTCGGTGTGGGTATATATTCGGAGCCGATCAACTCCAGCCACGCCGGCAGCGAGCTGGTCACCTCCCAGGAGTACCCCGTCGTTGGATTTGAATCCAGGGAGATCACGAACTCCTCACCGACGGTGACTTCAATCGTTTCCGAGGGATCCTTGGGCTTGCACGGTGGCATCAGGCCGAGACGTTTTGCCGTGCAGGTGAAGGTCGAGCAATCGACCGGGCTCTGGCCGTCATCCGGCAGGCCGTCCTGGTTGGTGTCCTGATCCGCTCGGTAAGCCGCGATCGTAGCCTCGCCGGCCCAGGCGCTCGGGTCCGTGAGCTCCAGGGTCGTGGTCAGAAGCAGAATGGCGATCGTCTTGGACAGAGGCGGATCGTCCTCGCTCTGCGCAACCATTTGGGTGAGATAGCTCACGAATGTGCCTTCGTAGCCCTGGACATCGGCCTGAACGACGTGTCCCACCCAGTTGGTCGCGCGGTCGGCCTCCGGGAACAGACCAAAGTGGGTCGGGTTCTCATTGACCGGCTGCATCGTGGATGAGAAGCGTGTCTGCGTCAAATCCAGCGGGGAAACGGTCTGAGTGAAGAGCATGTTTCCCATCGGTGTAGCCGCGACGGTGACCCAGGTCCCTTCCATTGACAAGCTCTCGCCGCCTGTCGCGAGGCCGGCGATCGCCGCCAGAAGAAATGCGACTCGTGCGAAGCTCCCTAAAGCCGTGGTGTTTTGCTCGAGCATTGGTGGTCCTCCTCTTAACAGTGAGAATCATGACTTGATGGATATGCATACAGCACAACCTGACTCAAGAAAAGTGCGAGCTTCTCAATGTCCCTGGCGGCCTTCTGACGACCTACAAGCTTAAGTCGCGAATGGCACGAACGTCTGCCATACCGACCTCGTTTCAGCCACTCAGTCCATGTGATACCGTATTGTTGGGTGATGTCAACCCCTTTGATCTGTTTTTGAGGATTATCATGCACGGCAGCCGGCCGTAGACACGTCAATATGTCACACGCCACGGCGGAGTGACCCGACAGTTGCATGGTCTGGACATGGCACGAATGAGCCGGGAAATGCGGTTTCGGGCTGCGGGCCGACAAGTTCAGCCTGGGCAGCCTGAAGCTCTCGTTCTCGTCACGGAGAACCTCCGCAACCTGCTGGCCGACCAGAACTACGTGCAGAAGTACTCGTCTGTGCCCACGGAACGGCAGGCAAAGCGGTCCGTCTGGATCGCCTTGCTGATGATTCGAGCCAAAAGCGCACTGGACGTGTGGTGGCAGATCTCCGGCATCTTCGGCGGCGGCATCCTGGGGCTCTTCCTGTTGGCGCTCTTGCGGGTCCGCCTGCGACTCTGGCAGGGCCTGCTCTCGATCGCGGTCAGCGTCGCCGTGATCAGTTGGGGCACCTTCGCGCGGAATCTCCCCGCGCGCTGGGAATGGGCCCAGTGCACATTCGACCTGATCATCACCGGCACCGTCGGCACCGCGGCGCTGATGGTGGTTGCTCTCGTCTTGGGTTTGCTGGGTGGTTCGAGCAGATCTATCGAGTCGAACGCATGACGGTTGTTTGATACACCTACCGGGCGCAGATGCGGAGCGGCTTCGTTCTAGGGCAGAGAATTACGAGTCGGCGTCGGGTATGGGTGAGCGAATAGTCCGGTATGAAAGCACGCGGCCTGATGACTCATCTAGCCTTGACCACCACGAGGGTGATATCATCACTTCGGGGTGTCGGGCCAACGAACTCCAGCACGCGACTGGTGACCGTCGCACAGAGCTCCCCAGCGGCTTGGCCAGCCCCGCTGCGTATGATGTCAACCAGACGATCCTTTCCGAACAGATGCCCCTCGGCATTACCCGCTTCCCAGATACCATCGGTTCCGACGACAAGAATATCTCCCGATCCAAACAATAGAGGGCCTGCTTGTTCGAACGGGGCATCTTCAATCATGCCCATCAACATTCCTGTGTTCCCAAGCTCTTCAATCCGCCTGCTCGCTGCGCGGTACAATATGGCCGGGTCGTGTCCACCTGAGGCCCATATCAGTGACCGCGTCTTTGGATGAAGAAGTCCATAGAATAAAGTGAGAAACTTGTCGTCCTCCGTATCGTGCACGATCTGCCTGTTCAGTTCCCTAAAGAGACCGACAAGGTCTGGGCCGTAATGCCGTGCTTCGGCCCTCAGCGTGCTGCGGATAGACGCCATGAGCAGCGCCGCCCCAATTCCGTGGCCAGTTACATCCCCAACCGCAATTCCCAGCGTGCCATCATCGTATTTGGGCAGTTCGATGAAATCGTAGTAGTCCCCCCCGGTTTCGTCGCAATAGACACACGTTCCGGCTATGTCCAGGCCGCCTAGCTCAGGTGCGCTCTTGGGCATGAGGTTTTGCTGTATCACTCTCGCCAGTTCGAGTGACCTCTTGACCCTCTCTCGTTCTTTGAGCTTTGGCCCTGTCTCATTGAAGACTCGGCCAAGCTCTTCGAGTTCATCGCGCGTGGCAATATGTACGAGGGCATCGTAATCCCCGCCTGCGAGTTTCAGACCGGCGTCGGTCAACTCGCGGATTGGCTCCGTGAATGTTCTTGCACGGCGTGCGGCCAGAATCAGCACCACTCCGGCGACGACGAACAGGGCAAGCCCTGTGATCTCCAGCCAGAACGTGCTTTCTTTCAACAGGAATTCTTCCGTAGTTCGAGCCAAGGCGGTGACCCGTTCATAAGGGATGACGACCAGGATTGCGACCTGGCCCGCAGCGAGAGGCCGGTAGGCCCAAAGGGCATCCTGGCCATCGTATTCCATCCGTCGAACTCCAGGTGTGCCGGCCCGGAGGTCGCTGAGGAGGGCCTCAAACTGTCCGGAGTCTCTGGATTCGAGCATCTCCAGGGCGATCTTATGCTGCCAGTGTGTATCGCTGTTGGCATAGCTGTCATGCATCAGAACGGACAGCTTGTCTGCGGCGTCAGTCGCGGGGTGGGACGGCGATACGAGCATTTTCTCGGCCCCTTCGGCCCAGCGTTCCGGCAGTTGGATGTTCCCAAGTATCCCTTCAATGGTTCGGTCCATTGCCGTGACACCGGCGAAACTGCCGTCCGGATACTGGACCGGTTTCGAGATTGTCATGATGGTCTGAGCCGTCGCTGCGTCGACGCCGGGACCCTCTCTGACGATCGCACCAGCAGCCTTTGCCTTCAGGTACCAAGGCCGCTGTCGAGGGTCATATTCTGAGCGGTCCACGCCGTTGCCACCTCCGGGATAGACTGTATGCAGGCCGTTTTCCAAGCTCGTGTACAGCCATAGCGTCCCAGAAGGGGCCAGATGGTAGATATCGCGGTAGGTGGCCGTCATCGTGTGGAGCCTGCACATGTCGTCAGCAACCGCAAGTAGGTCTATGTCCTTGGGAAGAGAGAGTCGCTGCCTGCGATAATCAACCTCGGGAGAACTCTCATCTGTTCCATGGGAAACCTGTACATTGGCCCGTTTTGGATCTTTCGAAAACTCCAGGTCGGGGCTTAACCCAAACTCGGCGTCTGTACACGGCTGGAAAGCTTCCTGCGCGAGCCGTATCTCGACCTCACGAGCCTGACGGTGAATTAACGAATCGACGAGTTGCCTCTCCCTCGAAAAGACCTCCGCGTGGTTGTATAGAAGCTGCTCCAGAGCTCGGCGGGCACTCGAATCGAGGGCCTCTGCCGTTCTCGCTCCAAGTCGTTGCCGAGCCAGTCGAATCGATAGTTGATGCATGGCTGTCACGGCAAGCAGCGGGGTCAGAGCTGCCGTCAGAATCAAAATTAGCAGTCGATTGCGTATCCGCATTTTTGTCCAGTTGCGGCCACCAGAACGTCAAGCCGAGAAGAGCCGCCAAGCCCACCCGGCAAGAGTCACGACGTGCGACTCGCATGTCTCACCGACCATCGTCATTCAGCATTCTGTGCTGCATTCCTGACCGAGACTCGGATACGTCTCAGACTCGGTCTCCCCTCTGAGAGATACAACAACAGCGCTACCGGGTTCACGCTCCTTGATCTGCACAGCAAGTTTCATCTGGTCATCCTGCAGAGAGTCGGCGCCGATGGCTGGCTCCGTCGCACGAAACGGCTGTTTTGGTTTTCGCCCCCAGATTGGGCGACCCTGATGTTAGACGCAGGCTGTCTGAGTGTCAAGTCGTGCGATCGTATCCGTATACCTGTGTTATCAGAAAGTCGCGTCAGAGATTCTCAACACGGCAGCCCCTTGCGTTCGCCCCTGTTTGACCAATTGCAGGGCCTCGTTTGCCTGCTCCAGTGCGAATGGCTGGACGTGGGGGCGGATTGGGACCTCGGCGGCCAGCGGCAGGAACTCGCGGGCATCCTGCCGGGTAACGTTGGCGACCGTCTTGATTTCCTTCTCGCGCCAGAGGTGCGTGGGATAGTCCAAGTGCGTCAGGGCTTGCTGGTCTCGATTCTCCTTGCGAATCGCGTTGATCACCAGGCGTCCGCCCGGCTGGAGGACGCGCAGGGCCTCGACGATCGGCGTCCACGCCGGGGTCGAATCGATCGCGGCGTGCAGTCGTTCCGGTGGGTCGTCACCCGTGGCGCCGACCCAATCGGCGCCGAGCGTTCTGGCCAGTTCCTGGTGCTCTTTCTGGCCGGGCCGCGTGAAGACGGCGATCTTTGAATCGGGGAACTTGTGCCGGGCGACCTGAATGAGGATATGAGCCGAGGCACCGAAGCCGAAGAAGCCGAGCACCTGGCTGTTCTTGTGGTTCGTCAGTCTCAGGGCCCGGTAGCCGATCACGCCGGCGCACAGGAGGGGCGCCGCCTGAACGTCCGTGAACGGCTCGGGGATGGGATAGGCGGATTCTTCCGGCGCGACCATGTATTCGGCATAACCCCCGTCGGCGTCGCAGCCGGTCCCTCGGAACCGTGCACAGAGGTTCTCGTTGCCGGCCCGGCAGAACGGGCACGTCCCGCAGGCGGAGAATATCCAGGCGACGCCGACACGGTCCCCCGGCCTGAACCGGGACGCGCCCGGCCCGAGGGCTTCGACCCGTCCGACAACCTGATGGCCCGGGATGACAGGCAGTCGTGTTTCAAGCCGGCCGGCAATTTCATCGAGTTCCGTATGGCAGACGCCACAGGCCGTGATCCGGATACGGACCTGTCCTTCCTGCGGCTCAGGAGCCGGGACCTCCCTCAACTCCAAGGCGGTGGTCTCTACGGGACCCGTTCGGGAAAGCACCATCGCTTTCATAGGTATGTTCCTTTGTGCCAATGAGAGTGCTGGGGCTCGAACCCAGGACCTACGCATTAAAAGTGCGTTGCTCTACCGACTGAGCTACACTCCCGGCTGGCGGTCAGCCTGCCTGAAATATAGCAGGCGCGTGCTTGCCCTGTCAAACACTTTCGACATCCGGACGACGGGATGAGGCGAAGCGCAGCAGGCGGGATGCCGTCAACGACATTGGAGTTATTTGACGCGATAGCCGATATGTTCTTCGTTGAGTGCCATTTGGCTGTCTGGAATATGGGACGTGAACGATGTCCGCCGACCCCGATATGCGGGGGCGTGAGGGGATCGCATGAACGTATGGGTAGGATGCCGACACATGGTTGACCAATACTTTGGGACGATGCCCGCGTCCGCTGGTTGACGGTGCCGCCGGCAGGGCGTACAATTCGTCGGGTTCCCTGGAAATCGGAGATCGCTATGAATCTGAGAGGGGTCGTACTTGCGGGTGGAACGGGCTCACGCCTGCGGCCGCTGACAAAGGTGACGAACAAGCACCTGCTGCCGGTGGGTCCGAAGCCCATGATTTACTACCCGATCGAGAAGCTCACGGGCATCGGGATCGAGGAGATCCTGATCGTCACCGGTGTGGAGCATATGGGCAACGTCGTGGGCTCACTGGGTTCGGGCCGGGAGTTCGGCTGCCGGTTCACCTACAAAGTCCAGGACGAAGCCGGCGGGATCGCCCAGGCGCTGGGGCTGGCGGAGAACTTCGCGTGCGGCCAGCCGTTGGCCGTGATCCTTGGCGATAACATCTTTCAGGCTTCTCTCAAGCCTCATGCGGAACGCTTCCTTGCTCAGGGGGGTGGGGCGCGATTGTTGCTCAAGCAGGTGTCCGATCCGAAGCGGTTCGGCGTGGCGGAGATCCGGGATGGGAAGGTCCTCGGCATCGAGGAGAAACCCGGGCGGCCCAAGTCGGACTATGCCATTACCGGCATCTATTTTTATGATGGCTCGGTGTTCGAGATCATCCGGATGTTGAAGCCGTCCGGCAGGGGGGAGTTGGAGATCACCGATGTGAACAATGCCTACATTCGCAAGAGTCAGTTGGCCTACGATCTCCTGGACGGCTGGTGGACGGACGCCGGGACGTTCGAATCGCTCGTGAAGGCCAACGAATTAGTGATCAAGGAGCCGCCCGAATGAACAAGCAGGTCCTGCCTTTGAAGGTGGTTTTCGCCGATGAAGGATTGATCGTCCGCAGCTCAGGCGGTCTCATCGAAGGTTTTGGAGTGCGTCGCGCCAAAGTCATCCCCGACGAGCGGGGCAGGCTCGGCGAAATCTTGCGCGCCGATGACCCTTGGTTCGAGAAGTTCGGTCAGGTGTATTTCACCACGACGTACCCGGGTGTGGTGAAAGCGTGGCACTATCACCGGAAACAGTTCGACCATTTCTACGTGGTGCGAGGCACCATCAAGGTGGGACTGTACGATGTACGGGAGGGCTCTCCGACCCACGGCACCGTGCACGAGCTCTATCTTGGGGAGCATTGCCCGGGCCTCGTGCGGATCCCGCCGGGGGTGCAGCACGGCTGGATGTGCGTGAGCGAGGTCGAGGCGATCATCGTGAATGTCGTCTCCGAGGCTTTCGATTACGCGAATCCGGATGAGCTTCGCACTCATCCTCATGACAACAAGATTCCCTATGATTGGACGCGCCGGGATGGGTAAAGAGACAGTGGCCGTACTTGGAGGCGGGGGTATGTTAGGCACGGAGCTGGCGACCGCCTGCACGCGGAAGGGCATGGATGTCCACGTGTACGATTTGCCCGCATTCGACGTTACGAACGCCGAACAGGTTCGGAAGGTGGTGGAGCATGCCGATGCGCTTGTCAACTGTGCCGCATACACAAATGTGGATGGGGCAGAGAGCCATGTCGAGCTCGCACGCCGCGTGAACGGCGAGGCCGTGGGTCGCCTGGGCGAGCTGGCCCGCCGGCAGGGCAAGTGGGTCCTGCATTTCAGTACCGATTTCGTCTTCGACGGCACGCTGGACAGGCCGTACGTTGAGACCGATGTGCCCAATCCGATCAATCAATACGGCAAGAGCAAACTCGTCGGCGAGCGGCTCCTGCGCGAGAGCGGCTGTTCTCACTGCACCGTTCGCCTGGAATGGATGTACGGTCCGCACGGCAGCAACTTCGTGACGAAGCTGCTGGAGCGCGCGAAGACCAGCGAAACGCTTCGGGTGGTGGACGACCAGGTCGGCTCGCCCACGGCGACAACCGAGGTGGCCAGGGCGGCCTGTGACCTGCTGGAGAAAAGGGCGGAGGGCTTGTGCCATTTTGCCAGTGTGGGGTACGTCAGTCGTTACGATGTGGCTGCGTTCATTCTCGAGCGCCTGGGGCTGCGCGTTGAATTGCAGCCATGTCGGACGAGTGATTATGCGGCGCCGGCAGCCCGGCCGCTGAGCAGCCGCTTCGATTGTCGCAGGATTCAATCGTTGCTGAGTGAGCCCATCGCGCCCTGGCAGGGGCCGCTGGAGCGTTTCTTGAGGCAGTTATGAAGAGCATTCTGGTCACAGGTGGTGCCGGTTTCATAGGAAGCAATTTTCTCAGAATGGTGCTCTCCGAGCATCCCGACTGCTTTGTGGTCAATCTCGATAAGCTGACGTACGCCGGCAACCTCGAGAATCTTGCCGACGTGCAGAACCACGATCGATACCGGTTCGTGCACGGCGACATCTGCGACGGTCCGCTCGTCGAGCGACTCATCGATGAGCATCAGATCAGCGCCATCATCAATTTCGCCGCCGAGACCCACGTTGACCGTTCCATTACGGGGCCGAAAATCTTCATTGAAACGAACGTGACGGGCACGCTGACACTCCTCGAAGCGGCCCGGGACAAAGAGGTCGAGCGTTTCGTTCAGGTCTCGACGGATGAGGTTTACGGGGCCCTCGGCCGGGAGGGTATATTCACCGAGCAGACTCCGCTGAGCCCGAATTCTCCCTATTCGGCGAGCAAGGCCGCCGCGGACCATCTCGTCAGGGCGTTCGGCCACACGTGGGGGCTCAAGTACAATATCACCCGGTGCTCCAACAACTATGGGCCCTATCAGTTTCCAGAGAAGCTCATCCCTCTGATGATTCATAACGCCCTGAACGACAAGGAGCTGCCGGTTTACGGCGATGGCCTGCAGGTGCGGGACTGGCTGTACGTGTACGATCACTGCACGGCCGTGTGGAAGGTGCTGGAGCAGGCGCCGCCGGGGGAGATCTACAATGTCGGCGGCTGCAACGAGAAGACGAATCTGGAGGTGGTCAGCATCATCCTCTCGCGGCTCGGCAAGCCGAAGAGCCTGATCCGGCACGTCAAGGACCGGCCCGGGCACGATCGCCGCTACGCCATCGACGCGGCCAAGATCATGAGCGAGTTGGGCTGGAAACCCTCCGTCACCTTCGAGCAGGGGATCGCCCGGACCACGGATTGGTACCTGGACAATCCGCAATGGCTGGCCAACGTCGTCTCGGGCCAGTACCAGCAGTACTACGAGAGAATGTACGGCGGCCGGTAAAGGACTTCCGGCAGGGTCCTGATGTCATCTCTGGGGCTTTGGTGCGGTTGGAGCAGAGGCGCGAATCCATCAGCACGCAATGGACAGTTGCGCTGTGCGGGCAATCCACAGGAAGCAACGATTCTGGAACTGGCGCGGGAGACGCGTCACTGGCGGCTCCGCGTTCCTCGGGAAGGAGGACTTCTCAAGGCCACCCCCTCCTTCGATTTGCTCTTGAACAGGGAGCCGCCGGCGATTTTGTTTTCCTTGACTGTGATGTGGGCAGGCCATAGGATGGCCTTGGTGCGATCATGTTGAGTTGGGCGAAATGTACTGGAAACCATCAGTCGGCGTTGTCTAATGTCAGGGCAGGGCAAAATCAGGATAGCTTCGCTTGCGAAGGCGTACGGAGGCAAGATCACGTCCATCGACGACCTGGTCGTTTCGCTGGATCGGGATCGTTTCGAGGTCATCTTCATTTTTCTGAGAAATCCGGGCGAGGCGCCTACATGGATGCAGCAGGCAGGCTACGGGGCATTCCACCTATCCAGGAAAAGCGATATCCGGTTTTTTAGCTTCACTTCGCTCTATAAGCTGGCGAGGATCTTGAGATCCCACAATGTAGACGTGCTTCACTGCCACAATCACAAGGCCAACCTTTATGGCGCGCTGGCGGGCGCGCTTGCCGGGACACCAGTGATTATCGCTCAATTGCACGGCTTGGGTCGCGCGCGCAACGTGTGGCGCAGACTGGCGAACCTGGTTGTCTTCCGGCGGGCCAACACAATTCTGTCCATTGCGCGAGCGGTCCAACAAGACATTCTGGCAACCAACTGGCTGGTCCCCGCAGAGAAGCTATCCATCCTCGAGGATTCCGTGGACTATGATCGCTTTGCTCATTGTAAGGTTCCGAGAGAGGAGAGCAGACGACTGCTCGGCGTGCCGTCTGATGCGGTCGTCTTCGCCACCGTTGGGCGGCTGGCGCCCACCAAGGGGCTGCCCTATCTTATAGAAGCCTTCTGCACAGTGCGGGAGCAACTCCCGCATGCCCATCTTGTGCTCCTGGGCGATGGGCATACTCGGAGCGAACTCGAGCGACAGGCCGCCGCGACGCCTCATGGCAAGGCCATACACTTCCTCGGGCACCGAGATCATATCGAGCGGTTCTTCAACGGGATGGACGTGTTTGTTATGGCGTCGTTGGCGGAAGGGGTGGGGCGAGCCCTGCTTGAGGCGATGGCGGCAGGGGTCCCCGTCGTATCCACGCGCGTTGGCGGAATCCCGGAGGTGGTCAACGACTCGAGCGTGGGTTTCCTGGTTCCTCCGCGAGATGCCATCGCCTTGGCTCAGATGATGATCCACGTTGCCGGCATGTCCGACCAGCAACGGGCGGCCATCGCAGCGGCAGGTCAGGAGAGAATCCTGCGATTCTATTGCCATGATGTGATTCGCGAGAAACTCCGACAGCTTTATGAAGACGAGTACGAGAACAGCCGCGCTTACACGCGTCCTGTGTCAGAGAAGGATGCCATGACATGCGAGATGTCGTCGAGAACAGACCGCTGATTGCGCTCATGATCGTCGGCTACAATCAGGAGCAGTGACAAATGCCAAGAGTCAGTGTGATTGTACCTACCTATAACCTGGGCCATATGCTGAGAGATACGATTGTCAGCGTTTTGCAGCAAACTGAGCACGACCTGGAAGTCATCGTCGTTGATGACGGCTCTACAGACAATACAGGCGAAGTCGTCAAGAGCATGGGAGATAGCCGAGTCAGGTACTTTTACAAGGACAACGGCGGCATTTCCAACGCCCGCAATTACGGCTTGTTAAAGGCGACAGGGGAGTACGTTGCGTTTTTGGACCACGACGACCTGTGGCCGCCCAATTATTTGGAAGTCACGGTGCGAAACTTGGAGCAGCACAAGGAATTCGGCCTCGTCTACAGCCCCATTTCGGTTGTCCGCCGAGACGGAAGCAAGGTGCACTCCTATAAGAGGCCGGAGGGTAAGAGCGGAAGGATAACGCCGGACGTTTTCAAGAAGGGATTTATTTGGCCGTCTGCAGGAGTCATACGCAGGTCGATCCTGAAGGACTTCTATTTCGACGAGTCCCTCAAAAGAGGCGGTGAGGATGGGGACTTCTTCTTGAGATTGTCCGCGCGGTGCCCGTTCCTGTTCGTGCCGGACGTTCAGGCCATTCGGAGAGAACATGACCGCAACTACTCGTGGGAACTGGGTGTTCTTCCCGCAAGGATCCTGGTTCTCGAAAGGTTCTATTTCAGACTGGGTGGAGAGAAACTGATCCCTCGAGGAATAGCGCGGCGGAAGCTTAGTCATGCCTGCCGCGCTGTGGCCGAGGGAAAAAGGAGACAAAAGGCACGGGCCGCAGCGCTGAAGCTGTACGGACGCGCAATATCGTACTGGCCGTACGATTTGCGGTTGTATCTGGGTGCTGGAAGAGCGCTGCTTCTGAGAAAGGATGCCGACACGGAACCTGACTGGCGGATGCCCGATCCGTTGCCGGCTATTTGAGAATGACAAGCATTGAGCAGATTGGGTGTAGAGGAAGGACTATGAAGTCTCGCTGGTTTCACAGGCGCGGCCGTATCGATGAACCCGTGAAACTGCACGTGGGGTGCGGCAATGTGCGCTTCGAAGGGTGGATCAACGTCGACATGACTGGAAAGCAGGTGGACGTCAGACGCGACCTGAGAAAGGGCTTGCCCTACAGAGATGGCTCCGCCGCCCTCATCTACAGCGAGCACTTCATTGAGCATCTCACCTGCGAGGAGGGCCTGACGGTCCTGCGCGAGTTCCATCGACTGCTGAAATCGGGCGGCATCGTGCGAATCGCCACGCCGGACCTCGACTACCTGATTGGCAAGTACGTGTCCGACGACTGGCGGGCACAATACTGGATTCAGAACCTTCGCAGCGAGATACAGACCCGTGCGGAGATGCTGAACATCTGCTTCCACGAGTGGGGACATAAGTATCTGTACAATGCGGAGGAACTGGATCGCAGGCTCAGAGAAGTCGGGTTCGGCAGGATATCGCGACAAGCGTGGAACGAGAGCCAACACCCGGACCTGATGAATCGCGAAACCCGCGAGGATTCCAAACTGATCCTCGAGGCCGTCAAATGACATAGGAGCAATTCGCCATGGGCAGCTATGATATTCCTGGGGTCACGACCTTCGAATACACGAAGATTATCGGATTGGAGAACATCGAGTTCGGCAGAGACGTTCTCATCGACGATTTCGTCCTCCTCTATGCCAAGAAGAAGATGAGAATCGGCAACCACGTGCATATCGCCTGCTTCACCTCCATCACGGGTGGTGAGGAACTCGAGATGGGCGACTTCAGCACCGTTTCGCAGGGGTGCAGGGTCCTGACCGCCACGGATGATTTCAAGGGCTGGGGCTTCGGCAATTCCACCGTCCCGGAACGATGGAGGAACACGACACGACTTCCCATTCACATCGGTCGGTTCTGCATCGTGGGAGCCAACAGCGTCGTTCTGCCTGGGGTTACGATCGGAGAGGGAACGACGGTCGGGGCCGGCTCGGTTGTCACGCGGGATCTGGATCCCTGGGGTGTCTACATTGGGAATCGAAGGATCGCGGAGCGAAACAAGAAAGGGGTCTTAGCGACATATGAAAAGTACTGCAATGAAGAGCGCATACCGGATGCCTCTCGGGCCGTTTGAAGAGCCGGTTCATGTTACGCGGCCACTCCTGCCCGATTTGCGCCTGGTCGCGGAGCAGCTTCAGGATGTCTGGCAATCCTGTTGGCTCACAAATGATGGACCCAAACATCAGCTTCTCGAAGAGACGCTCAAAGCGAAGCTCATGGTTCCGCACCTGTCGCTCTTCAACAATGGCACGATTGCCCTTATGGTTGCGTGCCGCAGTCTTCGTCTGTCCGGCGAGGTGATCACTACACCCTTCACGTTTCCCGCTACGTCTCATGTCCTGACCTGGAACAACACAGAACCGGTCTTCTGTGACATAGACCCGGTTACCATGAACATCGCCCCGGAGAAGATTGAGTCCCTTATCACCCCTCGAACCACGGGCATCCTGCCGGTGCATGTGTTCGGAACGCCCTGCGATGTGGGGCGGATTCAACAGATTGCCGACCGTTATGGGTTGAAGGTGATCTACGATGCTGCTCATGCCTTCGCCATAGAGGTGGATGGGACTGGCATCGGCAACTTCGGCGACATCTCCATGATGAGTTTTCACGCCACCAAGGTCTTTCACACCGCGGAAGGGGGGGCATTGCTCTTTCGGGACGATCGCCTGAAGGAGCGAATCAGATTCCTGAGAAACTTCGGCATCAAGAATGAGGAAGAGGTTGTGATGCCCGGAATCAACGGCAAGATGAGTGAGATTCAGGCGGTGATCGGGCTTGGAGTCCTGGAGTGTCTGACGCAGGATATTGCGCGCCGCAAACAGCTTGTGGATGTCTACCGATCATGCTTGGCGGACGTGGAGGGTATTACGCTGCCCCAGGAACAGAAGGGCGTGAAGAGTAATTACCAGTATTTCGTCATTCGAGTGAACCGCAGCGATTTCGGGCGTTCGCGCGACGAGATTCACGAACAATTCAAGGAATACAACGTCTTTACCCGCAAGTACTTCTACCCTTTGTGCAGTGACTACCCCTGTTATCACCACATTCCCTCGGCGTCGCCGGCAACCCTGCCGGTTGCCCAGAAGGTGGCAAACGAGGTGTTGTGTCTTCCGATCTATGGTAAGCTCGCTGGGGAAGATGTTGAGAGGATCTGCACCATTCTGAAGACCTTCAGAAAGAGGGGGGCCGGATAGATGGCCCAGGTGAGCGTTATAATCGCATCCTACAATCATGGGAAGTTCGTTGGCGAGGCGATCGAGAGCGTTCTGAGCCAGGACTACCAAGACTTCGAGATCGTAATGACCGACGACGGCTCGACGGATGAGAGTGTCGCAGAGATCGGCAAATTCCAAGATCCGAGAATCAAGTTCTTTTCCTTTTCAGCGAACCGCGGTGCGTGTACGGCTTTGCGCAACTGTCTGGAGAACGCCGATGGGCGCTACATTGCGGTTCTCAATTCCGATGACGTCTTTCTGCCCGGCAAACTGACAAAGCAAGTGCAGTTCCTGGACACTCATCCGGACGTGGGCGCCGTCTTCGGGCATGCGACAATGGTTGATGCCGAAGGCAACGATCTCGCGGGCCGCACGACACGGACCTATATGACGGTCTTTGACCAGCCGAATAGACCTCGCTTCGAATGGCTGAATCACTTCTTTTTCAATGGCAATTGCCTGTGCCATCCGACCGTGCTGATCCGCCGGGAATGTTACGAGACGGTCGGATTTCTTGATGAAAGACTCGCACAGTTGCCCGACCTGGACTTCTGGATCCGGTTGTGCATGCGGTACGAGATTCACATCCTGCAGGAACCGCTGATACGCTTTCGTCTCCACAGTCCCGAAGCCAACGCCAGCGGAAAAACCCCGACGAAGATGAAGCGCGCGAGATGGGAGTACCGCCATATCCTCGACCACTATCTCACGATTGACAGCCCTCGCACGCTGTTGGCGATCTTTCCGCAAGCCGCAAAGTATGGTGAAGGTCTCGACCTCCAACTGATCCCGTTTGTTTTGGCCATGGTTGCACTGGAGTCAGAGCAGGCGTCTCCGATCTGGCAAGCCTTTGCAGTTGAAACGCTCTTTACCATGCTTGCCGACGAGGGGATCGCGAAGAAACTGGCTGCCACGTACGGATTTACGTATCGTGATTTTATTGAGTTGACCGGTCGATTCGACCTCTCGGGCGTCGGCGAGATCGCGGAACTGCGGGAGAGAATCAAGCATCCGTTTCGGTCGTTGAGCAGACGGCTGATTGGCTCGCTGAAGAAATGAAATGAGATTGTTGATCATTACGAACAATCCGGAACGAGCGAGCTTTCGCCAGCGCGTGGGGGTCCACCTCGACATGCTGGCCAGTCACGGCAT
>Ga0207752_1000782_pt1 | contig 14891 bp, 10 predicted proteins | sample Pon2CUnioCityCA_6_FD_187272 | JGI IMG/M metagenome (GOLD analysis project Ga0207752, IMG submission 187272) | Marine sediment microbial community from Union City, CA, USA - Pond 2C Sediment 2 (SPAdes) | ecosystem: Environmental > Aquatic > Marine > Intertidal zone > Salt pond sediment ...
CCCCCGTACCGGCATTTCGTCGGTCGAGTATTTAATCTGCTCATCCGTTTGATGGCGCTGCCGGAATTGCATGACACGCAGTGTGGTTTTAAATGCTTCCGGGCGCAGGCTGCCGAAGAGCTCTTCCGGCGGATGACGATTTATGGCTGGTCCTTTGACGTTGAAATGTTATTTATTGCTAAGCAGTTGGGGTATCGTATCGTTGAATTGCCCATCCCGTGGTATTTCAATCCAGACAGCAAAGTCAGTGTGGTGCGCGATTCACTGCAAATGGGGATGGACTTGATTCAAATCCGCCTAAACGCAATGCGCGGCGTCTATAAGCAGGCCATCATCGGCGAGAAGCCAGCCGGCAGGTAAATTTCACACCGCCAGGGTTGCGTCACCCAATTCAATCCAGTATATTTTATCCATCATGATGATTGCTAAATTTGATATCAGCACCTTACCTTCAGCTCCTAACTTCAGCTTTGAGTCCGAGTTGTGGCACAAAGGGGTGCGCTTTATCGCTGGAATTGACGAGGCTGGGCGTGGCTCGCTGGCCGGGCCTGTTTCGGCGGCGGCGCTGATCCTACCTGCGGATGAAAAATTAGAACAGCAGCTTGAGGGAGTACGTGATTCCAAAGAGATGACACCCGAGGCGCGTGAGTACTGGGCGGTTGAGATCAAAAAGGTGGCTTTGGCCTGGGGGGTTGGCTTCGCTTCCCATACCGAGATAGACGAAGTTGGAATCGTGCCGGCTACCTATCTGGCGGTGAGAAGGGCGATGGTGAAGCTGCGGGTTGCTCCCGAGCATCTATTGTTAGATTTTATAAACCTACCCGATTGTCAGTACCCGCAGACGTCGCTCGTTAAAGGGGACGCGCGTTGCTTGAGCATTGCCGCGGCTTCAGTGCTGGCCAAGACCACTCGGGACGAATTGTTGTGCCGTTTGGACGCTCAATATCCGGGGTACGGTTTTGCATCCCACAAAGGCTATACAACGCCAGCTCACCGGGAGGCCTTGCTTCAACTGGGTCCTTCACCGATCCACCGGCTTAGTTTTCGTTTGCTTGGCATGCTAGAAGACGAACAAGAGCAAGACCAGCAAGCACCGGAACAAGCGTGAGCGCCAGGCACGCCCACTTCCCAGCACGACTCATCCAAGATTTGTCAACTTAAAATTAAACGGAGGCTTTATGGATTCGAAAAAAATCCAGCGCCAGTTTGGATTGTGGGATAGCCCTGTTTCACCCACCAGCCTTGCCAATGAAAATCGATTCGTGGACGTCGATTGGAACGATGACGGCGCGCTGGTGTGGGTGGAATACCGCTCGGATCGCAATGTGCTGGTCGTTCAGCCTGCGGGTGGAGAGGCGTTTTACGATTTGAACAGCCGCTATTCGGCGCGCGGCGGCCTGGCATATGGCGGTGGTGAATTTGCCGTCGGTCACGGGCATATCTTCTTCGTCGACGCACATTCGGGCCGTATTTACCGGCAACCGCTGGAAGGCGGTGTCCCGCAGCCGGTCACGCCCGGGTTCGGAGAGGTAGGCTCCCCAAGCCTTTCTCCGGATGGGCGCTGGTTGCTCTTTATTCGCAGTTATGAAGATCGAGATTCGTTGGAGATTGTCGATACACAGGGAAAATTCTGGCCCCAAAGATTGGTTACCGGCAGCGATTTCTATATGCAGCCCGTTTGGCACCCGCAGGGTAATTCCATTGCCTGGGTCGAATGGAATCATCCCAATATGCCCTGGGACGGCGCCAGGCTGCGCCAGGCTGGGCTAAATTTCCCCGAACAAGGCTTACCGGTTGTGGATGAAATCCGCCACATCGAAGGGGATGAGAGTAACGCCGTTTACCAGCCAGTGTTCTCCCCACGTGGCAACGCATTGGCTTATGCATCCGAGGCCAGCGGCTGGTGGCAGTTGTATCTCTATGACCTGGACAGCCAGGAGCGCCGCCAACTGACCGATACGCCGGCGGAACACGCCCGCCCGGCCTGGGTTCAGGGTCTGCACTCGTTCGACTTCAGTCCGGATGGGCAGCATTTATATTTCCTGCGCAATCAGGCCGGTTTTTTTAGCCTTTTCAGCCTGAATTTAGGTACAGGCGTTGAACAGCGCCTGGCGTTGGATGAAAGCTACACTTATCTGGAGCAAATGCGCGTCAGCCCGGACGGCAGACAGGCTGCACTGCTGGTCTCCGCCGGAAATATTCCCCAGCGTGTAATTACCTGCCGGCTTCCGGAAGGGACGCCAGGCCTGGGGATAGGCCAGTCTCAGACACGCGTCTGGCGCCGGTCGATGCCGGCTGAGATTCCTCTGGCTGCCTACGCCGCGCCGCAAGCGATTGAATGGACGGGTATGGATGCGGGCAAAGTTTATGGCCTTTTCTATTCACCACAAAATCCAAATTTCGGAGACCGGGGGAAACCACCGCTGGTGGTGCGGGTGCACGGAGGCCCCACCAGCCAACGCTATGCCAAATATGAGAAAGAAGTCCAATTTTTCACCACTCGCGGATATGCGGTTTTGGAGGTCAACTATCGCGGCAGCACCGGTTATGGGCGTGAATATCGCAACAAGCTGCGTGGCAATTGGGGCATTTATGACGTTGAGGATTCGGTAAGTGGGGCCCGCCACCTGGTCGAACAAGGCATGGTCGACGGTGATCGGCTGGTAATCATTGGCGGCAGCGCCGGCGGTTTTACAGTGTTGAAGGCTTTACAGGATCACCCTGGATTTTTCAAAGCCGGCATCGCTATGTATGCAGTTTCCGACCAGTTTGGATTGGCTACCGACACTCACAAGTTTGAAATCTATTATTCAGATTATCTCCTGGGTCCGCTTCCGCAAGCGGCGGAACTGCTGCGGGAACGCTCTCCGATCAATTTTGTGGAAAAAATCAAGGATCCTTTGGCCATTTTTCAAGGTGAAAAAGACAAAATCGTTCCCCGCTGGCAGTCGGATAAGCTGGCGCAGTCGCTTGATAAACGGGACGTGAAGTATGTTTATCATGTTTACGAGGGGGAAGGGCACGGTTTTCGTAAGACAGAAACGGTCGAGCATTTGTACCGGACCATCGATGAGTTCTTACGGCAGCACGTGATTTACGCTTGAAGCCCGTCGGGTCAGTCATTCCCCACCTTTCAGTAAAAAAGTGCGGCCAGGGCGGTCGCACTTTTTTGGTGCCTGTGAGATAGGCTTAGGAAGCTGAAGCGGATTTTGTAAACGGGTTGAAAGGATTTGTGAAGCCTGGCGGCGTGCCTAGAACCAATCGCGTTTTATAAAGATATACATCACCGACAAACTGATTGCCAGAGATAGCGCCAGGATGATCAGGAAAGAAGTGGGATTTTCCTGCATTGGCAAGGGAACGTTCATACCGTAAAAGCTGGCGATCATGGTAGGGAGGCTGAGGACAATCGTGACCGAGGCCAGGAATTTCATCACTGCGTTCAAATTATTGGAAATGATGGATGCAAAAGCATCCATCATGCTGCTCAGAATGTTACTGGCGATGTTGGTCATTTCAATTGCCTGGCGATTTTCGATCAGAACGTCGTCCAGCAAATCCTCATCTTCGGGATATTTCTTGAACATTTGGCTGCGCTGCAATCTCTCCATCATCAGTTCGTTGGCTTTAAGCGCGGTCGTAAAGTAAGTCAGGCTTTTCTGGTATTTGAGCAGTTCTAGAACTTCCTTGTTGCGGGTTGAAAGCTGTAACTGGTCTTCCAACACGTCGACGACTTTGTTAATTTCTCGCAAGTAGGTCAGATACTTAGCTGCGATGTCGTGTAATAGGCGCAGTAAAAAACGCTGGCGTTTGCTTGTGGAAAGCGCTTTGGCACGCCCGGAAGCGAAATCCTGCAAAATAATACTTTCGTGCTTGCAAACCGTGAAAATATATTTCTCAGTCAGAATAATGCCTAAAGGGACCGTGAGATAAGGGACGTCTGCACTGACGCCTTGGAACTCGGGAATGCGTACGACGATTAGAAGTTCGCCATTTTCGCGTTCGATCCGGGCGCGTTCATCCAGGTCCAGTGGATAGGTGAAGTAATCTGATGGAATACCGAGCTGTTGAAGCTGGTTGATCTCTTGGGGAGATGGGTCGATAACGTTGATCCAGGCGCCGCCGATTGGCTCGTCCAGCGTTTTGAGTCCTGTTTCGGTGTTCTTGTAGATGGCAATCATGGTAGTCTCCTCTTGTCGCCGGCAAAAGCCGGTCTCTGGGTTCGGTTTTATGGAGGTTTCTTCTGGCTAACTAACGGTTCCCCAGGATGGGGAGGTTTGTCTTCGTTCATTTATGGATCTCCTGAATGTGTAGGTTTTCTCAGAATGAAAAACGCTTCCCGGTGCGGTCGAGCAGGTGGGAAGCGCAGGAGGCGTGTGCTGGCGCAGGCTGCTGCTTCAGGCAAGCGCCTCCCGTCGGATAGTACGTTTGGGCGCGTCGATACGGCGCGGGAGTCTGGCCTTAATCCGGCTGCTGTAGTTCAATTTTGAATTCCGCAATCTGGATCCGTCGATCATCGATTTACTTCTCCGAATGCTGTTTTTGAATGACAGCTCGATTTTTGAAAACACGCTGGCTTGATGGTTAGCTTAGACGCGCCACGAGATTAACACCAGCATTTTTAAAAGAATTGACATTGATTTAGGTTCGACGAAAAAACGGTACCCCCCATTAAGGTGCATGGGTAGTATAGCAAAACTGGCTAGAACCAGCAAGAGAATTGACCCCCAAGATTATCAGGGGATTTCAAGCAGGGCCGGTCGAAGTGGACTGAGATTATAAGAACGGGCCTGAAGTTGTGGAGAGAGCCTTATAGAAATCGTCCAGCCCCCAGCAAGATAAACTGGGGGCTCGATATTCAAGATCTTAAACTCACCTCAATGACCACTCCGTTCACTTGTTCACGAGCGCTGGATTGGGCCACTGAAATATTAGCACAGCAGCCAAAATCGCTACGTTGATCAAGATACCGACGCCTCCCTTGTTATCCAGATTCTGCAAGGCTCCATCCCAGAAAAGAAAATAGGTAATTGTAGAGAGTATGGCCACACTCACGATCACCGGACGCCACCAGTCCTGCTTCAAGAGGATTCCTGCACCGCTAACCACGAAACCGGTGGCTGCCAATACCAAGAAAAAGCTCGCCAGCGTTCTGGTGGTTTGATCTCCAAGCAGCCTCGAAAATGCCCAGGCGCCATCCGGCCAGACCATACCGGGTTGGAGCTCAAACAGCCTCCAGCTCTGTCCAAAGTACAACAGGTGAACCAGGCCGTGGAGTACAAAGAATACGCTGAATATGATTCTGATCATGATAATTTTCCTTCAGTTGATTTTTCTAAACGGATTCATACCCAATCAAACGCCGGGCCAGAAACGTGCTCTGGTGAATACATTCTCCTGAGTTCGTGGCCGAACCCAGCGATGAACGCAATTACGTACAGGATGGCGGATGCCAGCACAAAGAGCATAGCTGTATTCTGAATGATTTCAGGTTGTGTGAGGCCGGGGAAAAAGCCGAAAATCGCCATCTCCAAGCCGATCAGCATCACGAAAGTCGCCAGCACGAGTGTGGGCATCCACAACCTAGACAGGAAGGTCCAGGTGCTGCGCGGCAGCACTTTCCGCCACCCGTTCAGCGGCTTACCCATGCGCGTTGCAAAGGCATAGGCTGGGACAAAGAAGAATGCCTGCCCGATGCCGCCGCCCACCAGGAAGCTTAGAATGAACAATCCCAGGAAAACAGTGCGCCCATGCCTGGCAGGTAGGAACCAAATCGACCAAATGATGATGGCTGCCCCCACAACCATCGAAGCGATCCCGGTGGCCATAAAATTGGGGATGAGGGTAAAGGCATCCTCGGCGCCCAAGGGCCAGAATCTTTGCGCTTCTCCAATGGCATGGATAAGGAAGCCGCCAGTAGGCTGATTGCCTTGCAAGACCTCAAAGAGACCGTGGTTCACGCCCGAAAACAATCCAAAGAACACGCCGATGGTGGTGGCGATGATGCGGGTTGCGTTCAGGTTGTCGAAGGACGACCATTTCCGATTGGATACTGCTGCTTTCATAACTAGTTCTCCTTCGGTAGCATCAGGCTGCGCAAAATGTATACGACGCCGATCGTAATGAGCACTGTACGCAGCAGAGGAAGCTGCTGGATCACACCCGCACCAGAGAGCCCATATGCTCCCCAGATGGCAAACATCACAGCCAGGCCAATCGTGACCAGCACAGTGAATGGTGAGCCTATGGCATGCATTTCTGCGAGTTCAGCCGCATTGAAGTAGCGATAGAACTGCGGGCGGATTGCAAGGGCGATATGCAGCAGTGTGATAAGAAAACTGGCGCTGCTGCCCAGTAATAGACTAGGGTTTGAAATATCCATCGAGTGTCTCCAGAATTTAATCGCCTATCGCTCACGAGTTAGCGATAAGAGCACGTATCCCTTCCCATGCAAGTGCCGCATCAGCCCAATGAGTCCGGATTGATCTGTGTAGACCGTCGACAAGGTTGAGGCGTTACTTACTCGCACAATCGTCATTAGAAACGGGGTCATGGCGTTGAGCTCTTGCTCATTCAATTGACCTCGCAGCTCGATTTGGTAAGTACATAGATCGTTCAAGCGGCCTCCTTCTTGTTGATCCTATCTTACAGAAATTGGAAACGGCGCACACCACATGAAAATGTGATCTGCGCCGCAAAAAGATGTGATTTTCCGCTGGATGCAGCCTTACAAGATTTGTAATCGATGCGCGCTCTTGATGGCTTCGATACGGTTATTGACGTTTAGCTTGCCATAGATAGACTTGACATGCGAACGTACTGTGTTCAGAGAGATAAAAAGTCTCTCGGCGATTTCCTTATATTTCAACCCCTCACCCATCAGGCGCAGCACCTCCAATTCCCGGCTGGTCAGCGATTCGACCGGCGCCACCGGCAGGGTTCCAGCCGGTGAATGCGGAACAGGTCGCTCCACAGCAGTTTTTTTCGGCGCCTGCGATCGGGGAAAAGCAGCCAGGATTCCCTCGACATAGCTCGATTGCACGCTCCCAAGCTGGTTCCGCCTGACCAGTTCCGCCAGGGCTTCTGCTACCGCTGGGCCTTGCTCGACGAAAACACCGATGAAATCTTCCGCTTCAGCCATCTGCAAAGCGCGCACATAATCTGCCTGGCTGGCGGGATGGTCCTCCAATAGGGCCTTCATCTGGGCGCGCAGCAATAGCGCTTCCAGTGCAACGATCATGCACTGGCTGTGGAGCGCCCTCTCGATCAGGTGGTCTGCCAACTCGACACCGGATCTCAATCTGGCCGCATCCACTCCCATACGGGCCTGGTACAGGAGAACGTGCAAGCTGCTGTTGTACAACAGCCCAATCGAGTGAGGGATGCTTTGGCCAGGCGGGAGCTCAGGATAAGTGAATTGGCGGCCCTGAAAAGAGAAACCTTGTCCCTGTAGCGCCATCTGGGCTGCGGCGGGAAGATCGCGGGCAAGATAGACGCGTACTTGTTGGGAAATCGCTTCTTGCTCGACGTAGTTGGGGGTTTCCACCTGCATCAGGTCAACGGCTTTCTGGATTTCATGGGCTGCCGAATCTAAATCCCCCTCCATTTGAGACAAACGGGAGAGCAGCACCCGGCAATTAATCATGCCGGATTTATAGCCGCCCAGCGTGCTCAACTGGAGGGCGCGCACAAAATGGCGGCGCGCTGGTTCCATTTGATGCCACTGGTAATAGATCTCTCCAAGTATGCCATAAACGACAGTGGTGATAGGGGGCGGTGAACCTGATGCTTCTACCCGGCCACTTACCGGGGCGGCGATCTCGAAGGCCAGATGCAATTGACCGTGTTCAAAAGCCATCACTGCCAGGCCAGAAATGCTCATCATTTCGACGATGGCGTTACGCGCGGCCTGGGCATATTGAATGGCCAGTTGATAAGCCTCAACCGCCAGTCTGTAATCGTCCATTATCTGGTAGACAGACGCCAAACCAAAATGTGCCAGGGAGCGCACACGCTTATTATCTTCCGGAACGATTTCCAGCGCTTGGTTTGCCAGGGCAAGACTTTTCGTTATTTCCCCTTGCATATTCAGGAGTAAGGTCTGCATCACCAACCATTCAGCCTTTAACGACCGTCTCTCCTCTTCACTAACCTGTAGACTTGAAAAGGAGCCCTCCAGCCGTTCCAAATAGGGAGAAGCCTGCGAGTAAGCTCCGCGCAGCAAATGCATCCAGGCGAAGGCCAGGTTGGTCCTGGGACTATGGAAACGCCACTCTTCCGGAATGGCTTGCACCCAACCATTTACCGTCTTGGCATGTCCTTGCATGATCATTCCCAGCGCGTGGCTTTCGAGCAAATCCACAACCCGTGCGTAGTCTCCCGCCGTCAGAGCGTGGTGGACGGCCTCGCTCACCATGTCCGCCCGAGCATACCAGTGGCTGGCGCGTTGGTGTAGTTCAGCTATCATTTGCTTTTGGAGCGTGCCTTGAAGGTCACGCAGCAAGTCAGCGAACAGGTGGTGATAGCGGTACCATTGCCCTGTGTCATCCAGGGGGATCAGGAACATGTTGCTGTTGAGCAGCCAATCCAGCAAGGCTTGGCTATCTTCACGCCCGGTAACTTGATTGCACAAACGCCCATTCAGTTTGTCCAGGATTGAGGTTTCGAGCAGAAAATTTTGAATCTCCTTTGGCTGCCGGTTGAGTACTTCTTCGGTCAGGTAGCTCAAAATGAAGCGGTGGCTGCCGCTCAGTGCAGCAACGAAACCAGATGGGTTGTCCCGGTCCCGGACAGACAGGCCGGCCAGTTGTAAACCTGCAACCCATCCTTCGGTCTTTTCTGCCAATAAAGCCATGTCTGCCTGAGAGAGATCCAGTCCCATGATCTTGTCCATGAAGCGATGCGTATCTTGCATCGTGAAGCGTAAGTCCCCCGCCCGAATTTCGGTTAACTGGTTGTTGGCTCGCAGCCGGGCCAATGCAAGCGGCGGGTCTTCGCGGGTCAGCAGCACTAGATGCAGGGGTTTAGGCAAGTTTGCTGTCAGCTTTTCGAGAAAGTTAAGCATAGAGCCATCCTGGATGACGTGCAGGTCGTCCAAGACCAGCAAGAACGGCTCATCTATTGCCAAGATATCGTTGCACAAAGCCGCACAAAAGGCTTCACCAGAGGGCAATTGGCCGGAACGTAATACGCCTTCAACCTCCCGGCCCAGACTTGGGTTCACCTTTTGCAGGGCAGCGATGAAATAAGCAAAGAAGCGTCCCGGGTCATCATCCGCAGGATCTAGCGACAGCCAGGAAACCGGCCAACCCTCCAGCGTATTAAGCCATTGGCTGATACAGGTCGTTTTTCCGAATCCTGCCGGCGCCGAAACTAGCGTAATCTGCCGGCCGGATTCCAAGCCTTCATTAAGTCTTTGGATGAGGTGTGGGCGTTGGACTTGTTTGGCCGGGGGAGAGGGTGGGTGTAGTTTCGTGGCCAGTAAAATTCTCATCCTGCTTGCACTCCCGGTCATTACAGAGGATCGTAGCATTCCCCTGTAAGATACGCTAAAGAAAACTCAAGTAACGGGGGCCATAATATCTGGAGTCTATCATGGCTGGTCCAGCTTGGAATTTCTTTCGATAATCACATGGTAACGAGAGCATGTATAATTGAAACAGTTTGGGAGCGGGGATAAAGGTGGCTGTACAACGAGTAGAGGACATAGACGATTTACAGGAGTTCAGCAATGCAGTGGAATGTTCAGGTGGTTGCTTTGGGGGAGATTTTGCTCGCCATGGTTCTGGGCGGGGCGATCGGTTTTGAGCGTGAGCTGGCCGGCAAGCCGGCAGGTTTGCGCACGCATATGTTGGTCGCCGGTTCAGCAGCTTTGTTAGTTGCCTTGGGGAACATCATTGTGGCAACTTTCGAGCAAAGCCTGCCCTCGGATGCCATCCGCTCGGATCCCATCCGCATCATTCAGGCAATTATCGTCGGCATCAGCTTTCTCGGAGCAGGCACGATTTTCCGCAGTTCAGATGAAGGACAGGTAGTGGGGCTGACCACTTCGGCTGCGGTCCTTTTTACCGCAGGTATTGGCATCGCCGTCGGGCTGGCACAGGTTTTTCTGGCAGTCAGCGGCACAATCCTGCTGTTGGTCACGGTGCGTTTTCTTGGCTGGGTGGAGAGAAGGTTTATAGATTAAAAAGACCAGCCGGCGCTAACGCCGGCTGGTACCAGGAAACGCACAGGATAAATTACGCTGCAGCCGCCTGGTTGCTGCGCCTGAATTGAAAGTATTTGGAGATCTCAGCCGCCAGGGCAGGTATGAACAGAAGCGGCAATATCAATCGCCACTGTTCCCAACCCATGGTCGTGGTGTTGAAGATTGGCTGTAGGAAAGGCACATAGATCACCAGCAGCAGCAGGATGAATGACGAGACCACGCCCAAGTTCATATTGCGATTGTTGAATATTCCGATCTTTAATATTGGATAACGCTCGGATCGAGCGGTGTAGGCTCGTAGAAGTTCGGAGAAGGACAGCGTTACGAAAGCCATCGTCTCGGCGAACTCCGGCTGCTCAGGATGTAGTTGTAAACCAACCAGGTATGCAAATAGCGTCACTGCGGTGATGGCCACGGTTTGAACGGCGATCCCGGTTTGCATCAGACGGTTGATGATCGGTTCTGTTGGCGGGCGTGGGGATTGGTTCATAATATCCGGGTCGCCCTTTTCGGTTCCCAAGGCTAAAGCCGGAGCGCCATCGGTGATCAGGTTAAGCCACAGCAATTGTATGGCCGTCAAGGGCGAGCCTTTTGTAAACAGCGTGCCCAGGAAAATGATGGCGATTTCCGCCAGGTTGCAGGACAAGAGGTAGTACACGAACTTGCGTATATTGCTGTAGATCACCCGCCCCTGCTCCACTGCGGAGACAATACTGGCATAGTTGTCATCGGTAAGCACCATATCGGCGCTTTCCTTGGCTACGTCCGTGCCGGTGATGCCCATAGCAACTCCGATGTCAGCACGCTTGATGGAAGGCGCATCATTGACGCCGTCACCGGTCATTGCCACCACCTGGCCGTTGGCCCGCAGCGCTTCCACAATGCGCATCTTGTGTTCAGGCGACACCCGGGCGAAAACATCCGTATAGTTCACCTCGCGCTGGAGCTGCTCATCATCCATCTCATTCAGGTGCGGTCCGGTAAGTACCTGATGGCCGGGCTGCAACAAGTCGATCGATTCGGCGATGGCGCGTGCTGTATTGGGATAATCTCCGGTGATCATCACCGTGCGGATGCCGGCCTGGCGGGCTTTATTCAAGGCTATGGGAACCTCCGGCCTTGGCGGGTCGATCATGCCGATCAGTCCGACGAACACCAAGTCGTTCTCAATCGCCTTCACATCTTCGATGTCAGGGAGTTCAGGTGTAATGCGGTAAGCCATGGCCAGCACACGCAGGGCGTCCTGTGTCATCCGGTCGTTGGCGGACAGGATGCGCATGCGCATTTCCTCATCCAAAGGGGCAGTGAAATCGTCCATGCGTTGGTAATGACTGCAAAGCTCAAGCACAAGGTCCGGTGCGCCTTTGACGGTGATGGCGTACCAGGCTTGCTTTTCGGAATCGTAGAAGGGAGAAATGTCCTCGGGGTTCGGGTCTTTGATGCGGTGAATGGTGACCATGCGTTTGCGGGATGAGTCGAAGGGGATTTCCTGAGCGCGAGGATAGGCACTATTCAAGCCTTGCGAGGTGGCGCCCGCCTTGGTGGCTGCCACGATCAGCGCGCCTTCGGTAGGATCCCCAACCATGCGCAAGGTTTCTTGCGAATTGTCCGAACCGGTGGCTTCCAAGACGGCGTCGTTGTTCAAGCCAGCTACCCATAATGCGGTCAACGAGGCTGGATATTGGGTCAAATCTACCGGGTTATCGCATAAGCGGAACTCGCCTTTGGGAGAATAGCCGCTGCCGGTGATCTGTACGAATTCTCCGTCAACCCACATGCGCGTGGCGGTCATCTCATTCTGCGTCAGGGTGCCGGTTTTGTCGGAGCAAATTACAGTCGCCGACCCCAGCGTTTCGACGGATGAAAGACGCCGGATCAAGGCGTGTCGCTTGATCATCTCGCGCATGCCCAGGGCCAGGCTGATGGTGACCACGGCGGGAAGCCCCTCGGGCACGGCAGCAATTGCCAGACTGACAGCGATCAGGAACATCTCGACCGGGTCAAAGCCTCGCAGCCAACCGACCAGAAATACCAACCCGCAAACTGCCAGAGCGGCCCAGCCCAAAGTCTTGCCGAGCTGGTCCAGGCGACGCTGCAGCGGCGTGGGTTCCTGTTCCACCGATTGCAGCATCTCGGCAATCATGCCGATTTGGGTGCCCATGCCGGTGCCGACGACGACCCCTTTGCCGCGGCCGTATGTAACCAAGGTGCCCATGAATGCAGTGTTTTTGCGGTCCCCCAGGGGAATCTCCGCTTCCAATCGCGCTGAAGCATCCTTCTGTACGGGAACCGATTCTCCGGTTAGGGCGGCTTCGTCGACGCGTAAATTGACCGCCTCCAACAGGCGAACGTCTGCAGGCACGTAGTTGCCGGATTCCAACAGGACGATATCACCGGGTACAAGCTCTCGGGAGGGGATAATGTGCCGTGAGCCCCCTCGAATGACGTGCGCTTCCGGTGCAGCCAATTGGCGTAGCGCTGCCAGTGCTTGTTCTGCACGGCGTTCTTGCACCACTCCCAGGCCTGCGTTGAGCACCACGATCGCCATGATGGCGCCCGCCTCGATGTAGTCCCCTAGGACAGCCGAAACAACGGCGGCGACGATCAACAGAATGACTACAAAATTGTTAAATTGATCCCAAAGCATTTGCCAGAAGGTCGTTGGCGGCGCTTCTGTCAATTGATTTGGACCATATGCTTCTAGACGGTGCTGAACTTCCTCTTCGCTCAGACCTATTTCCGAGTAGGAGGCAAGTTCGCTGATGACTTCTTCTTTGCCTAAGGCGTGCCATTGGTGGCCATCGCGCTTGGGTGAAACGACTTGCGGCGTGAATTTTTCAACGGTCATGTCCGGCTCCATTTGATGAGCTCCGGCGTGTATATATGTTCCGCCGGGAGGCAGAATGTATTTTACCGGTTTTTTAATTCCTTTGCCGATTAATCTATTCTTATTCAAAGTGCTTGTGCAACATTTGTGACAAAAAGAATTATAGCATAAGCAACTTCTTGTGCACTTGTCAACTGAGGGATAATGGGGATGACAATCGTCACTTTTATTTAATCGAATCAGTTTGCTATAATGCTGGTGCAATTAACTAAAACCAAGGGAGAACATACATGGCTTATAAAAACGTAAAAATTCCTGCTAGCGGTGAGACCATAAGCATAACAAACGGAAAATTGAGCGTCCCAGATAACCCCATCCTTCCTTTCGTGGAAGGTGACGGCACCGGGCCGGACATCTGGCGGGCGACCAAACACGTTCTGGATTCGGCTGTTGAAAAAGCCTACCATGGTGGCAAAAAGATTCATTGGATGGAAGTTTTCGCAGGTCAAAAAGCTTACGATAAGCTCGGCTCCTGGCTCCCGGATGAAACGATACAGGCTTTCCGGGAATTCCTGGTAGGAATAAAAGGGCCGCTGACCACCCCTATTGGCGGCGGAATCCGCTCTTTGAATGTCGCGCTGCGTAAGGCTTTGGATTTGTACGTGTGCCAACGACCGGTACGTTATTTTACCGGTGTTCCTTCTCCCGTAAAACATCCGGAGTACGTGGATATGGTCGTATTCCGTGAAAATACAGAGGATATTTATGCCGGCATCGAATTCGAGTATGGTACCCAGGAAAACAAACATTTTAAACAGATCCTGAAGGATGAATTTCCTGAGGAATACGAAAAGATGCGTTTTCCTGAAACCTCTGGAATAGGCATCAAGCCGGTATCCAAGGAAGGCACGATGCGCCTGGTGCAGGCTGCCATCCAATGGTCTCTGGACAACAACCGCCGCAACGTAGCCCTGGTGCATAAGGGCAATATTATGAAGTATACCGAAGGCAGCTTCCGCAGTTGGGGCTACGAGGTGGCTGAAAACGAGTTTGGGGATCGAGTCTACACCTGGGCCCAATGGGAACGTACCCGTTATGAGCAGGGCGAAGAGGCTGCCAATGCTGAGCAGGATGAAGCCATCCAGGCCGGAAAATTGGTGGTCAAAGATGTAATTGCGGACATTGTTTTCCAACAAACCATCACCCGCGCCCGGGAATTCGACGTGCTGGCTACCATGAATCTAAATGGGGATTACCTCTCCGATGCCCTGGCGGCTCAGGTCGGGGGGATTGGTATTGCTCCCGGCGGCAACATTAACTACAAGACCGGGAACGCTATTTTCGAAGCCACTCACGGCACTGCTCCCAAGTACGCCGGAAAGGACGTGGTCAATCCAGGTTCGGTAATCCTGTCTGGCGAAATGATGTTCCGCTACATGGATTGGGATGCTGCCGCTGACTTGATCATCAAGGGTATGGAAGGTGCAATCGCTGCAAAAACGGTTACTTACGACTTCCACCGCTTGATGGATGACGCTACCAAGTTGAAAACTTCCGAGTTTGGCGATGCCGTTGTCCAGCATATGAGCGACTGAGGTCGTTAATTGCGCTTGTGCTCTAAAAAAGGGAAATCCAAACAAAGGACGGTCTCAACGGGACCGTCCTTTGTTGCCGGCACAGAGTTTTATTTTCCTTTAACCGTAATCTCGCTTTGATAAACTTTCTTTATAGTAAAATACCTTTCGAAGGATAAATACGATCCTTATTCGGTGTAGGAGTGCTCGGTGCCGTACGAGCACTGATTATTCGTGGTATTTCCAAATTGGATAGCCAATTTCGGGTGAAACTTGCTTTTTT
>Ga0207752_1000783_pt1 | contig 14888 bp, 10 predicted proteins | sample Pon2CUnioCityCA_6_FD_187272 | JGI IMG/M metagenome (GOLD analysis project Ga0207752, IMG submission 187272) | Marine sediment microbial community from Union City, CA, USA - Pond 2C Sediment 2 (SPAdes) | ecosystem: Environmental > Aquatic > Marine > Intertidal zone > Salt pond sediment ...
GGCTTGCGGAGAAAGTTTTCTGCCATCGCATATCGTCATAGCAGTTCATACGATTACGCCGACCCTAGGTTCAATAAATTATGCTCCAATTAGTAACAAGGACTGGCAAGCCATCGTGGCCAAGGGCGACACCGCCTGGCGCCTGCAGCGCAATGGGGGTAGCAACGCTATCGAGTTCGCTTGCACCGGTCTGCCGGTACCAGGAGCACTGGTCGGCAGCCTCTTCGGGACGGTGGGCGTGAACGATGGGCGCTGGCATCACGTCGCCGGAACGTTCGACAGCGGTCGTGTGTGTCTGTACGTGGATGGCAGGCTCGACATGGCCGCGGAGGCGGCGGGCTCAATCGGGATCAACGACTCCAACGTATTCATTGGCGCCAACGCGGAGAAACCGGGCCGCCATTGGAGCGGGCGGATTGACGACGTCCGCATCTACAGTTACGCCCTCAGTGACGGCGAAGTCGCCGCACTTGTATCAGACGTGTCTGTCTCGTTGCCCAGGTAGGTGCGATGCGACGGGGATAGGAAAACGCGCGAGAGTCGCCTCGGTGCTTTGCCGGCTCTGCATCAGGCAAAGACGGGACGCAGAATCCACGGGAGAATGAAGATGAACCGAGAGCTCCTGGCGTATGTTGTTGTGCCCATTCTGGCAATAGCCATGGTGGTCGCTGTGATCGTGGGTGCGGCCAAAGGCGACGCCCGTGCCTTATCCGCGGGATTGATCATCGGTCTCTATGTCGTCGTGATCTCGACCAACGTTTCCCTCGGAAGACAAATGAAGAAAGAAGCAGAGAGACTACGAGGTGAAATCACGGATCTGCGTGAGTCACTCAAAGCGCACTGACCTTGCTCTATCATTCAGCGCGTTGTGTCGCAGACGCACGTCTTCCGGCCACGCTAATTGATGATCCCGCGAAGGTGACCGAGCGCCAAATGGAGCGACGGACGGCAGGCAACTGCTCTCGTCCGGCAGTAATGCAAATCCAGTAGTCAAATGCAGTTACGGCGGGATAATATTTGCACCCCACGAGAGAATTGCTGCAATCTCGGTGAGATTCTGGTATCATAAGACTTCAAGCGTGTATGAGTGTTTCAGTGAACGGTCCACGGGAGATCCCGGATCAAACAGGCGGACAGGAGGTGGCCGATCATGTCTGAGAGCGGTTCGCAGAGGCGGCGCATTGGCGCCGGGGCAATCAAGATGGTGGGTGCGGCCGGCGTGGTCGTCGTTGTCGTGGTAGTGGCCCTTTGGCTCAGGGACGTCAAAGGCGATCGCGAATCCCCGGACCATCTGGCGACCTTCACCGCGCTGCGCGGCCCCCTGACCATCAGCGTGCTCGAGTCAGGCACCGTCAGGGCCAAGGACCAAATCGTCATCAAGAATGAGGTGGAGGGACGGACCGCCATCATCTTCCTTGTGAACGAAGGCGCCCACGTCAAGGAGGGGGAACTGTTGGTCGAGCTGGACTCGAGCAAGCTCAAGGACGCCCTCGTCGATCAGGAGATCCAGGTCCAGAATGCCACCGCCGATCTGGTGGAAGCCCAGGAGAACGTGGCGGTGGTGAGGAACCAGGGCGAGAGCGACGTGGCCAAGGCCGAGCTCACGCTGCAGTTCGCCGAGCAGGACCTGCAGCAGTACACCGAGCCCAATGGGCTCTACGACAGCGAGGTCAAACAGATGGAGGCGACCATCAGTCTGCGCGGCGAGGAGCTGATCCGCGCACGCGATTCGAACGACTGGTCCACCCGGCTGTATGCGGAGCGGTACATCTCGGCCAACGAGTATCTGGCTGACCAGCTTACGGTCAAACACGCGCAGTTGGAACTGGAGCGATCCAAGAACGATCTTATGATCCTGGGCAAGTACACGTACGAACGCCGGATCGCCGAGTTGAAGAGCGAGGTGGACCAGGCCAAGATGGCCCTGGAACGCACGGTGGGCCAGGCCCGAGCCAACAACACGCGGGCCGAGGCCAGGCTCAAGGCCAAGGAGGCCGAGCACAAGCGCCAAGTGGGGAAACAAGAGAAGGCCGAAGATCAGATCCGCAAATGCAGGATCGTCGCCCCGGCCGACGGCCTGGTGATCTACGCCACCAGCGCAGATCGCAACGTCTTTAACATGGGTCGGGAGGCCCTGGACGAGGGAGTACAAGTGCACGAACGCCAGGAGCTCATCCATCTGCCTCAGACGGAATCGGTCCTGGCCGAAGTGGACGTGCACGAGGCCAACCTGCGCAAAGTCCGGGCCGGACTGCCCGCGATCGTAACCTTGGACGCCTTGCCGGGCGAGCGGTTCTTCGGAACGGTCCGGACCATCGCCCCATTGCCGAATGCCGGTATGCCCTGGCTGGCCGACGTGAAGCTCTACAAGTCGGAGATCGACCTGGACGCCGACAGCAGCATGTTGCGCAGCGGCATGAGCTGCAAGGCCGAGATCGTCATCGCGCAGCATGAAGACGCGGTCTATGTCCCGCTCCAGGCGGTCCTCAACGTGGGAGGCGAGCCCACGGTCTACGTGCTGGAGAACGGCATTGCCGTGGCGCGCAAAGTCAAGACGGGCCTGGACAGCAATCGCATGATCTGCATTGAGCAGGGGCTGGATGAAGGCGACGTAGTTCTGCTGGCCCCACCGCTGGATGAGGCCTCGGTCGAGGCCGAGGCCGCGTCCGCGGAGGAACCCGAGGATTCGGAACCGAACACCGTAGCGGAATCACCCGACGATATGAAACGTAAGATCCGCGACCAGCTCGAGAACGCGGCAGCGGCGTCCCCTACGCCCTCCGGCCAGCCGGCCGCACCGCAAGGGCAGGCCCCGGGTCAGATGCGCCAGCCATCGGCCGAGGAAATCACCGAAGCGCAACAGAAGATGCAGAAGCTGATGGACAGCCTGTCGGACGAGGAGAAAGAACGGCTAAAGAGTATGTCTGTACAGGAGCGGGCTGAGTTCCTCAAGGGGAAGTGGGAGGAGATGGAGTAGACCATGCGGCAGGTCCACCATCGCAAACGCGGCCCAATGGGCCGCGGCAAGGAGAGGTCAACATGAGGACCTTTCGTTTTGCGCGCAACATCTGGCTGGGCATCGAGAACCTGTGGTTGCACAAGCTCAGGTCGCTGCTGACCGTGTTGGGCGTGGTCTTCGGCGTGGGCAGTGTGGTGGCCATGCTTTCCGTGGGCGAAGGCGCCAGCCGGGAGGCCTTGGAGCAAATCAAACGGCTGGGCAGCACCAATCTGCTCATCTCGTCGGTGAAGCCCGCCAGCGAGCAAATGAAGGGGCAGATGGCCTCATTCGTGAGTGTCTATGGCCTGACCTATGAAGACCACGCACGAATCACCGACAGCTTCCTGACTGTCGAACGGACAGCCCCGGTCAAATCCATGCGTCAGGACGCCTCATTGCATGGTCGCACGATCGAGTTGCGCGTCGTGGGCACGACGCCGGACTGGTTTGATTTGGTTCCTCGGGACATCCTGGCCGGACGGGTCCTGCTGGACTCCGACGCCGAGCGCATGGGTGCCGTGGCCGTGCTCACGGAATTCGGGGCGCGCAAACTCCTGGCCACCGAACGCACCATCGGTCAGAGCATTCGCATCGGCGCGAACGCTTTTGAGGTCGTCGGCATCGTGCGCAGTGTCGGAGGCCAGGCCGGGAACATCCAATTGCCCGACGAGGAGATCGATGTGTACATTCCGATCGGCGTGGCTCGGTCTTACTACGGCGATCTGCATGTCCGCATGGGGACCGGATCAGTCGATGCCGAGCAGGTCCAACTGCACCAGATCATTGCCCAGGTCGACGCCCCCGAGCACGTGGAAGCTGTGGCCCGGGCCATCGAGCACCTGCTCGGACGATTCCATACGAAGAAGGACTACATCACACACGTCCCTCTGGCTCTGCTGCGTGAGGCCGAGGCCACCAAGCGGCGCTTCAACATCGTCCTGGGATCCATCGCCGGCATCAGTCTGCTGGTCGGCGGCATCGGCATCATGAACATCATGCTGGCCTCGGTGACCGAACGCACTCGCGAAATTGGCATCCGGCGCGCCATCGGCGCGAAACGTCGCCAGATCATCTGTCAGTTCCTCATCGAGACCGTGGTTCTCTCGACCGTCGGTGGCATCATCGGTCTCGGCATCGGCGCGGTGATTCCACGTCTGATCACCACTTTCTCCGGGATGGAGACGATCCTGACGCCGGCGGGTGTCGTACTGCCTCTGCTCATCAGCGTCTCTATCGGTGTGCTCTTCGGCCTCTATCCCGCGGTGCGCGCCGCCCAGGTCGATCCGATCGTCGCGTTGCGCCACGAGTGATCGGCCGACCTGATGCGAGATCCACAAGCGCAGCGGCCGGTTGAACAAATCAGCGACCAAGACGGCCAAAGACATCCGCAAGCGTGACGCGAAAGCCGCAACTCGCGGCCGAAGTGAGCGCGACGTGCCCCCTCAAGCTGTCGGACGCGCTCGGCGCATGGAAAAAGGGCTGCGGGTGAGATCCGCAGCCCCAAGAAGAAGATGTGCACAGGAAGAAAAGTTACAGCGTTCTTCGCCTGTGCAGCGAAATCGTCACACTGCCACCCAACAGGGCCAGCAGCAACGCGCCAGGCGCCGGCACAGGCGGTGGTGGCGGCGGAGGTGGTGGCGGTGGCGGTGGCGGCGGAGGTGGCGGGGGAGGTGGCTCATCAAGCAGCCGCACAGCCCACTCCTCGAAGGTGCCATCGGAGCCCTCGTTTTCGCCGAACCTGGAATACAGATACACGTAGTCGCCGCCCGTGAGTAGGTCGTCCGGGATGTACGCAAACATGTCTCCGGCACCACTCCCGGAGGTGAGATTGCCATCCAGAAGGATGAAGGTGTCTCCGCCCGCATCAAGGTCAAAGACCTTTGTCCCCAAGCTCGGGTATCCGGTGTTGTCCGGCGTGCTTGACATGTAGATCTCGATCGTATCGAGCGAGAGCAGACCCTTGGTGCCGCCGGACTCATGAATATCCAGAAGGAACTCTCGGTAGAGAACATCGTTCATCAGGACAGTCGGAACCTCATTCAGCAGCAAGTTCCTGTTGAAATTGCCGTCGGTCTTCTCGTCAAATTCGACGGGACGGTAACCGCTGTTGTAGCCCTCTTCGATGGGATTGTCTTGCATGCGCACAAACGACGAAATGAGACCGGTCCCCGTGGAGCTCGGATCGATCTGCTCGAAGTAAGCGCCGTTAACGGTGCCGGACGACCCTAGTGTCGTAAGATCCAGCATCGCACCCGCCGGTAGCACACATACTGACAAGATCACTACCGCCGCAACGATTTGAGGACCTGCTCTTCCTAATGGAAACATGGCCCTTCCTCCTTATTTTAGACAAACTATCACCTGCCGTCACCTGCCATTTGGACGACCATTCACCATCTTCTATTGTACCCATACACCCCTAAATGTCAACGCGAATACGTAAGTATTTTCCTGTATTCCCTGGATTTTCTATTTTTTGATCACCCTGCCAAGATTCAAAGCTTGGATCTCCTTCGGCTGGTTCCTCGCGACAGGAAGGGTCTATCCCGCTCCCAAGCACAGATGAGGGACAGAACCGGCCCCGAACATGCGCGCCTCCGTGTGCGTCGCACAAGACCCGCTCTTTCCGTCCTCGATGTAACCTGTTTCCTAACAAGCAGTTGCGCGATCTCCATCATTCGGGCTCCCTTCTGCATCGCCGCCGACATATCTTCCCATTGAGTGGATGCAGAACTCGCTAACGTCTTTTCAGCGTGCCCAGGAAGGCCGCGAAGGATTCCGGGGCAGGGGCTTCAACGGAGATTTCCCTGCCAGAGGGCAGATTGAGGGTCAGTTTCAGAGCGTGGAGCAGCATTCGTGAAAGCGAAAGGTTGGCTGTTATAGGACCATAAAGGGGGTCGCCCACGACGGGGTGGCCTATGTCGTAGAGATGCACGCGAATCTGGTGGCGCCGGCCCGTATGCGGATAAACCTCGACAAGGGTGTGCTCGCTGAAGCGTTGTACGACGAGAAAACTGGTGAGACTATTTTTCCCCTTTTCGGCGTCGACCGCCACGCGGCCGGAGCCAAACTGTCGCAGGGGCTTGTCGATCACACCGCGATCGTCGGGGATGACGCCGTGGGTCAAGGCCACATATTTTTTGCGCACTGCTCGTGCCTCGAACTGCTGATTGAGCCAACGATGGGCTTGGGCATTCCTCGCAAAGACGATCACGCCGCTGGTTTCCTTGTCGAGGCGATGCACGATGTAAAGCCTCTCATTCCGCTCGGCGCAGAGCATCTGGAAGAGCGACGCCGTTTCCGGACGCCGTTCCGGGATCGCGGCCAAGCCTTCCGGCTTGTTGACCGCCACGATGTCGGCATTCTCAAACAGAATCTGGATCATTGCATTCGAGACTTCCTGCGGATATTCGTCCAACTGCCGATGGGGGGACATCGGTCTTCGTTTTCCCCCGCAAGACTGCCGCAAGCACCTGCACAGTATACAGAAGTATGATAGGATGGGCGAACCATGAACGTGAATCGCTTTTTTGTTCAGAAGTCGGGGTTTGAGGGTGAGTTGGTTCGGCTGAGCCCGGAGCAGGCGCACCAGGTTTGCCATGTGCTGCGGCTCACGCCGGGCGATTCAATCATCGTCCTTGATGACAACGGAACCGAATATGACGTGACGCTGACAGCAGTCCGTCTGCCCGAGACGGTTGGGCGGATCACGGGTAGGCAGCCCGCTCGGGGCGAGCCGCAGGCCAAGCTCACCCTTTTCCAGAGTCTCCTGGCGCGGGAGAAATTCGAGTGGGTGCTGCAGAAAGCCACCGAGGTGGGCGTGACGCAGTTTGCGCCTGTCCTGACAGAGCGGAGCATCGTGCGCGCCAGGCTGATTGAAGGCAAGAAGCTGGATCGCTGGCGGCGTATTGTGACGGAGGCGGCGGAGCAGTCACATCGCGGCCGGGTTCCCACGCTCGATCAGACGATCACGTTCGGCGAGGCCATCTCGCGCCTCCGTGATTTCGACCGCGCCCTGATCGCCGCGCCATCTCCCAAGGCCGTGTCGCTGCCCGATGCGCTGCGAGATCTCGGCCGGGGAGCCGTCTCCATTGGCTTGATGATCGGCCCGGAGGGAGGATTCAGCGACGCCGAGGTGAACCTGGCGTGGGAGACCGGTGCAATCCCGATCCACCTGGGGCCTCGCATCCTGCGAACGGAGACCGCGGCGGTCGTGGCCTCCGCGCTGATCCTGTATGAACTCGGCGATATGGAGCCTCAGACCTATGGCGACCGGTAAGCTGTCCCTCGTTGCAACACCGATAGGCAATCTCGGCGATATCACCTTGCGAGCGCTGGAGACGTTGCGCGAGGTCGATTATGTCGTCAGCGAGGACACGCGCAGGACCGGGCTGCTGCTCAAGCACTTCGAGATCAGCAAGCCGCAGATCTCGTGCCACGAGCACAACGAGCGCCGGGCGGTGCCGAGGATTGTCCGCCTGCTCGAAGAAGGCCACTCCGTCGCCGCGGTCACGAGCGCGGGCACGCCCAGCATTTCCGATCCCGGCTTCATCCTGTTGTGGGAGGCGATTCACGCGGGCATCGAGGTGACGACGATCCCGGGCCCAGCCGCGTTTGTCACGGCCCTGGTCCTCTCCGGCATGCCGGTGCACAGCTTCACCTTCCGCGGCTTCCCCCCGAGCAAGCCGGGCAAGCGACGCCACTACCTCGAAGCCGACAAGGATTCGCCATACACGCTCATTTATTACGAAAGCCCCTTTCGGCTGGGAAAGCTGCTGTCCGATGCGCTGGAGGTCTTCGGCAATCGCTACGCGGCCATCGCGAAGGAGCTGACCAAAATCCACGAGACCATCCGCCGCGGCCGCCTCTCCGAACTCCTCGACGACCTGGAAGAGAACCCCAAAGGCGAATACGTCGTCCTCATCGCCGGCAAAGACTTCAAATAGGCCCGTCCCGCCAAACCGCTAATCCAGCCCAGGATCACGCCCCGCCCTTAGATCGTGCGGAGCAGGTGGGCGGCGGCTTTGGCGCCCCGGAGGAAGCTGTCGAGGCTGAAGTGTTCGTTCGGGCCGTGCGGGCGGTCGCTGTCCAAACCGAAGCCCATCAGGATGACGGGGCAGCCCAATTGCTCGACGAAGGTGGTGACCACCGGGATCGAGCCGCCGCAACGGATGAAGGCGGTCTCGTGGCCGAAGCCTTGGCGAAGGGCCTCCTGTGCAGCCTGGATGACCGGGGTGTTCACATCGAACAGCACCGGCGGGCTCATCGCAAACTCGGTAAGCTCCAGGCGGACCGTGTCCGGACAGACGGCGCGCAGGTGCTCGAAGACCTGGTCGCGGATCTTGGCCGGGTCCTGGTGCGGCACGAGTCGCGCGCTGATCTTGACGGTGGCGCTGGCCGGGATGATCGTCTTGGACCGCTGGCCCTCGTAGCCGCCGAACATGCCGTTGATCTCGAACGTGGGACGGGCCCAGAGCCGCTCCAAGGTACTGTAGCCGGCCTCGCCGTGCAGACGCGGTACGTCCAGCTCCCGGGCCAGGGCCTCGTCGTTGAAAGCGAGCTTGCGGAAATTCTCGCGCTCCCAATCTTCCAGCGGCGCGACGTCGTCATAGAAATGCGGGACCAGGATCTTGCCGTCCGGCGATACGCAGTCGGCTAAGATCTGGGCGAGGACCATGGCCGGGTTGGCCACGGCGCCGCCGAAGGCGCCGGAATGGATGTCGCTGTTCGGGCCCTTCACAGTAGCCTCGAATGCGAAGATGCCGCGCAGCCCGTTCGTGATGGCCGGCGTATTCGCGTCGTACATGGTGCTGTCCGAAACGATCACAGCGTCGCACTTCAGCTCCTCCCGCGCCTGATCGATGTAGCGCGGCAGGGCGTCGCCGCCGGACTCCTCCTCGCCTTCGAGCAGGAACACCACCTCGCAGGGCAGCTCGCCCTCGGTCTGGAGCAGGCTCTCGACGGCTTTGACATGGGCGAAGACTTGGCCCTTGTCGTCCGTCGCGCCGCGGCCGTACAGGATGCCGTCGCGGACCGTCGGCTCAAACGGCGGCGTCTTCCATTCGTCCAGCGGATCCTCGGGCTGAACGTCGTAGTGCCCATAGACGAGCACGCGGCGGGACTTCTTGCCCTTCGCATCCGCGCGGACGATCGGCTGGCCGCCGACGTCGATGAGTTGAGCTTCTACGCCCAGCGTGCGGAAATGCTCCACCAGCCATTCGGCGCAGGCCCGGGTGTCCTTGTCGTGCGCGCGCTGGGCGCTGATGGACGGAAACCGCATCCACTCCTTGAGCTCTTCGATGAAACGCTGCTGATTCGCGTCAACGTACGCTTGGACTCGGTCTGTCATTTGGGTGCATCCTCTCGTTATAGTCGCCTAGTTCTGTCTGCTCCGGATCGTGGTCAGGTAGAGCCAGAGCGTGACAAAGCCCAGGAGCACGACGCCGACAATGCCGCCGAAGGGCATGGTGCGCCCGGTGAAATGCTCGATGATCGGCAGCTCGATATCGAACTGCTTGAGAGCGACGATGGGAATGGCTACGAGGATTCCCATCAGGGCCTCGCCGGTAATGAGGCCGGAGGCCATGAGCAGACCCCGGCGGTCCGAGGCCTCCACCTCCTGCGTCTCACTGCGACGGATTCTGTGATAGTGTTTGACCGCCAGACTGACGAGGCCGCCGATGAAGATCGGCACCGACAACTGGAACGGCAGATAGAACCCGATCGCGACCGCCAGCACCGGCGTCCGGAATGGATACTTCCGCGCCTGCAGGTACACGTCCAGCGCGATGATCAACACCGCCACGGCCATGCCGATACCGAAGTACATCCAGGGAAGCCCTCCCTGGAAGACCCCCTTCGCCACCGAAGCCATGAGGTTGGCCTGCGGCGAGGACAGGGCCTTGGGCCCCGCCCCTTCCATGCCGGCGAAGCCGTAAGCGTTCTGCAGAAGAATCAGGACCGGCCCGATGATGAGGGCGGCCGAAGCCGTGCCCAACATCTCCATCAACTGCTGCTTCCACGGGGTGGTCCTGACGAGACGGCCGCACTTGAGGTCCTGCATGACATCGCCGGCAATCGCAGCGGCGCAGCAGACCACGGCGCCGATGATGACCGCCGCGGCCGGACCCTTCTCGGCCCCCACGCGCATGCCTGCCGCGAAAACCGCCTTGCACCACGCCCACAAACCCAGCTCCTTCGGCCCGCCGATTTCCATCACGCCCATCAGCAGACACAGCAGCAACGCTGAAACCAAGACGGTCGAGATGGTCACCCCGGAAATCGGGTTGTTCGACGAGCCCACCAGGCCCGCCATGTACCCCGCCACCGCCGCAAAGAGAAAACCGGTGACCAGCATGACAAGAGCCATCACGAGCGATATCGGGATCTGCTGAACGAAATGCTGGTAGACCAGGAATAGTGGGACGACAGAGCCGATGATCAGAAAGATGATCCAGTGCATCGGGAGGTCTTTTTCCGTCCGCTCGATATCAGCCTTGCCGTCCCGGATCTGTCGATAAGCCTTCAAGCCGCTGGCCACTCCGCTGACCAGCGATTTTCGCATGTGAAAGATGGTCCATAAGCCACCGATCAACATCCCGCCCACGCCGATGTAGCGCGTTCGTTCGGACCAGATTCTTCCTGCGTACTCGAGTGCTTCGACCGAGGTGCCAAGCTTGGCCTCGATCTTTGCATTGCGCTCCTGGGCCGCTTCCATCTCGACGTTCTGGGCATTCGGATCGATCTCTTCGTAGGCCAATGTAAACACGTTCCAGCCATCCGGATTCTCCGCCTCACTTTCGAGCTGGTATGCAGGCCACTGGTCCTGGGCGGCGACAATCGGAATCGTGACCAGCCAGTTGGCGGCGCCGCCGATGAAGATCAGAATGGCGATGTTCAGCCCGACGATGTAACCGACGGACAAAAGCGCCGGACTGAGATTCGACCCGAAGTACGCGATGGAGCTTTTCGCGCGGACGGCGCCCTGCATGACCTCAGGCCAGAGGCCGACGGCGTTGGCGCCGAGTTTGAACAATCCGCCCGCCACGGCGGCCTTGACGATATACCAGATTCCCGAGGCGTCCGTGCGTCCGGTCTCCAGCACCTTGGCCGTCGCGACGCCCTCGGGGAATTGGAGCTTCTGTTCTATAATCAGGGCGCGTCGCAGGGGGATGGTGAACAGCACGCCGAGCAGGCCGCCGAAGCCGGCGATGACCGCAACCCAGAAGTAGTTGAACTGATCCCAAAAACCCAGCAACAGGAGGGCCGGGAGCGTGAAGATCACCCCGGCGGCAAGCGACTCCCCCGCCGATGCGCACGTGCCGATCAAGTTGCACTCCTGAATGCTGCTGCCTCGGAAGAACCGCATGATCCCCAGCGCGATCACCGCGGCCGGGATGGCGGCCGAGACCGTCATCCCCGCGAACAGACCCAGGTAGGCGTTCGCCGCCGAGAGGATCACTGACAGCAGCACGCCGAAGAAGAGGACCTTGATCGTGAGTTCCTGCGGTGCGTTGTTGTTGTCGTTCATCCGTGTCTCCCAGAATCAACCTGCAAACGGCTACTTTACGAATTGCTCCGCGAAGTACCGGGCGGTCAGCGGCTCGCCGGTGGCGCGCTCGATCATTTCGTTCCATGGATACAGGTCGCCGGCCGCGAAGACCTTCTCCCTCAGGAAGCGCCCGGCCTTCTCCCGGCCGACGTAGCTGACATCCTTATCCGACCTGAGGGCGAGCACCTGGCTCACGATGTGGTGGTGCAATTGCGAAGCGAACAGCTCGCCCAGCATGTAGTTGTGGTAATAGCACGGGGCGACCGTGAAGTGAATCTTGGCGGCCCAGTCCGGCTGGTCGCGATCGGGGGGACGGTTCACGAGCTGGTACTTCTCGACCAGGTCCCACCACAGCTTGTTGAGGTCCTGGTCGGGGTCGGCGTACAGCTCCTTCTCGAAGAAGTACATAACCATATCCCAGCGGGCGAAGATGAGCTGCTTGAGCTGGGCGTACCGGGCGCCGACCTTTTCGATCTCGGCCCGCTGCGCATCGGACAAGCCGAGCATCTTCTGCATCCAGGCGGGATGGCGGCTGAGCCGGCCGAAGAACATCGCCATGCCCTCCGTGGTCAGAGGGTGCGCGGGCGAGCGCAGCAGGTACGGCGCGTCGAAGTCGAGGTACTTGTCGTACACGCCGTGACCCAGCTCGTGCAGGATCGTCTCCATCCAGGTCTCGTTGTTCTGGAGGTTGCACAGAATCCGCACGTCGCCCTCGCGGTCGATATGGGTGCAGAATGCGTGCGGGTTCTTGCCCTCCTTTTCGTACAGGTCGCTCTGTGCGAGGATCGCGCCGACCGGCAGGCCGATGCCGGTATAGAATTTCTCGGCCAGTTCCCTGACGTCCTTGTCCTCGTAATAGACGTCGAGGTCCAGCTCATAGACCATCGGCGTCTCCTGGAAGAACGGATCGTGGTAGTGCCACGGCATCAACTCGTCGACCGCCACCCCGCACTTCGCGGCCAGGACGCGGTCCAGGTCCTTCTTGACCCGCGAGAAGGGCGCATCGGTCAACTGAATCAACTCCCGAAAGATCCCGTCCAGCTCCCGAACATCCTGCTCTCCGGTAGCCAGCGCCATCGTGTGGTAGTTGTCGAAGCCGAGCTGGCGGGCCGCCTGGTTGCGCATCTTGATCAGGCGCAGCAAATCGCCGGAAACGACCGGGCCAACCTGCTTGCTCGCCAGCCAGGCCTTGTGGCGCATGGCCGAGTCCGTCTCGTCCTTCAGAATTTGCTTGATCTCATTATCGGTGACCTTCCGCCCGTCAATCGTCCCGCGGAAGATGCTGAAGTTCTTCTCGATTTCGGTGCCTAACTCGACGATCTGTTCGAGCAGCTTCGGCTCGATCTGATTGGCCAGGTAGGCGTTGTGGAGCACCGTCAGTTGCCGGGCCAGCAGACGGTCCTTAACCTGCCCGGATTGTTTGAGCTCCTTGAGAAAGGAAAAATCCTTGGGGTCGCTGTAGATCCGGCGGATCTGCAGCGTCAGGGCGCTGGAGCGGTCGTACGCACTTGGATCGCCCGTGACGGCAGCCTCCCACCAGGCCAGGTTCGCCTGCTTCTCCAGCGGCTTGACTTTCTCGACGTGTGCCGTGATGAATGCCTTCAACGTCTGCTCCTTTTCACTCAATGCGTACCCGCGCGACGCCACCACAACCAGAACCACCACGATCGCAACATTCAACCGCTTCATCATCTTATATGCCTCCCTAACCAAGGCCGACACGTGAAAAAAGCTGTGCAGGGCACACGCGACTGCCGGCCAAGCCCATCAACCTTCAATGCTCCGTTCGTTCGACGAACGAATGTACCGACATTCGCCGGGCATCCTAACAGCATTGCCCCGCCGAATCAAGGCTGCCACGCCGCCGCCCCTGCGAGGCCGACTTTTGGTTGCCGCAGGCCGGCAATATGGATAACATGGCCGCTGCCGGCAGGAGGGAAGTGAATGGCGTGCTTGGAAGGCGACGTATGCCGTACTGAACGTCAGAAATGAAGAACCAGGAGCAATGCGGAATCGACTATGGCCCAACGCGAATATCTGACCACACCGTTGCCCACGACGAAGATGCCCGGCGGCATCCCGTACATCCTCACGAACGAGGCCGCCGAGCGTTTCGCCTTCTACGGCCTGACTGGCGTGCTCGTGATGTTTATGACCACGCATCTGCGCGACCCGATGTCCGACGTGCAGGCCCAGGAGTACTTCCACTGGTTCAAGTTCGCCGTGTACTTCACGCCGCTGCTCGGCGCGCTGATCTCGGATATCTGGCTGGGCAAATTCCGAACCATTTTCTTCTTCTCCCTCGTCTACTGCGTGGGTTTCTTCTGGCTGCTCTTCGACATGACGCGAAGCGGGCTGGCAGTCGGTCTGATTCTGATTGCCATCGGCTCCGGCATCATCAAGCCCTGCGTCTCGGCCAACGTCGGCGACCAGTTCGGCCAGACGAACAAGCACCTGCTCAACAAGGTGTACCATTGGTTCTACTTTGCGATCAACCTCGGTGCGGCGATTTCCATGTTCCTGTGCCCGTGGCTTCGCGCCAACTACGGCCCACGGGCGGCGTTCGCCGTCGTGGCCGCCCTGATGGCGCTCGCCACCTTCGCCTTCTGGATCGGCAAATGGCGCTACGTCCACGTCCCGCGCGGCGGGGCGGCGTTCGTCAAAGAGTCCTTCAGCGGCGAAGGGCTCCGGGCCATTCTGAAGCTGTCCATTATCTACCTGTTCATCGCCGTCTTCTGGTCCCTCTTCGACCAGTCGCAGTCGGCCTGGGTGAATCAGGCAAAGGACATGAACCTGCGGTGGCTCGGCATCACATGGCTGCCGGACCAGATCCAGGCGTTCAATTCCGTCCTGATCCTGATCATGATCCCGCTGTTCGCCAGCGTGATCTATCCGGCCATCAACCGCTTCTTCGCGCTGACGGACCTGCGCAAGATCGGCATCGGCCTGTTCGTGGGCGTCCTGTCCTTCGTTGTCCCGGCCCTGATCGAAGGCCGGATCGCCGCCGGCGCCAAGCCGAGCATCGGGTGGCAGTTCGTCGCGTACATCTTCCTGACCGCCGGTGAGGTCATGGTTTCCATTACCGGCCTCGAATTCTCTTACACGCAGGCGCCGATGAAGATGAAATCATTCATTATGAGCATCTTCCTGCTATCGATCGCGCTCGGCAACGCCTTCACGGCGGGTGTAAACGCCGTCATTGAAAGGCCGGACGGGTCAAACCTGCTCGTCGGAGCAAACTATTATTGGTTTTTCGGGGGCGCGATGCTCGTTTCCGCGATCCTCTTCATCCCGGTCGCGCGGTGCTACCCCGTCAAGGACTACATCCAGGACGAGGCC
>Ga0207752_1000784_pt1 | contig 14880 bp, 5 predicted proteins | sample Pon2CUnioCityCA_6_FD_187272 | JGI IMG/M metagenome (GOLD analysis project Ga0207752, IMG submission 187272) | Marine sediment microbial community from Union City, CA, USA - Pond 2C Sediment 2 (SPAdes) | ecosystem: Environmental > Aquatic > Marine > Intertidal zone > Salt pond sediment ...
TGCACCGAGGTCGTGCGCGGGGAGGCGATGGCGCGCAACGTGCCGATCGTGGTCGTGCGCGACGATCGGGCGCGGGTTACCCACGAGGCAGCCATTGGCAGCGTCAGCCAGAAGGAGCTGGAGACGCTGATGGCGCGAGGTCTGGATGAGGAGGATGCTGTGGACATCATCATCCGGGGGATGCTGGCGTAGGTGGTGAGAGGTTGTGAATTCCCCGAACGGTGGCATAATATCTCGCTATCACCTTTCAGAGGCGCCATTCCGATGGCGCGCTGTGCGAAAACACGTAGACAATAACAAGATGGAAGGTGACAGGGGATGAGGGGTCAAATGCAGTTGCGATATCGGTTGTGGATAGCTTTGCTGTTCCTGGCGTTGGTTCTCACCTGGGGCGGGAGCACAGGCCGGGCTGCGGGTGGGACGGTGGTGCGGATGATCTATTTCACCGCTGAGGATTGCTCCCATTGCAACGCTGTCATCGACGAGGTATTAAAGCCGCTGCAGGAGAAGTACGGCGATCAACTGCAGATCAAGATGGTCGAGATCTCGGACCCGGCCAACTACGAGATGTTGATCCAGGCTGAGGAGATGTTCAACGTAGCTCCGGAGGAGCGGGGTCTGCCGACGTTGGTCGTTGACCAACAGGTGCTCATCGGAGAGGATGCAATCCGCGAGCAGTTGCCCTGCATCTTTGATGCCTGCCTGGAAGCGGGGGGCACTTCGTGGCCTACTATCCCTGGTATGGATGACGTCGCCGTTGTCGGCATTGGTGGCCGGGGTTTAGGCGTGGACTCAGAGGCGGAGCTAGAACCCTGCGGGCCGGAGGAGGCCGTCGCGTGTGAGGGGCCTGCCCCAGTCTGGGGGGCCTACTTTTACGAGGTGGGCTGCAAGGAATGCAGCCGCGCCGAGTATGACATCCACTACGTGCAGAGCAAGTACCCGCAGTTGGTGATCGAAGAGCATAGCGTGCAAGAGGATGCTGCTCTGTCGGAGTGGCTGGGCGCTCGCCTTGGTGTGCCGGAGGGACAGCGCCTGGCGACCCCGGCGCTCTTTATCGGCGAGGATTACCTGGTCGGGGCCGATATCACGGCTGAGGCGGTGATGGCCCTGACTGAGAAGTACGCTCCCACCGGCGTGGATCGCGTGTGGGCCGATTTCAATCCACAGGAGGCCAAGCAGAGCATCGTCGACCGCTTCAAGTCCTTTGGGTTCCTCACCGTCGCTTTCGCTGGCCTTGTGGATGGCCTCAACCCCTGCGCCTTCGCCACGTTGGCCTTTTTCGTCTCCTACCTGGCGTTAAGCGGGCGTCAGGGGCGGGAGATTCTGGCCGTGGGTGTTGCTTTTACGCTGGGCGTATTCCTGGCCTATCTGGCGGTGGGATTGGGTTTCTATGAGGTACTCGATCTGATGGGCGACGTGCTGACGACGTTGGGTCGCTGGGTGTACGGCTTAACCGCCCTCCTATGCGCTGTGCTGGCGGTTTTCAGCTTCCTTGATTTTCTCAGAGCTCGGCGGGGCGATATCGGCGATATGAGCCTGAATCTACCTCACTCACTTCGGATGCGCATCAACACTGTCATCCGCCGGGGACGCAACTCGCGGTCGTTTGTCGCCGGCTCCTTCGTCACAGGCGTACTGGTCTCGTTCCTGGAGCTGGTCTGCACAGGTCAGGTCTATTTGCCCACCATTGTTTTTGTCGTCAGTCAGCCTGGGTTGCGGGTGCGGGCCCTGATGTTCCTCGTGCTCTATAACCTGCTCTTTGTTCTACCGCTGGTGGTGGTCTTCATCCTGACCTACTACGGGACCGGGTCGAAGCAGTTGACCCGTTTTCTCCAGAGGCGGGCGGCCACGGTCAAATTGGGAATGGCGTTGCTGTTTGCTGCGCTGGCGACCTGGCTGATCGTCTCTGTTGTGGCTTAGGTTGTTGATGAACAAAGCCTTAGTCGCACTGCTCAGGTTCAGGGTAGGGAATTCTACCCTCCCATCTCTTTTTCTCGTCGCCTGAGGTGACGATCACGGTACCCCACCATGCCCTGCAGTCCTTCACTTCGATCTCGAACGTACCGTTGAAGAACTCCGTCTTTTCGCTGATGTAGTTCAGATAATAGTGGTAGTCCCCTTCCCCGCCCCACGCGGTCAGGCCTATCTCGGCCCACCACTTCCCTTTGTGGGTGTCGTGCCAGTCTACGACGAACGGGACCGAGAAATGGAAGGGTTCCTTTGGCGTTGGTGTGAATTTCGGCGTGGGCGTGGTGGTCGACGTCGCCGTTGGCCGGGGGGTCGGCGTCGGGCCGACGCGGCATCTGATCTCCAGGTTCTCTCCGATGGGTCTCCCCGTGCCGTCTTGCAGCTGCCATATACTGGTGTATTGGGCATAGGCGGCTGGTGCCTGCAGCCTGATCTTGACCTCGGCGGCTTCCCCTGGCCCAAGCGGATCGATATCGGGCTTGTCCAAGACGTCGAGTTCGTCGCCGGACACGCAAACCAGTCGCACGTCACCTGGCCAGGCACAGGTACCTGTGTTCTCGATCGTCCACCTTTTGACGAACCGTTGCCCCGGCATCAGCACGCTTGGCCAAACCGCCCAGTCACGGGTAGCTTCCATGTCGAACTGGCAAGCGGCCAGGGCAGTGGCAGTCAGATCCGGTGGAGGTGTGGAAGTGGGAGTGGGTGAGGGAGTGGGTGTGACACCCGTCGTCGCCACGTACGTCGCCATCCAGGCAGCAAATTGGGTCGCGTTGACCGCGTACGTGGCGGTCTGGTCAGGTGTAGGTGTATCGGTGGGCGTACCAAAGACACTGGGCGTGGGTGTCCCCATTTGTAGCCAACCCGCAAGTAGCTGCCTCGGTGTCTCCGTGGTGAAGAGGGCGATGGCACACATAAGGATCAAGATCAGTGCGGCGGCCGACCCGGTGATCCAGCCCCATTTCGAGCGGGTCGTGGCTGCGCCCTGAGGGAAGGGCGTGGCCGAGCGTCCTGGCAGTGTTCGTCCCGCCGAGTTCGCTGCCTGGTCCTGTGAGCCGGAGCCGATCACCATATCGGATGGCGCCGGTGCCATGGCGACTTCCAGTGGAATGGGTTCAACGGGCTTGCCCTTCAGGCATTTCTCCAGATCGGCAGCAAATTCCTTGGCCGTCTGATACCGGTGGTCAGGATTCTTCGTCAGCGCCCGCATGATCACCGCCTCGAGGGCCGGAGGAAGATCAGGATCGACCTCGGTCGGCGGTGTGAGGGGTGCGTTAATATGTTTCAGGATGATGCCCAGCGGCGTATCAGCTTCGAATGGGAGGGTGCCCGTGACTAACTGGTACAGCACGACCCCCAGCGAGTAAATATCGGCTCGCTCATCCCCAGTCCGGCTTCCTTGCTCCGGGGCCATGTACGCGGGTGTGCCGACCATTGCACCGCTCGCCGTCAATGTTACGGTGTTGACCATCCTGGCGATGCCGAAGTCGGTGAGGATGATTTGACCATCCTGGGTGAACATGATGTTGGCGGGCTTGATATCGCGGTGCACCATCCCGTGCCGGTGGGCGTAGGCCAGCGCGTTGGCGACGGCGAGGACGATTTGAATTGCCTCATCCACCGGCATCACCTCACCTGCTTGGGTCAGCTCTTCCAGGCGTGTCTTGAGGCTTAGGCCGTCGATGAACTCCATCACCATGTAGTAGCGGTCGTTCTCTGTGTCACAGTCGAAGTCGTAGACCTGGACGATGTTCGGGTGGCGGAATGTGGCGACGACCTTCGCCTCCCGCTGGAAGCGCGTCAAGAAGTCCTCTTCGATGGCCAGAAAGGGGTGCAGGACCTTGACGGCAACGTAGCAGTCGAGCCCGGGGTGGTGGGCCTTGTACACCTCAGCCATGCCGCCGCTTCCCGAGTGCTCAATGATGCGATATTTGCCCAGCGTTTTGCCGACAAGCGTATTATCTCTCATGCTCTTGTGGGGGATATGGGCACACTCTCTGTTGCCTGTGCCTTCGGTCAGGCTGTTCCAATTTTATCATGAAAAACGCGTAACGGAGGTGATAGATCATTGCAGTTGCGTTAAGAGGAGGTTACAACTGGAATGTGGAACCTCCTCAGGGTATCATTGTGGCGACCGTGGACTTGAGCGAGCCTGCCAGAGCCAGGACGTTCCATCGGCGCTTAGCGTGGGAGGCTATTCACTGTTGGGGGATATCTTAGGGAATCTGCCCATGGGCCCAGAGCGCCTGGTGAGTGCATGTAAGAGCCGGTCATATCCATATCCTAGCACACTTCCGTTCACATGGCGTTAATGGAAGATGAGATAATGACTAAAACCCACTCGTCGCCCGTGAACAATCGAGAAGGCTGTTCAATTGGACTGGCAACTAAAACGGCCCTTCGGGTGTCCACGAAGGGCCGCAGTGCAAGTTGACGACTTGAACCGCCTGGCCTTGTGTTCCCCCCCGCCCGTTGCTCTAGTTCTACCATTATACACCATTGCCACCCATACACAAATGGGTTACGCATCGGTGCCAGCCTCTACATGCCTGCCAGCCACGCGGCGGTGAGGGTCAGGATCTCACCACTGGAGGCTAACTGGTCGAGGTTGATGCGATCGGCGGTGTCGTTGGGCAGGTAGGAGTCTCGTTCTGCTTCCGCCCAAATGAGTTTGAGTGTGGGGATGTCGATGGAGTTGAAGAGGGTATGCCAGCCCTCCCCTGTGCTCCCCCTGCGCCACGCCCGCCGGTCCAGTGCCGTGGCGCTGGCATCGAGTCGGTGTATGAGTGGCATGTCGCGCTCCGGCGTGCCGTGGAACAGCAGCTTGTAGCCTTTCCCACCTCCGATACCGTCCAGCGCGATCACGCCCACGGTCTGACTCACAGGGATGGCCGGCTGGGTCAGGTAGTGGGCGACGCCAGCGCTGTCCAGTTCTTCCCCGCTCCATGCGGCGAAGAGCACACTGCGGTCGGGGCGGTAGCCCGTTGAATTCCACACCTGTACCATCTCCAGCAGTCCCGCCACGCCAGATCCGTTGCGGTTGGCGCCGGGGAAGTATAGGCCATCCGGCGACCGGCCAATGTGGTCGTAATGGGCACCGATGATGAGCACCTCGCCCGCCAGTTGGGGGTCACGTCCCGGCAGCAGGCCCAGGACGTTGGCGGTGAGGGTGGTGGTGACGGGCGAATGCACAAGTGCCTGACGTACGCGCACGCCCAGTGGCAGCGCGGGGGGAGTGACTTCCAGGCTGCGGTGTTCTACCCCGATTCGTTTCAGCAGGGTTTCGAGGGTTGTCTCGGTGATTTCGAACACGGGGATGCCCACTTCCGACCCGAGGACAGACCGGATCGGGCTCGTTCGGAGGTCGTCGGCCTCTCGGTCGGTGGCGATGAGCAGTCCCTCAGCGCCCCGCTCCTCGAGTTCGATGGCACGAGCGATGGGGTCGCGCACGTCTCGCTCGAGGGCGACAGCCCCGCCGAAGTGCATTCCCTCCAGGTCACTAGCGCGGATCCACACCAGTTCCCCCTCGACAGTGCCCTCCCCAGCGCTCTCCACGAAGTCCGTGCGGTAGGTGAACGTATGGAGCGGTGTGCCGTCGACATCCAGCAGTAGAAGGCTGGGCGACGTGACCAGGTGGGTATGGGAGATAGGAAACCGCTGTAGATAGCCCATTGCGCCGGTCTCGGTCCCCGTCAGTGGATCGCCGAGTGGCTCCAGGCCCAGGTCGGCGAACCGGCCGGCGACGTACGCCGCGGCCAGTTGCGCCCCGGCGGTGCCTGCCTCCCGCCCGCCACACTCGGGGCCGGATAGGACAGCGATGTGGGCCAGAGCGCGCCGGGTGTCGAAGCGCCGGGCCATGGACACCAACTCGTCCGGCACGCCGGCAGTGAAGACGTATTCCTGCCAGTCTGTCCGAAAGCGCTCTGGATCCACGCCCAGGGCAGCGTGCAGCGCTGTCGCGACGTCTCGCTCGGCGATGGTCTGCGTAATGAGCTGGCGCAGGTCTTGCAGACCGTGTTGATCGGCGATGAAAGAGACCACTGACCAGGCATGGGCGACGGCCAGTTCCGCCTGCTCCCTCGGCATATCCTCGAAGGAGGGAATCTCGGTCGGCGGCAGATCCTGGTGGCGGCGCAGCGCTTCCCGCACGACGGGGTTGTGCTTCCCTGCTGTGCCATGGGTGCCCAAGGGGAGCACACGACCGGCCTCGAAATCCGCGATCCCCTCGTGGAGCCAGGCATGCTGGAGCCCCTGCGCAAAGAGCGCCTGATGGGTCAGTTCGTGAGCGATAGCGCGCTGGATGGAGTAGTCGCTCTCGTCCTGCGGCCGAATCTTGATGGCCTCCCCGGGCCGGGTCCAACCGGTGACCCACTCGGGCAGGGAGGGCGAGATCGAGGCGCGGAACAGATCGCCCCGGTGGTATACCTTGATCTCGACGGGCAGCGGAGGTCTGGCGTCCAGATCGGCGGTCACCCGGGCGTAAGCTGCCTCTGCCAGTTGAAGGACGTGCCTGGCCCAGACTTCGTCGTCACGTTGGCACTTGAGCACGAAATGATCGCTGGTATGCTCGTGCCAGGCTGCGCCGGCGTAGAGCCAGCGGTTGTCTTCTCGCACGAAGCGGGCATCGTAGCTGACCTGACCGGATTGGCCGTCCGAGATTGCGAATCCAGCGCTGACTGAGACAACCGCCTTCTCTTCGTCGGGTGACCAACCGACGACCCGGCCTGCAGTGGTGTACGAGAGGACAGGAGGGTCGGTGAGATCGGCGAACCAGTGTCGCTCTTCGGTGCGCAGGACGGCGTCGGCGGAGGCGACAGTGTCCAGGAATCCAGCGATGTCCCCGGCAAGCACTGCCTCGGCGCGGGCGTTGAGAGTGGTCTGGATACCCTCGCTGTCGGCGTGCAGCGGGTCGAGCCGATCGGCGCGCCAGGCGGCTTCAAACTGGGCGGGGGAGAGACCCAGGGCCTGCCGAAAGGCGGTGCCTGCATCGTCGGTCTGACCCCAGGAGGCGCACAGCGCGCGAAGGCCGGCGGTGCCGTAGCGGTCGAGGAGATACTGGGTGGCGCTCCACGCCTGCGCGCGAAGCTCCTCGGTCTCCTCGCCTGGCGCTTCATCTAGGTCGGGAAACCCCACCAGGGAAGCACGGACATCGGCGGAGGCAAGGGCGGGCAGTGTTCTCCTCTCTATATCGTCCTGGTAATGGAGCACCAGCCCTTCCCGCAGCCAGGGGGCTGTATTCGGCGGCAGCCCCATCTGGTTGAGCGCCAGGCTGATCAAGGCAGGGGTGATGGGCTGGCCGTAGGCTAGCTCAGCCAGCCCTGCTGACGAAACCAGCCATTGGGTATCGCGGTCGGCGGCGGGACGGGCGATGGCACGCATCGTGGCCGTGTCCGGGTAGTAAATGAAGCGAGTGCCGGCGATGGGTTCTAGCTCGAAGTCGCCCACCACGGACAGGTAGGCCTTCTGGGTGGTGGAAAGCAGTTGGCGGGTCTCGACAGGCACGTCGGGGAAGCGGGCAACGGTGACGAGTTCGCGGGCGAGGGAGTCCAACTCGTGGCCGGCGAAGGCCCACGTGCCGTGCCGCTGCACGAAGCGCACGTCGTACGAGACGGACGGCGCGTGCCCTGTCTCGTCGGCCCAGCGATAGGCCAATTTGAGGGCGACGTCTGCCTCGCCATTGCCGATGCGTGTCCCATTGGGCTCGACGGTCACCTGAGTCAGCTCCCGCTGCCACAGGTTGTCGAACCAGGCTCCCTGGGCGGCCTGCAGATCAGGGTCGGTGGGGTCCAGTCCTTTGAGGAACGATGACCGGTCGCCCGTGGCGATGCTGGCGCGGAATCGCTCGACGGCTCGCTCCAGCTCGACGTGTCCCTGGGCCAGGGCGGCCAGAGTGTGTGCGGAGACGACGCCGACTGCCTTCAGCTTCTGCGGCTCGATCGCTTCGACTTCGTCGTCCGGCGTGTGGTAGAGGGGGTCGGGCCACCAGATGAGCATGGCGGCGGGTATCCCGGCTTCGTGGAAGGGGAAGTGGTCGCTGCGCCCACCGAAGGAGAGGGTGGTGGTGATGCCGTAGGCCGATGTGCTGGCCTGGAGTTGGGCGGCCACGGTTCCCTCTCCGTCTATCTGGAGCGTTTCGCCGGTGCCGACCATGTCCAGGTTGACCATGGCGATGGTGCGGGTGAGCGGGCGGGTGGGGTGTTGCACGTAGTGCCGTGAGCCCAGGAGTCCCTGTTCCTCGCCGTCCCAGGCAGCGAAGAGGACGCTCCGCGCCGGGCGGAAGTCCTGTGCCTGCCACAGTCGGGCGATCTCCAACATCACGGCCACCCCAGAGGCGTTGTCGTTGGCCCCGTTCATGATTGCTCCGTCCGGCTCGCGGCCCAGGTGATCGTAGTGCGCGCCGATGACGACAATCTCGTCGCTGTACGCGGGATCGGATCCCGGCAGAAAGGCCAACACGTTGCGAGCCTCGGTCGCCTCCTGTTCCTCCAGGCTCACGGCCAGCGCCGCGGTGGTGGAGAGGGGTGTGGCGCTGAAGCGCAGGCTCAGGTCGTCCAACGCGTAGCCGGTGCCGATCAGCAGGTCCTGTGCCACGGCCTGGGAGATCAGGTAGGCTGGGATGGTCAGGGGCACCCAGGCGGTCTCACGGTAGCCGCTGCGCCGGAAGAACGATTCTTCCCTCTCTCGATCGAGCAGCAGCAGCCCGCCGACCTGGTGCTCGATGGCCTGGCGGTAGACCTCCGGGTTGCGGGTGTAGCGGCACAGTGCGATTCTGCCGACCATGCTGAGCCCGGCGTAGTCTTCGTGGAGGCATTCGTTCAGCCAGACGACCGGTCCTTTGCCCATCCCGGCGCCCAGGTATCCGCCGGTGAGGGCCTGGTAGTCGGCGCGATAGGCGTAGGTGCGGGTGGGGGGCTTGCCTCCGGGAGGCACGATGGTCAGCGTTGGCAGTTGTGTGATACGACCGTAGGGGACGGTGAAGGTTTGAAAGTAGGTACCGTCCGCCCCGGCTGGCTCCAGGCCATATTCGGCGAAGCGGGCGGCGATGTAATCACCTGCCGCTCGCCCACCGGTGGTGCCTGGTTGACGGCCAGCGCGTGCGTTGGCAGCCAGGTGCGCCACGTGTTCCAGCGCCTGTTCCTCGTCGAACGTGCGGGCAAGGCCCAGGCAGTCGGTTGCGGGTATCGGTGGCCCTACGCTCACTTCGCCTGGGGCAGGGGCCAGCGTGGACTGCACATCGCTGGGGACGACCGTACGGACCGCCGGCGGTTGGAACCGGTACGGGGTCGGCCCGGCGGCCTCTTCGGCGATGTCCGGACGTGTGGGCGGGTGGGACAACAAACCTGGGTGGACCAGGATGCCGAGCAGGATGAGAACCGGAACGATGATTACGATCAGCGTGTGAGGCCTGGGGTGGTTGCGAGGTTTGGTCATCGAAAGCGCCCTGGGTCAATATCGTGGCTCGTGAGCGGCGGCGATCAATGCCAGGTTGACGGCCTGGGTTGCCTGGCTCAGATGGTCCGGGTCGATGCTCGCCAGTGTATCTTCGGCCAGCGCCGGCCTGGGGTTGCCCCAGGTGACGACCAGTGTGCCGTACCGTCCGTCCAGGGTTTGCTGGTAGGGGTGCCCGGACACATTGCCCTGCGTCACGTTCACGTCCAGGTTTCCAGCGCTATCGACCAGCAGGTTGAACAGGTTGTCCCGCCCGCTCAGCTTTTGTACGGTCAACCCGTCACCGGTCCTGCTGCCCAGCCGGTCCAGATGGACCACGGCCGAGTAGTCGAAAGAGCCCAGGACGCCGGGCCGATCGATGAAACCATGTGCGCCGGAGTAGGGCAGGTCACCGCCAGCCCAGGCGGCGAAGAGCACGCTGCGTCGGGGCTGGAATTCGTGCTCCTGCCACAGCCGGGCGATCTCCAGCATGGCGGCTACACCGGATCCGTTCCCGTTGACGCCAGGGTAGGGCGTGCCATCAAGGGCGCGTCCCGGCCCATCGTAGTGGCAAGAGACGACGACCAGTTCGTTGGCCAGCTCCGCGTCGGCCCCATCCACCAGTCCCAGCGCGTTGTACAGCGTGACCGTCTCCGGCGTGTCCAGTATCAGGCGCATTCTCACTCGCGCGTTCAGGTCGCGGGTGGTCCAGCTCTGTTCTGTTTCCTCCAGGGCCGCGATCTCGCCCTGTACGGCGGCAAGATCCAGGCCATCTTCGGCCAGGATGGCTTCAGCGGTGGCGCGGGTGATGTGAAAGACGGGCAGGGTGGGGCGCTCCAGGTAGTCGTCGGAGAGAACCTGGTTGTGCGGCATGATCGCATCCGCGTATGGGTAGATGACCAGCACGCCCTGCGCGCCTCGGATGAGTGCTTCGGTGTCGAAGTTCACAGGAGCGTTATCGGCGACGATCATGGCGATCCGCTCCCGCAGATCGAGTCCCTTGAAGCGCGCGTATGCTTGCTCTGGCGAACGTCGATGTGGGTTCTCAGATGGAGGGAAGAGTACCAGCGTGACCGGCGCCTGGGCCCGGCCATTGCCTCCGTGGCGTTCAACACTCTCGCCATAGTCGGCCAGGCGTGTGAAGGTGGTGAGGGTATGCGCCTCGTCGTCCAACAGGGCCAGTTCCGGTGGTTCCACCGGGCGAGCCAGGGTGACGTCCACTTCGTGGAGCCGGGCGACCAGGCCATAGCTTTCTAATTCGTCCACGACGTACTGCGCTGCCCGGCGTGCCTCCGAGCTGCCGACACCGCGCCCGTTCACGTCCTGCGCGCCGAGGAACTCGACGTGACGCATCAGGTCGGCCTCGCTGACCTGCTCGGCCAGATGTCGATAGGAGGGCGCAGGTCCCAGAGTGAGGATGACGTAGACGCTGGCGGTGGTGATGATTACGGCGGCGACGATCACCCGCCAGCTGAGCAACACTGCGGTGTTGAACACGCCGCGGTCGATCAGCCGCCGCAATCCCTCGCCCAGCAGGTTAAATCCGGTGACCGAGAGGAAGAAGGCGATGGCCGGGAAAAGGATCATCCATGGCCGGGAACGAGCCCACGCCCGGGATCCGGCCATCATGGCACCCCACTCGGGTACGCTGAAGTACTGCCTGCGTGTGAAGTCATCCACCTGGCGGGAGATACCGCCGCCGACGTAGATGCCGACGAAGCCCAGTTCTCCCAGGATCATCAGCACGGCGCCCATCTCCAGCAGCGTGATGACGATCAACGCGGGCAGGACGTTGGGCAGGACGTGGCGCACCGCCAGCCCTAGCGGCGATAGCCCGATGGCCCGCCCGCTGTCCAGGAAGGGTTCCTGCTTGATGCGGATGAACTCGGCGCGGACGTATTGGGCGATCTCTCCCCAGCCGATAGCGCACAGGGCGGCGATGAAGACCGGTAGGCCGCGCCGGACATCCAGCGCAAGGATGAGGATCACCGCTGCCAGCAGCATGGGCAGAGAGGCCAGCATCTGCACGGCTCCTGTCACGAGGTGATCCAGCAACCGGCCCTCATTCCACCCGGCCACGCCCCCCAGCGCCAGCCCCAGGATCAGGCGGGCCATGGTAATGAAAGCGGTGGCTACCAGCGTGTTGCGCGTGCCGTAAAGCAGCATGCTCAGTGTGTCGCGGCCCAGTTCGTCGGTGCCCAGCAGGTGTTCGGGGGAGGGCGGAAAGGGGGGGCAGTGGAAGGTGCCATCCTCGTACTCCACGCCGCTTCGTCCCCGCAGGTATGGATTCTCCGGGGCCAGCAATGGTCCGAAGAGCACTCCTGCGAACAGTATCAACACGATCAACCCGCCGACCAGCAGGGGGAAATTGAAAAGGATGTGGCGCACCCGGATATGCCGCTCCGGTACCTCTTTCGACGGTGTGGGCTTTGGGTGGCGTAACCGGGAGAGGTCTGCACGGGGGTTCAAGAGGCGAGTGAAGAGTGTGTGCAGTCTCACACACCACCTCCTGTGGCCCCTGCCCTCAGGCGCGGATCTACCCACCGGTAGGCCAGGTCCAGCAGCAGGCTGATCAGCAAGAAGGTGATACCCAGGCTTAGGCCCAACGCAGCGACTGCCCTGGCTTCCCGCCGGTGGATGGCGTTGAGCATCACGTAGCCCACGCCGGGCCACTCAAAGAAGATCTCCACCACCGGCAGGCTGCCCAGCGCGAAGCGCAGCGAGACGGCGATGGCGGTGAGGACGCTGATGCCCACGTTGCGCAGTGCGTGTCGCCAGAAGACGACGCTGGGACGCAGTCCCTTGGCGTGGGCGGTGCGAATGAAGCCTCGCTCTAGAGTCTCGGACATGGAGACGAAGGTGACGCGCGTGATGTGCGCCAGGGGACGGGCCGCCAGTACCAGCGCGGGAAGCGTCCATTGGGGCAGCAGGCTTCGAGTCGGGCTCAGGCCGGGGCCGAAGACAGACACCAATCGGATGCCCGTGCGCTGGAGGAACTCGATGGCGGCCACCCGGAGCAGCAAAGCCAGGAAGAAGCTGGGGATCGAGACTCCGATCACCGTCAGCGTGAGAGTGGAGAGGGACAGCGGTGAATGACGCCGGGCAGCGGCCAGTCCTCCGGCGGCAACGCCGATCACCGCGGCCAGCGCGATGGACACCAGCAGCAGCCGTCCGCTTTCGACGTACGTCTCGGTCAACATCTCTACTACCGGCACCTGGGTGCGCTGCGAGATGCCCCGGGCGGTATAGCCCAGATCGCCTTGCAGCGCGTCCTTGAAGAAGTCGAGCGTCTCCTCGAGCGCTGGGCCGGCCAGTCTCCTTGCGCTGAGGGTCCGGCCGGCGGAGCTCGAATTGACACTCAGGCGCATGCCGAGCATACAGAAGTAGACGATGGCAAAGGACACGGCTGCGATAAAGAGCAGGCGACGCAGCAGAAATGTGAGCCAGCCGGGGAAGGTGGGATGCCCGTGGGTCGGTCGAATGGGGTCATCAGCGGGTTCTGTGTTCCCGGTTTCGTGCCGTGCGAGGTCTTCGGCGTGCCGGTCTCGGGGCCGCTCACGCACAAATGGCTGGCGCTTGCCGTAGATGAGCGATCGCCACAGCCATTCGACCGGGCCGAACCGAAACCGATGCAGCCACCAATTGCTAAGGGCGACTTGAACCCGGTAGATAATGATCGTGAGGATGGGCGTGATGGCAGCCCCGATCTTTCGGTAGAGGCCCAGGCCGTAGCCGTAGAAGACCAGCGTGCAAACTACAGACTGAAACAGGTAGTTGCTCAGTGCCATCCGCCCTATTGGGGCCAGAGAGGATAGCAACCCCCGCTGCCGGCTGCGCGTTTGCCCTGTGTGGTGGAACAACAGGACGACGGCTGAGATGTAGAACAGGCAGAGGGCCGATCCCCCTATGGTGCGGGCTCCGCGCGTTGCCAGATCATAGTAGGGGGACGGGACGAGGGTGGGCCAGCCCAGAACCAACACGAATACCAGGTTGAGAGGGAGGCCCAGGATCAACCCCCAGCACATCACCTTGCGAAAGAGGAGGAGATGTTGGGGGATGTTGTGGAAGATCCGTCGCCGCCCGGCGTATAGGCCGAGCAGGAACATGCCCAATACGTGTGTCGCCCAGTAGATGGCACCGCTGTATCCATATCTCAGTTCTCGTACCCTTTGCAGGGTGGTCTCCAGGTAGCTTCCTTCACCGTAGACGTTTGCATAATGTCCGGCCATCATTTCCTGGCGCAGGCTCTGTGTTGCCTGTGCGTAGGCTTCGCGAAACGTTTCTGCGGGGCCTGGCGTACTTATCACGACTGGAACGAGCAGGCAGATGAGGGCTGCCACGAGCAGCGTCTTGTCTGAGCGGGTGCGGAACAGGAGCAGCAGGAAGCCGAGGCTGGCGTACGTGACGAGGATGTCACCGTTCCAGATGAAGATAGCGTGCACCAGGCCGATCAGCAGAAGGCTAAGCAGCCGCCGCACGTAGAGCGGCACGAAGCGCGTGCCACGTTGCGCGGCGCGTGCCATCTGGACCGCCGTCCCCCAGCCAAACAGGAACGAGAAAAGGGTGTAGAACTTCGCCTGCGCGATGAACTTGACGAACAGCACAACGGCGCGGTCGACCGCTCCCATCCCGCCAATCCGATGATAGCCGGCGAAGCTCAGCATGTTGATGAGAAGAATCCCCAGAACGGAAAAGCCCCGCAGGACGTCGATGACCTCGACGCGCTCTTTGGGACGGATTGGAGCCATTGCGGGTGTGGCTTCAGCGGTTGACAGGGTGGGGGTTTCTGACATTACCTTGGTTGCTCAATACGAATGACCTGGGGCAGGCAGCGAGGCCCATTGCGAGTCCGACATTCTCAGCATCATCCGCTGCCTCAACATATATATACGCCTGACCCCGGTGTGGGGTTCAAGGAGTCGAGATTATAATCAATCCTTGGTTCCCGTCAACCTCCGCCAGGATAAAAGGATAAAGCGCCCGCCACACCGGGGCGGTGGGCGGGCGCTGTGCCTGTATTGCTCGCAGACCTCGTCCTGAGGCGCGTTATGCCGATTATAGGATCTCCTCTGCCACCTCCACCCGCAGCAGTGAGCGCACGTTTTCGATCTGGTTGACAATCGTCGCGATGGAGGAACCGGCGAACAGGAGCCCCACGGCGACGTTGTCGAGTGTGGTCACCAGCGAACCGGAGTCGCCGCCGGCGGACATGTTGGTGGTGACGATTTGGTCTCGGAACCGGGCTACGCGCCCGCCACCGTAGCCGACGTCAACCGTGGCGCTGATCGCCGTGATCCTGCCGATGGTGTAGTTCGTGGTGCGCCCCGTCTTTTGCACGAGCATGCCTACCGGTACGCCTGCCTTTCGCCGCCACCCCTGCACGTGGCCAATCCAATAGATTCCGCGGTCCAGGTCGTGGAACTCTCCTTCAGCGATGGCCGCGTCCACCAGGTTGCGGTGCTTCGCCCGGTCCACCGGCGGGTCAAA
>Ga0207752_1000785_pt1 | contig 14865 bp, 12 predicted proteins | sample Pon2CUnioCityCA_6_FD_187272 | JGI IMG/M metagenome (GOLD analysis project Ga0207752, IMG submission 187272) | Marine sediment microbial community from Union City, CA, USA - Pond 2C Sediment 2 (SPAdes) | ecosystem: Environmental > Aquatic > Marine > Intertidal zone > Salt pond sediment ...
AATAAGTATCCTGAACGTGCAGATCGGTGGAAACCGTGCCGTTAGGCGGGCCGCTCAAACCACCCAGCAAGAAGATCGAGATTGCGCCAAGTACGAATAACATCGGGGTTTCAAAAGAAATCTTGCCTTGCCAAATAGTAGCGATCCAACTGAAGAACTTTACGCCAGTGGGGATGGCCACCAGCAGCGTGGTATACATGAACGGAACCCGCAAATACGAAGCCATGCCGGATGTGAACATGTGGTGCGCCCAGACCAGGAAACCTACCAGCGCGATCCCCACGGAAGACATCGCCACCCAGCGATATCCGAAAAGTGGTTTGCGCACAAACACCGGCAGAATCTCGCTGATCACACCCAGGCCGGTGAGCACGAACACGTAAACTGCTGGATGAGAATAGAACCAGAACAGATGCTGGAACAGGATGGGGTCGCCGCCTAGATTTGGATTGAAAAAGCCCATCCCGAACAAGCGCTCGAACATCACCAACTGAAAAGCCAGACCGATCAACTGCGTAGCTGTCAGCCCGATCAGCGCCGTAGCCAGCGCCGACCACACAAAAATCGGCATGCGGAAGTACGTCATGCCCGGCGCCCGCAGCCGGATAACGGTAACGATGATATTGAGCGAACCGAGAATGGAAGAGAGCCCGAAGAAATAAACGCCCAGGAAAAACATCTGCATTCCCAGGGGTGCGATGCGACTCAGCGGCGGGTAGCCAGTCCATCCGGTGTCGAAGCCGCCCAGGAAGAGCGTACTGATCAATAGAAGGCCGGCAGGCACGTTGATCCAAAAGGCAAAGGCGTTCAAACGGGGGAAAGCCATATCATTGGCGCCAATCATGACCGGCACCAGGTAATTGGACATCGCACCCACACCTAACAGGATGCCGTAAATCATCACGATGCCATGCAGGCTCATGACGGTGTTGTAATTTTGCAGAGGCAAGAATTGAATGCCCGGTGCAACCAACTCGGTGCGGAAGGTCAGCGCAAAGAGCCCGGCAAGTGAAAGCATCAACAACGAAGTGATCCCGTACTGGATGCCGATGACCTTGTGATCGAAAGAGACGCTCAAGTAGCGCGCCCAGCCACTCTCATGGGCATCGTGGGGATGGGTAGGCGTCTCTTCCCCCCGCGTCCAGCGGAACCAGTCGTTGAGCACCCCGGTACCAACCATGAATCCAATGCCTCCGAATAAGGCGCCCACTACCCAGGCGGGCTCTACAAAACCATGGGCGGACGAATTCCAGACGGGCAGTCCGATCAGGAAGCGGATCAAAGTCACCAGCAGCATACCGGCTAACGCACCGGCAACAAAACCGACCAGGCCTCGCAAAATGCCGATGGATCTCAGGCTTACATTCGTGTTTTCGCTCATTTACTCCTCCATGTGATCGAGGCACAACCTGGTGGGCTGCGCCGCGCAGCGGGATAGTTACCAGCTATCTCAAACTCTTGATGTACTCAATAATGTCAGCAATTTGTGCGTCGCTCATGTCGGCGGCGATATCGGGCGGCATAACATTCTGAAAACCGGACACAATCTTGGCGCCCGGGTCCTGGATGGATTCCCGCAAGTAAGCTTCATCCGCTTCCACCGTGCTGCCATCCTCCAGCGTGACCTCGTGGCCAAATAAACCCTGCCAGGTCGGCCCAACCAATGTGCTGCCGTCCGTCGAGTGGCAGGCCAGGCAACCGAACTGCTCGGCATACTGTCTGCCGCGCACGACCGGATCGTCGGAAACAAAGGTCTGCTCGTTTACCCATTGATCGAAGTCGGCCTGCGAGAGTACTTGAACGTCCGCCAACATATAGGCGTGCTGCAGCCCGCACAACTCCGCACAGCGCACTTTATAGTTTCCGATTTCAGTCGGGGTAATGCGCAGGTCTCGAATGAAGTCTTGCCCTCCGGGTAGCGCGTCCTGCTTAACGCGAAATTCAGGCACCCAGAAAGAGTGAATTACGTCAGTGGACGACAATCGCAGCAAGACCTGCTTGTCCACAGGCAGCATTAGCTCCGTAGAAACGATGCCGGTGTCCGGGTACTCAAACCGCCACGACCATTGAGAAGCGGTAACCTCGATCTCAAGCGCCTGCGGGTCGGGTCGCAGCGTCTCCGCCAGCGATTCGCCCCCCAAATAAGCGAAAAACAGCACGGTAGCCAATGGCGCCAGGGTCCAAATTACCTCCAGGCTGCGGTTGCCTTCAATGTGGGCTGCGTCGCTATCGTCACCTTTCTTGCGCCGGAAGAAGATCAGGCTGTAAATCATGAATACGACGATCAGGGAGAAGAGAAAAGCAATCACCCTGAATTCGAGATTAAAGAGGCCATCAATAGAATCGGCCTGCAAGCTGGCCTGAATGGGAAGGATCTGGACCCGATCCAATCCAGCGATCAACAGGGCAGTCACGATGACAACCAGAATTGCTGCGATGACAAAATGTTTCATACCTGTTCTCCTGTTTTGCACGGTTTCAACCGCCCCGCCAGTCTCCTCCAGCAGTGCGGGCGATGCTTGCGATTCATAGTTCCACTCCTCTAACCAATCGTCGATTTGCGCGGCAGCCAACGTGCGGCGGTCATATACGACTGCATCTCTCCCGCTTTGTAAGGACAAAAGCACCACCCGCAATTTTTTCTCGCCTTCCACGAAGCGCGCCAGAAATTCATCCCGGTTGAGCGCCTCGTCGTCGTAATCGACGATGATCAAATCCGGGTTGAGCTTTTCCAGTGCAGCCAGGGCTTCTTTCAGATTGGAAACCATCCCCACCACTTTGACCCCGGTTTGGTGACGCTCTTTCAATAAGCTGCGTAAGCCCTGCCCAAAAAGGGGATGGCTGGAAGCGATCAAAACGCGGCGCTCGCCTGGCTTATTGGATCTGATCATCAAAGCGGAAACCCTCGGTGGAAAAATTCATTCGACCCCGACAACTTTTAAGGGCGTTCATGTCCCGGACATTCGATCATAATTTACCAAATGCGATCCGAATTGTCATCGGTCGCCCCATCGCAAAAGAGCGATCTTGCCTAGCCCGTAGGGGTGATTTTGCGATCACCCTCCGGCGAAGGCTGCAAGAGCAGATATTTTAGCCGCCGTAACGAGCATCCGGTACCTTCCCGGCGTCTCGATCTTGAGAATTATCCAGGCCAGGCTTAGACCTTGAAAGCGCGAGTGAATCCCGTTATCATTCCAGCATGAGCGCTTTAAGCAAACAGATAATTGAAAACTACCGAGCCGAAAGCTTTCATATGCTGCCTGGAGGGCGACTGAACACGCCCGAAGAAGCTATCCAATACGTAAATGAGCGCGGCTTTATCTACTTCTGGCCGATCAAGAACGTCGTCATGCCCAGCCTGTGGACGGCAGTTGCTGGAGACCGGCCGGTAGCCGATGCCCACGACGATCCCGGGCATATCACCTGGAGTTGGAAAGATTCCTTGCTGGGTGAGCGGCGCTGGTATTACGCCAAAGTCTTGCGCAAGAAGGCCACGATTATTTCGATGCCGGTCGTCAAATATTTCTATGCGCTATCGGAGAATTACGGCGCTCCGGAGAGCGATTATCTGACTACCTATGAACAGGGGCATATGACCCAGGAGGCCAAATTGATCTACGAAGCCCTGCTCGATAACGGCCCCCTGGACACGGTCGCTTTACGGCGCAAAACTCACCTGACCAGCCGTTCCAGTGACTACCGCTTCAACCGCGGGTTGGTTGAACTGCAGCAAGGCTTCAAAGTGCTGCCGGTCGGCGTGACTCGCTCCGGTGGCTGGAACTACGCCTTCGCCTACGACATCGTCGCCCGCCACCTGCCGGAGATTCCGGAACAGGCGCGCTACGTGGGCGAAGCACAAGCGCGCAAAGAACTGGTCGAACTGTATCTAGAATCGGTTGGGGCGGCCGAGTTTCGTGATCTGAAGCGGTTGTTCGGATGGAAACCTAAATACATTCAAAAGGCTGTCGACCAACTGGCTGAGGCAGGTAAGCTGCGCCAGGCCGTCCAGATTAAGCGCAAGCTGGGAGAATGGATCGTGCTAACCCGGCTGCTGGATGGCTCAAGCGGGCAGGGATAAATTCAACATGCAAATCTCAAGCCCGCCTCCGGCCGCTTCCATGCAAGTGCTTCCTACACTGGTCACAGGAGTCGATTGGGGATCGGATGCCAAGAAACGCTGGTTGGCATGCGCCGTCTTACAGGATGACCACCGTTATCTAGCCTTACCGCCCGAACCTGCCGGGAAACCAGATACGTTGATTGGGCGATTATGGAACCGCTCGGGAGAGGCAGGCCTGGTTTTAATCGGTTTCGATTTTCCAATCGGCCTTCCCAGACAATATGCCCATAAATGCGCGGTCGAAGACTTTCTACCTTTGCTGCCTGAACTTGGCAGTGGGGCCTGGCGTGATTTCTACAAGCCGGCCGAAACTCCACATAGCATACGTATACGGCGTCCCTTTTATCCACAGCGACCAGGAGGCGCTCGCCAGGCGCACTTGACGCAGGCTTTGGAGGTGAATTCGATAAACGATCTGCGCCGCATTTGTGAACAGGCTTACCCCGGCAGACGGGCTGCTGCATCGCTTTTTTGGACTCTGGGCGGGCAGCAGGTCGGAAAAGCAGCCATTATCGGCTGGCGAGATGTATTGGCGCCGGCCCTCGTACAGACCCGCATCCCCTTCTTCATCTGGCCTTTTTCCGGGAGTCTCGTCCAAACTCTCCATCCAGGGCGAGTGGTCGCGGCCGAGGTCTATCCGGCCGAGTTTTACGCCCACCTCAACATCCGTTTTCCCGCTCCAGCCGGCGCCTCGGAGCGGACCAATATTCGCCCAAATACCGGTCGTGGTAAACGCACGCAAGCTGTACGCCAGGCAAATGCGCCCATCCTACTGGCGTGGGCGCGGCGAGCGCGAGTTCGCCTATCACCGCAGTTAGAAGAAGCTATTCGCTCCGGCTTTGGCCCGCGTGCCCAGGCTGAAGACCCTTTCGACGCGGTGATTGCCTTGTTTGGGATCTTGAATGTCTTGCTAGGTTTTCAAGCCCCTGAAGCCGAGCAAATCCCGCCAGAAATCTCTAGCACGATCCATCGTGTGGAGGGTTGGATCTTGGGACAGCAGGGCTTGCCCGGCTTGCTTCTCGGCATCGGCCGGACACAAGGCGTACCTTAAAATACTGTATAATCAAGGTGGGGGTAACACCACGGGATGTGGACCCTGAAGGATTGATCATCTAAATATTTAATCAAAGTAGCCATACGACGGAATGTCAATCGAAACTACAACGATCAGGCACACAACGACGAGTTTTCCGAAAGGAGTAGGAGCATGACAACCGAAGAAGATGATCACGTAACGATCATGACCATCGAACGACACATCCTGGAACAGCAGCAAAGCCATCCGGAGGCGACCGGTGTATTGACCAGCCTGCTTTACGACCTGGCTCTGGCAGGCAAAGTTATCGCCAGCAAAACCACCCGCGCCGGGTTGGCTGAAATCTTGGGACGCACCGGAACCGTCAACGTTCAGGGGGAACGGGTGATGAAGTTGGACCGCTTTGCCGATCTGACGATCTACCGCCTGAACGACCACACCGGGCGCCTGGCAGTGATGGCCTCCGAGGAGCAACCTGATGTGATGAAAATCGCAGATGGCGCGCCATATGGCAAGTACGTACTGCTCTTCGACCCGTTGGACGGCTCCTCGAACATCGATTTCAACATTCCGGTGGGAACCATCTTTGCCATCCACCGGCGCAAGAGCGAGTCAGGGCCTGGAACACGGGAAGACTGCCTGCAAACCGGGCGAAACATGGTGGCTGCCGGTTACCTGATCTATGGCATGAGCACCATGCTGGTTTATACCACGGGTGAGGGGGTGCACGGGTTTACGCTTGACCCTTCCGTAGGCGAATTCCTGCTCTCAAATCCCTATATACGCATTCCAGAAAAACCCACCTACTTCAGTGTGAATATGGGCTATCGGGCCTATTGGAGCAAGGGGGTACGCCGGTTCACAGATTATCTGCAAGGGATCAATGGCGGCATAAAAGATCTTTCCCTAAGATACATCGGATCACTGGTGGCCGATTTCCACCGCAATTTGCTATCCGGGGGCGTATTCTATTATCCCGCCGAACCCAATGATTCAAAGAAAAAGCATGGCAAATTGCGCCTGCTGTACGAGTGCGCTCCTTTGGCGTTTATCGCCGAACAGGCGGGTGGCTACGCCTCCGACGGCCGGCGCAGCATCCTGGATATCGAGCCAACCGAACTGCACCAACGCACGCCGCTATTTATCGGCAGCAAAGACCTGGTAGAGAAGGCGGAGGAGATGATACGGGAGTACGATGAATGATTGAAGTGGCGCTGATGGTCGAAGGCCAGATGGGGCTGAATTGGACTCGCTGGCAGCGCATCGCCGAGCTGGCGGAGGACTTGGGCTTTAGCGGCCTGTACCGCTCCGATCACTTCACCAATCCCGAATCGCCCGACCGGGATTCCCTGGAATTATGGGTTTCTTTGACCTGGTTGGCCAGCCACACCCGGCGGCTAGAATTTGGCCCGCTGGTCACCCCATTGTCTTTCCGCCATCCCGCCCACACGGCGCGCATGGCGGCCGCAGTAGACGATCTATCCGGCGGCAGGCTGACGCTGGGAGTCGGCGCCGGGTGGCAGGAAAGAGAGCACCGCGCATTCGGCTTTGATCTTCTGGACGTCCCCGAACGCTTCGACCGCTTTGAGGAGGGCCTGCAGGCGATCATCCGTTTGTTACGAAGCGACGAACCGGTCAGCTTGCAGGGCCAGTATTACCCGTTGAAACAGGCCATACTGCTGCCGCGTCCGGCACGCCCGGGCGGCCCTCCTGTACTGGTCGGCGGGAACGGGCGCAAGCGCACCCTGCCCCTGGCGGCGCGCTATGCAGATGAGTGGAACGCCGTATTCCTTCCGGCATCTGAAGTCGCCGAATTGAACGGCTACTTGGATGAGTTGTTGGACGAAAATGATCGTTCGCCGCATGACGTGTGCCGTTCAATGATGACGGGTTGTGTGTTTGGCAGAGACGCCAAGGAAGTTGAAGAAAAAGCCCGCCAACGCAGCCAAGGGCGCTACTCGGTACAAGAGCTGCGCCAGCGCGGCCTGGTCATCGGCACCGCGGGCGAAATCGTTGAGCAGCTTATGCAGTTGTCCGAAACCGGATTGCAGCGCGTCATGCTGCAATGGTTGGACCTGGACGATGTGCATAGCCTGGAGGCGATGGCAGAAAGGGTACTGCCACAGCTACAAAGTTAAACAGCGAAAGGAGAAATCCAACCACGAGAACCGCGACCCCCAAATACCCACAAGATAGTGACCCGTATGCTTAAACCCTATGCGCGCAGCGCCCTGGCAATCACCCTATTGGTGTGCGCCTCCTTAAGCTGCAGTTTGTTCTCTGGATTGGGAGAGCGGGTGAGCGGCTATCAAGCTACAGCCCAATCGCTGTCAACCAGCGTGCAGCAAGGACGCAACCTGGTTTCCACCGCCCGCTCCGTAGCCACACAGGTTCAGGGAAATTCGTGGGTCCAAACTGCACAGGCGGTCGCCAGGGAACAAGGGCCTTCGCTTTTGGCAACCTTCCAATCGGTCGCCACGCAACAGGGACCCGCCGTACAGGCGACGCTGCAGGCTTTCGCCACAAACCAATTGCCGGCGCTGTTGGAGACCGCACAATCTTACGCCACGCAGGAAGGTCCCGGTCTGCAACAGACTGCTAGTGCGCTGGCGACGCGTGCGGCCAATACGCTCGGCAGCGCCCCACAGGATATCCCGATCATCCCCGGCGATAAAAAGGATTTTCTCAGTTCACAAGCCATGATAACTTATCTGACCCCATACGAGCTGAGCAGTGTCATGGCGTTCTATATGGAACAAATGCCGGCTAACGGCTGGAATTTCAACCCTTCCCGCTCATCGCTGGAAGAGGATTTCACGACGCTCTTCTTTGAGAAAATCGGGGGACAGGCAGATGGCCGGCAGGCCAGCGTGGTACTGGCTCCCAGTCCCACCGCAGACCAGACGATCGTCTTGATCGCCGTTCAAGAAAAATGATCAATCCGGGGGACAACCCTTTTTACAAATCATATTGGCTATAGACATGTCGCAGACCAGGGGAAAAGCGACCACTAGAGATAAGGGGAGGAAATGCTACAACCTTTTTTCGAACCAAAATCCGTGGCTGTTATCGGAGCTTCAACCAATCCGGATAAGCTAGGCCATGCCGTATTAAAAAACCTGGTGGACGGTGGGTATAGCAAAAAGGGAAAAGTATACCCGATCAACCTGGATGCCGGAGAAATTCTTGGGCACAAGGCCTATCCGTCCGTTCTCGACGTGCCCGATCCGATTGACCTGGCTGTAATCGTAATTCCATATCCCCACGTGCCGGATGCGCTGCGGGAATGTGGGCAGAAGGATATTCCCGCCGCCATCGTGATCAGCGCCGGTTTCCGGGAGGCAGGCCGCGAGGGCTTGGAGCGGGAATTGGAATTAATCGACATCGCCGAGCAGTACGGCATCCGACTGGTCGGCCCGAACTGCCTGGGCGTCATTGACACCTTCACCCCTATGAACGCCTCCTTCGCGGCCGGCACGCCCCCAAAAGGCCCGATGGGCTTTATGTCCCAATCCGGGGCACTGGGAACGGCGGTGCTGGACATCGCTCTGGCCGGCCGCCTGGGATTATCCAAATTTGTCAGTTTAGGAAATAAAGCCGACGTCAGTGAAATCGACCTGCTCAAAGCCTGGCAGAATGATGGAGATACCCAAGTCATCCTGATGTACAGCGAGGGCATGCCCAACGGTCAGGAATTCATCCGGGTTGCCAGAGAGGTGACGAAGTCCAAGCCGGTGGTAGCCATTAAATCAGGCGTCACCCAATCTGGCTCCCGGGCGGTGTCTTCGCACACCGGTTCATTGGCTGGTTCAGAGCAGGCCTATCACGCCGCTTTCCAACAAGCTGGTGTGCTGCGAGTAGAGTCTATGGAATCGCTGTTTGACATCGCCCTGGCAGTCGGTTACCAACCTCCGCTGGAGGGCAACGGCATCGCCATCGTCACCAATGCCGGCGGTCCCGGTATCCTGGCGACCGACGCGCTGGAGCGCAGCGGTCTAAATATCACCCGCTTGAAAAATGAGACTATCCAGGCGTTGGAAAAGTTCTTGCCCGATGCAGCCAGCGCCGCCAACCCGGTTGACGTGCTCGGTGACGCGCGTGCGGACCGCTACCAATTCGCGTTGGAAACGGTCAGCAAAGACGACAACGTTCAGGGGCTGCTGGTCGTACTGACGCCCCAGGCAATGACGGAAATCGAGGCGACCGCCGAAGCGATTGGCAAACTTTCCAAGGAATCCGAAAAACCGATCCTGGCCTGCTTTATGGGCGAGAAGGAAGTAGCTTCCGGGATTGAGACGCTCACCCATTACGGCATTCCGAACTATCCGTTTCCCGAACGGGCGGCGCGCGCCTTTCGCGCCATGGCAGATTACCGTGAGATTCTCGCCAGGCCCTCACCCGAATACGAACACTTCGAGGTCGATAAACAGGCTGTCCGAAAATTATTGGATCGCGTGCGCGATGAAGGTCGTGTCTCGATCGGCGATGCCGAAGCGCGTGAGATTATGACCGCTTACGGGCTGCGTATCCCCGAGTCCGAAATTGCCAAGGATGCCGATCAGGCTGTTGAAATTGCTGCCAAGATCGGTTACCCGGTTGTGCTTAAGATTGCCTCCCCCGACATCCTGCACAAAACAGACGTGGGTGGCGTGAAAGTCGGGCTTGCAAATGCTGAAGATGTGCGCGATGCCTACGAATTAATGGTCTATCGCGCCCAACGTTACGTTCCGGAAGCCCGCATCTGGGGCTGCCTGGTCCAGGAGATGGTACAGGCGGACGGGCTGGAAGTGTTGGTGGGGATGAACCGCGACCCTCAGTTTGGTCCCCTGGTGACTTTCGGCCTGGGTGGTATTTACGTCGAGACGTTGAAAGACGTCACTTTCCGGCTGGCGCCGTTTTCCCGGCAGGAGGCTGAGCAGATGCTGAGCGAAATCCGGGCTCGAGCCCTTCTGGACGGGGTGCGCGGCAAACCTCCTGTGGACAAAGACGCCATCGTTGAAACGCTGCTGAGAATAGGACAGCTCGTTCAGGACTTCCCTGAAATTGCTGAACTGGATATCAATCCACTGGTCGTTTTCCGGCGTGACCAGGGCGCCATCGCCATCGATATGCGCCTGGTCTTAAATAAGAAAGATGAGCATTCATGACGCAGGCCGGCGTAATGCACCCGCTCTCTACCGCCAATTCTTTTAAACGCCTGCTAGCATAAGGAGAACCATAATGAAATCGTTATATGTGACTTCCGTCGAGCGTTATTCCGGGAAGACCGCCGTTTGTCTGGGGCTTGGTAAACGTTTTCAAAAGGATGGCTATACGGTCGGTTATCTTAAACCGCTCAGTCTGCAGCCTTGGATGACCGCAGGTCATATCTCCGATGAAGATGCCGCCTTCGTCAAGGAAGTCCTGGATCTGACCGCCGAATCCTGGGAGCTTTCTCCCGTAGTGGTGACACCCAACTTCCTGCGCCAGCATCTCAACAGCGAGACAGACATCGATTTGATGGAAAAGGTAAAACAAGCCTGCAACCAGGCCAGTGCGGGAAAAGACATTTTCCTGCTGGAGGGCGGGGGCAGCTTGCGAGAAGGCTATATTGTGGGCCTGCCTACCCCCGCCGTAGCGGCTGAACTTACCAGCGACGTGCTGGCGATCGTCAAATACCGTGATGAAGTAAGAGTATTGGACGATGCCCTGGCGGCGCAGAACCGCTTGGGAGAGGCGCTGTCAGGCTTCCTGATCAATCGCGTCCCGGAAGACGCTGCAAATTTCGTCTCCGAATCGGTCGTGCCTTACCTGGAAAGACACGGCGCCCCAGTTTTCGGCGTCTTGCCAGAAGTGCGTTCACTGGCTTCCCTGACGGTGGGTGAGCTCATCGACGTGCTCGAGGCAGAGGTATTGACCGAAGGGGAGCACCGCGACGCCCTGGTGGAGAACCTGACGGTCGGTGCGATGAATGCCGAGGCCGCCCTGAGCCGTTTCCGCAAGCAAATCAACAAAGCCGTGATCACCGGTGGTGACCGAACGGATATCCAGTTAGCCGCCTTGGAGACCTCCACCACCTGTCTGGTTCTAACCGGCAACCTGCATCCCAGCCCGCTGGTCGTCAAACAATCAGAAGAATTCGGCGTCCCGATTCTGCTCGTACCGACCAACACCATGGAAACCGTGGAACTGATCGAGCGGATTTACGGCAAGACCCGTCTGGGCCAGCCGGCGAAATTGGAGCAGTTCCAGCGGTTGATGGATGAAAACTTCGACTTCAAGCGCCTCTACCAGGTGCTGGGGCTAGAAATATAATCGTATCTGCAAAGCAACCAAGAATGAAGCTATAGATTGAAAAGGATTCTATGAACGTATCACAAGCTATCCACACCAAGCGCGCCGTGCGCGCCTTCAAAGAACAACCTCTACCCGAAGAGGCCATCCAAGCCATTCTCAACGCCGGCCGCCGGGCCCAGTCGTCGAAGAACTCCCAGCCCTGGGATTTTATTGCCATTCAGGACAAAGATAAGCTCAAGGCGCTGTCCGAACTGGGACATTTCGCCGGGCACCTGGCCGGCGCTGCACTTGGGGTAGCCATTATTACCCCCGACCCGGCCCAGCGCTTCAGCATTATGTTCGACGCCGGTCAGGCAGCCTCCTACATGCAGCTTGCCGGCTGGGCGCTGGGCATCGGTTCTTGCCCGGCCACCATCTATGAACCCGACCAAGCGCGTGAGTTGCTTGGATTCCCCGAAAACAAACACATTCGCATTGCCCTGTCTTTTGGCTATCCGCAAGACGAGCGAGAGCTCAGCACCCCACCCCAGAAAGGTGGACGGCGATCGTTTGAGGACAGCGTGCATTGGGACACCTGGTAACCGGTAACCTGCCCCGGCGCCTGCCTCTTTGGAAGCCAACATCTGCGAGCCGGTGAGACGATATAGCGACGTCCAATGCAAATCTTCTACTCCGATCAATTCGTCATTCCCCTGCCGCAAGGCCATCGTTTCCCAATCGAGAAATATGCCTTGCTACGTCAGCGCGTGATAGAGAATCACCAGAAAAATCCCGCCGACTTGCGCATCCCTCAGGCAGCACAGGACCAGGACCTGCTGCGAGCTCACCGGGAGGATTACGTCCGCAAAGTCGCTGCCGGCAGCCTGACTGAAAAGGAAATCCGCCGTATCGGCTTCCCCTGGTCCCCCGAACTGGTCGAACGTTCCCGGCGCTCGGTAGGCGGCACGATGGGCGCTTGCCGCACCGCTCTCAACGACGGGTTCGCCAGCAATCTGGCGGGCGGCACCCACCACGCCTATGCCGACCATGGCGAGGGCTTCTGTGTTTTCAACGACGCCGCCGTGGCCGCGCGTGCCATGCAGGCCGAGGGCCTGGCGGTTCGGATTGTCATTATCGATTGCGACGTGCACCAGGGCAATGGCACCGCCTCGATTTTTCAGGACGATGCAAGCGTATTCACCTTTTCAATCCACGGCGCTAAGAATTTTCCCTTCCGTAAAGAACACAGCGACCTGGACATTGCCCTGGACGACGAAGCCGGAGACGAAGTTTATCTGGAAGCGCTGAAACCGGCCCTGCAAACCGCTGTGGACCGTTCCAAGGCCGAACTGGTGATTTACATCGCCGGCGCCGACCCCTTCTCGGGCGACCGCCTGGGTCGCTTATGCCTTTCAAAATCCGGTCTCGCCCAGCGTGACAGAATGGTTTTCGACTTCTGCCGCCATAAAGGCTTGCCGGTCGCCACCGTGATGGGAGGCGGCTATGCTAAAGACGTGAAAGACACGGTGGACATCCATTACAAAACCATTCAACTTGCGCTTGAATACAGCCGAAAGGAATGATATATGACAACTTACAGCGTAGATCTCAGCCAGTATATTGCCGATATTTTCGCCCGGCACGATCCCAGCCTCGAGCGCGCCTTCAAGGACACGCCCAAAAGGGGCCTGCCGGCCATCAATATCCGCCCGGAAGAAGGTCGCTTCCTGCAGTTCCTGGTGAGAACTTGTGGGGCAAAAAATGCCGTTGAAGTCGGCACGTTGGGCGGCTACAGTGGTATTTGGATTGCGCGCGGTTTGCTGCCAGGCGGTAAGCTGTACACTCTCGAGAAGGACTCGCATCACGCCCAAGTCGCCCGGGAGCACTTCGAAGCCGCCGGGTTGGGTGATAGCGTAGAGGTCCTGGTCGGCAACGGGCACCAGCTTTTAAGTGAATTGGCGCCGCAGGGGCCTTTTGACTTCCTCTTCATCGACGCCGAGAAATCCGGTTACGATCAATACTTCAACTGGGGGCTAGAGAATGTCCGCGCGGGAGGCGTGATCGCGGCGCACAACGCTTTTCGAGGTGGGCGGGTGCTGAATCCTTCTGCATCCGACGAAAGTGTGGCATTGGTGGATGCGCTTAACCGGCGTGCAGCTAAGCACCCTGATTTGATCGCCACCATATTTCCAGCCGGCGATGGCACCTTAATTGCCGTCAAGACCGGCTGAGCGGATTCACTTCTACCTGATGTGGGGGAAATGCATAGACACGATACACACAAACCAGTGTGAGCATGCAACCTTGTACAATTTGCTGCGTATAAATAAATGAGACCATCCCAAGGATGGCCTCCTAGACAAACAAGCAAATCCGTCTTAAGTCCAGCAAGTTCGGAGACTGAGCACGGATCATCCGGATAAACATCGACCAAGGAGGTTGATAAATGAATAGCAGAGCTCCTCTCCGCCGCTCACGGCGCAACCGGGTCATCGCTGGCGTCGCTGGAGGTTTAGGAAATTTCTTTGGCATCAGTGCGACCTGGTTTCGCCTGGGGTTTCTGATTGCTACCATCCCCGGTGGTGTCCCCGGGATTGGACTTTATTTGCTGCTGTGGTTGATTGTTCCAAGTGAGTAGAATTGTAACGCACTGGCAGAATCCCTCTTTAGCAAAAGGTAGATCACAGCCGGTTCAGCACCACTCGCTCGGCCCTATTAAAAACCCCGCTTGCCAAGGGAGTTTGGAGGATTCCACCAGCTAAGCACCACAATTTAGCCGATTCTTATAAACCCTCGAGCGGTAAGCATTACCCAAGCGCAACGTCCAGCACCATCATCACCGCAAACCCGATCATGGCGCCCATCGTTGCCAGATCGACGTTCCCGCTGCGATGCGATTCTGGGATCAGGTCCTCGACCACGACAAAAATCATTGCGCCGGCTGCGAAGGCCAACGCGTAAGGCAAAACAGCCCTGGCGACCAAGACTGTCACCGCACCTATCACGCCGGCAATGGGTTCCACGATCCCGGACAATTGACCGTACCAGAAACTACGTAGGCGCGACATACCGGCGCTGCGCAGTGGCATGGCTACCGCCACCGCCTCGGGGAAGTTTTGGATACCGATGCCGATGGCCAGAGCGATCGCCCCCGCCAGTGTCCCGGCCGGCAGGTCGGCCGCCGCCGCGCCGAAGGCCACCCCCACCGCCAGCCCTTCGGGGATATTGTGCAGGGTAATCGCTAAAATGAGCAGCACCGTGCGCCGCCAGGTGGTCGGCATGCCCTCCTTTTCTTCAGAGGGGGCGCCAATATGCAGGTGTGGCAGCACCCGGTCGAGCAAACGTAGGAAGATACCTCCCAGGATAAACCCCGCGGCTGCCGGTATCCAGGCCGGTGTCGGGCCATCTTCCGCCAGCTCTATAGCCGGCGCCAGCAGAGACCAATAGCTGGCAG
>Ga0207752_1000786_pt1 | contig 14861 bp, 15 predicted proteins | sample Pon2CUnioCityCA_6_FD_187272 | JGI IMG/M metagenome (GOLD analysis project Ga0207752, IMG submission 187272) | Marine sediment microbial community from Union City, CA, USA - Pond 2C Sediment 2 (SPAdes) | ecosystem: Environmental > Aquatic > Marine > Intertidal zone > Salt pond sediment ...
GACCCAGTGCGATTATGCATCCGGCAGCACCAAAGCCAATCTGATCAGAGGTTTTTCGTTGGCAAAAGCCGAGCGCGAGCTTATTTCCCGCGCTTTGAAGGAAACGGGCTGGCAAAAAACACGGGCCGCAGCGCTTCTTGGCATAACAAGAGCAACTCTTTATGCTAAAGTTAAGCAGTATCAAATACAAAAAGACTCTTGTATGTCAAAAGATCCAAAAAGCAATGAGGAAGGGCAAAATGATTTTTCCGGCTCTTCTTTGTCCGGGCCTGTAGCGGTCCGCTGATTTGTCTAAAGCATTCCAGTTGTTGTCAGAAAATCTGTCGGCTCGTCTAAAATCCTGACATTTCATTGCATCATGAATATTTTAATCCGGCGTAGTCAATTCATTTTTAGGCTTAAAAGCCTCGAAATACCCCGAACTACTCAATAGTATCAAATCTGGCACAGCTATTGCAGTTTCTCTGCAAACAGGTTGTGTAATGCGCCCTTATATTTACAGACCGGTCCGGATTGCCTGTTTCAGGCTAAAGGGCAGAGTTGGAAGCTATGGCGGCAGAAGAACAAAAAAATGTTCCCGATGAAGATTTTATTTCCGAAGCGCTTTCGGAGTATGGAATTCTTCCCGGAGAAGAGGATTTTTACAATCTCCTGGAAGAATCATCAGGGGATAAGCCGGCTAAAAAATCAGTTGGTAAGTCCCGGTTGCTGAAAGGATCGAATCCGTATAAGTACCAGCGTTTTTCTAACCTTCAAAAAATTCTTGCCGTCAGTATTTTTGTCGTCATATCGATACTACTATACGTATTGTTTAAATCACCTCCAGATACTTTTGCCGGCTCTTCATCAATACTTTCCGATCCGGCGGAGCAAACCATACAACAAGCATCGGTCTCCAGTCCTCCTGTTGCAGGCTCCGATCAGTTGATACATCAACAAATTCAAGAGCAGGAGCCGCTGCCATCTCCGGCACAGCCGCTTTCCTTACAAGTTGCCCGTAACTTTTATCTGCAGAAAAACTACGACAAGGCTTTTGCCGCCTATGATCAGCTTCGCCAGGCACTGCCGACGAGTGAGGAATTACTAAAAGATTTTCTTCAGCTAAAGATGGCTTTATGCGCAAAGGAAGCTGCTGATTTCGAACAGGCCTCTCATTTATTGATAACGGTCTGTAAGAGCCGTTCGCCTGCCGTAAGGATCGTTGCCAATTATCATCTATGTTTGCTTGAAATACAAAGGAAACGATACTTGAGAGCGAGAACCAGGGCTTATAACGCCCTTGCCCTGATAAAGGCCGTTGATTTTGATGATGATTGGGTATTGTCATTCGAATGCGATTGTTCTTTTCTGGTCGCTGAATGTCTGACACGTCATATTCTTTTACTTGGCGGCGTCGACACGGATCTTCCCAATGATTTATGGGGCAGGCCGACGGCTTCTTCGGATCCCTTTGGCAACTTAAGCGATAACGAGCTGCGAAGGTTACTGAAATCCGGCGCAGAGCACATGAGCAAGGGATTGCTCGATCCCGAGATTAGAAGGCTCGAACAACACGAAGGGCCGCCCCGCTGGTCTGTGAGCTCTTATGGAGCTCCGGTTGAAGAGCTGCTGGCGAAGTTCTCTGCCAATGCGGATATTGATATACACTGGGCTTTTAGTGGAACGTCGAATTCAATTCGGCTAAAAGAATCCATACGACAAAGACCGGTCAGCTTATACCTGCCGGCGGCGACGTCCCAGCAAGTTGTCCTGGCCGCAGCGGGCTGTACCGGATTGCTGGCATCTGCGGAAGGCCGGCCCGGCAAGGAAAAAGTGACAATTTACGATCCCGCCGGATATTCGTCTTTGCGCCGGCACATATCTTTTCTCAGCCGGCAGGCCATTTCGCTTTGGCAAAAATTCGTGCTGAGGTTCTACAGTAACGAAAGGCTGGGTAACGCTCATTTTGTAATGGGTCTGCTGCATTCTCTGATAGATTTGCCGATCGAGGCGATTGCCGAATATAAGCTGGTGGCGAATCGTTTTTCACAAACTTCGCTGGCGCCGTTCGCGTTATTACATTCGAGCAAATTGAAAGCGTCTCTGCGTGACTATCCCGGCGCCCGCGAGGACCTGAAGCAGCTTGTAGAGCAGTATCCCGACGTCGAGATTTACGGGCAGGCTTATCTGCGTCTTGCAGAGGCCACAATGGAAGCGGGGCTTGATGGGGACCCCATTTCGCAAAAAAATAGCGAAATGGGAACCCTTGCCGAGGCCGCGAGGTTGTACCAAAGGGTATATAATTTCGGCTTGTCGGCTGAGGCGAAAATGACTTCCGCTATTGGAGCCGCCGGGTGTCTCTATGAAATAAAAGAATATGAACAAGCGGCAAAATGGCTGACTCGATACATCGATTTGGCCGGCAGCGGTGAAAACAATAACTTGTATTCGGCCTATTTTCTTCTGGGTCAATCCAATCTGGCGTTAGGAAATTACCAGCAGGCGTGCGACGCGTTCGAATATGCACTTGCCGAGCAGAGTTCGAGGGAGCAATATGTCGAGGCAATCACGTTACTGGTGAAAAGCCATATAGAACGGGAGAATTTTGTCGAGGCCCTTGATACGCTTGCAAGTGTGAGTTCTGTTGCATTGTCAAAAGAGCAATCCGTGGAAATGCTGCTGCTCAAATGCAGAATTTTTAAAATGCTGGGACTTCTCGATACTGCGATTGTTTTCCTGCGTGACAGGGCCGAATATGTTTCCAACCCGCAGTTAAATGCTAAATTATCGTTTGAGCTGGCTCTGTGCAATATTGTCAAAGGTAATCTCGAAAGCGCTCGCAGCGGCTTAAGTGAAATTCTCAGCACCGTCGAACCCGGGCCTTTGGCTCAGCAGGTCGGGACGGAGCTGGCTGATGTATGTCTGAAACTCGGAAGAGGTTCGCAGGCTGTCTCGGTTTGCCTGCAGCTTCTTGAGTTGGATTTGTCTGAGCAGAAAAAACAACAAGTCCTGAAAATGCTCGCTGAGGCTTATACTCAAAAGAAAAATTACGAGGAAGCGACATTGGCCCTTACCGGCCAATGGAAGGGGGAGCCAATTTCAAAAAAAGAAGGCGAAATGGGAATCCAGGAGAAATGATAAATAGTAACTTCAAACATAGATTCTACAGGCAATACTTTTATATCGCCTGTTTTATATTTTTGCCTTTACGTCTCTTATCATCTATTACAAGTACCGCTTACGCTGCTTCCGGCACGGAAAATGGAGAGAAATTGTCACCGGTCAGCGTTTCAGCTTCGATTGATTCCAAGAATATCAACCGGCTCGAATTATTGCGGGCTGATATTAGCATTTCTCAGAGTCAAAACGATACGAAGAGTGCCGAGCAGCTCAAGAAAATCATTGAACAGATTCGCTCCGTTGAATTCAAGCCGCAAAAGCAGGCCCCGGAGCCTGTAATTGACCCTGAAAGGGCTGCTGCGACCGAGCCTAACGAAACTGTATCGAATGGACCAGATATACCGGTCCAAAAAGAACAACCGAAACAGGAATCCAAACCCGGATTGCCATACGAGCCGATAACCGACCAAACGCTTGACATGCTCAGAACTCTGGCACAAGAACCTGAGAAGCTGGACAATCCTCTTGAGCTGGGAGAGATTCTTTTTATGAGCGGAAACTTAAAAGAAGCATCGTTGTTTTACCAGGAAGCGCTGAAGCGTAAAGATCCGAATGACGCCGGCTCGTCGTTGAACAGGGCCTGGATACTCTTTCAAATAGGAAACTGCCTGCGGGAAGATGATCCGCCTTCGGCGGCAAAATCGTACCAACGTCTTCTAACGGAATATCCGAACTCATCCTGGGCGCAACCGGCCAAAGCCCGGAATGACTTAATCGCCTGGTGTTTGAAAGACGAGCCGGTTAAGTTGATGCTGCATGTGAAGAATGCGAAAAGTCAACAAGGCGAAAATTAAATGAGACTAATATGAGTGAACAACAAGATATTGCGAACGTGCTTATAGTCGATAACGATCCCGGGCTGGCTCGATTTATGCTTGAGATTCTTGCTCGCAAAGGGATTCGCGGACATCTTGTCGATAAGAAAGAAAAAGCACTTGACTTTATCGGCAGGGGCAATTGCGATTTCGTATTTATTAGTGACATTATAAATCCCAAGTCAGACCTGCCCGGTAACTCGCAGGATGGTTTTAAGCTGCTTGGTAAAATCAGGGACAACTGGCCGGAGCTGCCGGTTGTGATGATTGCCGAAGCCAAAGAATCCGGTCGGCAAAATCTAACGATAAGAACCGCAGTCGCTGCTGTCCGCCGGGGCTGTTGTGATTTTCTCATCAAACCCCCGGACAGCGAAAAGATAGAAATCCTGCTGGATACTTATCTGCCAGGCCACAACGTCTCGACGGCAGCATCGGCCAATGAATACACCCACTGTCTGTACAGGATTGTGGGTAAAAGTGCGAACCTCCTGCAAGTGATTGAGCTGGCAAAAAAGATAGCTCCGACTTCTGCGCCGGTTCTGATAAACGGTGAAAGCGGGACGGGCAAGGAGCTGATTGCTTATCTTGTCCATCACAAAAGCAGAAGATCTCAGGCGTCGTTTATCAAGGTCAATTGTGCCGCTTTGAGCGATTCGCTTCTTGAGAGCGAGCTGTTCGGCCATGAGAAAGGTGCCTTTACCGGTGCATACACGAGGCGCAAAGGCCGATTCGAGATGGCTCACGGCGGAACACTATTGCTGGATGAGATTGCCGAGACGCCGATAAGGTTTCAGGCAAAATTATTGCGAGTGCTCGAACAGCAGGATTTCGAGCGTGTCGGCGGAAATGAAAGTGTCAGCGTCGATGTAAGAATAATAAGTACGACCAACAAGGACCTTTTGAAGGAAGTGCGGCAAGGCAGGTTCCGTCAGGACCTTTACTATCGGTTAAGCGGAGCGAGATTGGTTCTAAGTCCTCTAAGAGAACGCAAAGACGACCTGTCCGACCTTGTGTGGTATTTTGTGAACCTTTATGCCCGGGAAGTGCCGCGTCGTATAACCGAGCTTGATTCTGTGATGATGGATATTTTTGCCAGGTATCACTGGCCCGGCAACGTCCGTCAGTTGCGGAACGTCGTGCGAACGTCGCTGACGCTGGGAGCCGGGCCGGTCCTTTCACTGGCGGATGTTTCCTGGCTCTTTGACGAATTACAACCGCTTCGGCAGGAACAATACGACGATTACGGTTCATCTACTTTGAATAATATACACAGTGAGCAATGCGATTCGGGATTGGCCGGGATACCCCTTGAGCAGGTTGAGAAACGGGCTATTTTGGATACATTACGTCAGACAAGGGGCAACCAGACAAGGGCCGCAAAGGTGTTGGGCATTAGTGATCGAACCTTGAGGGATAGAATTCACCGTTACAGGCGAGAAGGCTGTATGCAGCCGGCATGATTAAAATTTCTTCCTAAAACGATTGAGATGAAAAATGGCAGATAAGGATGATATAAAAGAGCAGGAAAACCAGGAAAAACAGGAAGATCAACAGGATTCTAAAGCTGAAAAGAGTGGCAAAAGGTCCTTTATTTTACGATTCCTGCCGTGGATAATCCTGTTGGTAGTGGTTTTAATATGCGCCGGCGCCGGCTTTAAAGTCGGGCGGTTATTTGCCGGCTCACCCATACCTGAAGCAGCGCAATCCGGCTTGAAACCGGATACTTCAAAACAGACAGAGAATCTTAAAGCGGATCAAGACTCATCAAAAAAATCCGGCAAGGTCTGGTATTATGAATTAGATCCCGTTGTCGCCAATCTGAATGAGCCGAGTGTAACGCGTTACGTTAGGGCTTCTTTAATGCTTGAGATGAGTGCTGATATGGACGAGAAAGAGGGCGCCGCCTTTCTCGATGGGAAAAAGCCTATCCTGATAAACTGGCTTACCGTGTATCTTTCGAGCCTGAGTCTCGACGACGTCAGGGGGGATAAAAATCTCAGGAGCATTCAGTCGCAAATTCGCGATGCTTTCAACGAAAAACTATTTCCCGATTCGAAGTCTCAAATCAAACAGGTTCTAATTAAGGAATTTCCCGTACAATGACCGACAGAGCAACGAATAGTATGAGCAGAGACAAGATACAGCAGCTTCTCCAGGCCGTTGGTTCCGAACCGGTTGAGGATACTTCACAGGTCCAGGCCACTGAGTATAATTGGCACGAGTCCCATTACTTCAATAGCAAGCAGCTTGTAAGACTCAGCCGTTTCACGGAAGCAGTAGCCGAAGCGATGACTCGGAAATTTACAAAATTTTGCCGCAGCGAATTTGACGTGACTGTTGCTTCGGTCACCCAGCACTATGTAAATGACTTTCTGAGTCAATTCTCGGATAGCGGACCAAAGGATTATTACATACTATTTAACTCCGGCGGCGAGTCCGCCAAAGGCGGATGTGGGCTTATTGGTATGTCCGAACAAGCGGCGATTAACTGGGCCAGACAATTGCTCGGCGATTCCGAGTCCGAAAAGGAGCCTGGAGGAGATTTGTCACAGTTGGAGGAATCTCTCTTGTTGGATCTGGTTTCGGCTCTGGTTGAGGTATTTCCCGATCTCGATAAATCGTTCGATTTCCATTCGGAAAAAAGCATTGTCAAGGGACGGTGGCCGCTTGAAGCAGATGGTACTGAGGAGCTTTGCAAAATTTCCTTTGATGTAAAGAAAGCCGGCACGGAAAAGGGTTCTGAGGCTTACTTTTTGATATTTTGTCGTGAGCTGGAACCTGTAGCCGGAAAAACAGCAAAAGATTCCGCATCTCTCTCGGAACAGGATATTTCGAAGGCAATCCTTGAGCATTTGTATAAAGTGCCTGTTCTGGTTACGGGTCAACTTGCATCTATAATGCTTACTTTTGAGGAAATAATGAATCTGCAGGCTGATGATATACTTTTGCTGGATAAGAAAGTCGATCAGCCGACCGAGCTTATCGTGGATGGACGAACCTTTTGTTACGGCCATCCTGTAAAATCAGCGGGTAAATATGCCGTAACAATAACGGATACTACGGCGGTATTCGGGGATACTGCTGAAGAGTAAATTCGAATATAGAGATTAAGTGACTGGAAGGATGTAAAGATATGGCGAGCACAGCTAATGCCGTAAAAGAAAAAAAAGGTCAGCAGAAGGATACATCGCAAAAAGGCGATAAAAAGCAGGCGCAATCGGTTGAATTTTCCGAGGCTGTCGGAACCGAGGCAGCCGCTTCGGGAGGGAGTATCGATCTGTTGCTGGCTATGGACGTTCCCGTTAAGGTGGTTGTGGGCAAGACTGAGTTGCCGGTCAAGAGGTTGTTGAAGCTTGGACCAGGCTCGGTGTTAAAGCTCAACAAATCCATTGATGAGCCGGCGGATTTGTATCTCAAAGATATTAAGTTCGCTACCGGAAATATTGTGGTAGTGGATGACCGGTTTGCTGTCAGAATTAAGCAGATTCTCGGCCTCAATGATTCTAACGCCGGAACCGATGGGGAGTGAGTTTAACAGGTTATTGTGATGACAGGACATGGACAATCAAATTTGCAAGGCTCGTCCGGGACGGGTTCTCCTAACTCTACATTGGCGTCCTATAGCAATATAGTCTTGGTCGTAGGTCTGGTTGCGGTTCTCGCTACCTTGATAATTCCCTTGCCGACGCCGGTGCTGGATATGTTTCTGGCTTGCAGTATTTCATTGTCCGTGGCGGTTCTAATAGTAACTTTATCATCAAGAGAAGCCCTTGAACTATCGACGTTTCCTTCTTTGCTTCTTTTCGTAACGTTGTTCAGGCTGTCTCTTAACGTAGCATCAACCAGGTTGATACTTCTGCATGGGAACGCCGGTAAAATCATTCAGACCTTTGGCGGTTTTGTTGCCGGCGGCAGCGTCGTGGTCGGACTGGTCATTTTCCTGATCCTTGTTGTGATCCAGTTTATTGTTATTACCAAAGGCGCCGAGCGAATCAGCGAAGTATCGGCACGTTTTACTCTCGATGCGATGCCCGGCAAGCAAATGGCAATTGATGCGGACCTGAACGCCGGGACTATTACCGAAACGCAGGCCAACGAGCGACGGGCGAAAATCGTAAAAGAGAGCGAATTCTACGGCGCAATGGACGGCGCAAGCAAATTCATACGCGGCGATGCCAAGGCCGGGCTTATCATAACGGCGGTCAATATAATAGGCGGCATAGCTATGGGATATTCGCGGGGTCTTCCCGTTGCCGGCGCTGTACGGACTTATTCTATTCTTTCCATCGGCGACGGGCTTGTAAGCCAGATTCCATCGGTCATCATTGCGGTCAGTTCGGGTTTTCTGGTTACGAAAATATCGTCGCGCTACAGCGTTGGCCAGGATTTGTCCAGGCAATTCCTCAAGACGAGCCAGCCGTTGATTATAGCTGCGTTCATTATCGCATCGATGGCGCTTGTCCCCGGCCTGCCGAAGATACCGTTCTTGTTTTTGGGTGCCGGAGCAGCCGTGCTTGGAAGAATCGTGGCTAAATCCGAAACAGACCGCAAACAAAAGCGCAGTGTCTCTTCACAGACAAAAACCGAGAAACAGCCGGTCGAAGAGCTGCTCGATGTTGACCGGATTTCCGTACAGGTCGGCGTGCGATTAATCGGCATGGTTGATCCTCGCAAAGACAGCACCATCTTCGACCGCATCGGGGCATTAAGAAGAAAGTTCGCCCGGCAGCTTGGCATTATAATTCCCCTGGTCCGGCTGCGTGACAATATCAATCTCGAACCCACCGCTTATGAGATTAGAATCGCCGAGCTGCCTGTAGCTAAGGGGCGCTTGGAGCCTGAAATGTTCCTCGCCATGGATCCCGGTACGGTTCAAACCGAAGTCGAAGGGATAAAGACCACCGAGCCGGTTTATGGATTGCCGGCTTTGTGGATCAAACCGGCCGATAAGGAAAAGGCGGAACTCAACGGATATACCGTTATCGATCCCGAGTCGGTCTTTATTACACATTTATCCGAAATTCTGCGAAAACACGCCGGCGACTTATTAACCCGCGAAGATGTTCAGCTTCTGATAGACAGGCTTCGTAAAACTCAGCCGTCGCTGGTTGGGGAGGTAATCGGACCCGATAAAGATGTGTCTATCGGATTGCTTCAACGTGTGCTTAAAAACATCATAAACGATGGAATACCGGTTCGTGAGTTGACCGCCATTCTCGAATCGCTTGGAGAGCATGCTTCGAAAACCAAAAACGCCGCCGTATTAACTGAGATGGTACGTAAACGCCTGAGCAGGACTATTACCGAGCAGTGCAAGAATGATGACGGCAGGATTTTGGCTATAACGATAGAGCCTGCACTCGAGCATCAAATGGCCTCGACATTGCAGCAGGAAGCGGACGGAATCAACCTGGCCTTGCCCACTGAGACCGCCATGGATATAAGCAGAAAGACCGCTCAAGCCTGGAAGTCGGCGATGGATAAAGGAATCGAGAAAATAGTTATGCTTTGTGATGCGAGGTTGCGGTCTCCGCTGGCTGTAATGTTGTCGAGGACCGTGCCAATGCTGCCGGTCGTGGCGTATGACGAGGTTGTTCTTGGGACCGAGGTCGAACCGGTAGAGACGATATCGATCCGGCAGGCGGAATCGAGCGAACCAAACCAGCGGGAGCTCGTCGCATCTTCGAGGTGATATTGTACTGAGGATAATGCAATATGATATATAAGAAGGGAAATACGAAATAATTATGCCGCTACATGTAAGATCAATTGCAGTAAGCATCTCGGTTATAAGTTTTTTCGTCTTGAGTTTCATTGGATGGATTTGCGGCCTTTCACCGTTTGTCTGCTGTAAGAGGGCGTTGATAGGCGCATTGCTTGCGTATATATCGGGCAGTATGGCTGTAAATGCGATAAATGCTATTTTGGTCAATGCAATGATTTCGAATCAGATGAATCGTAAAGAAGATAAACCTCGTTTTGGAGCAAATTCCAGGATGAGATTCGAGGAAAAGGGCAGTGGCAGTACAAACTAAAATCGAAACACAAAAGTCTGCCGGCAATGGGCTAAGCCGTACCTCACGGCAGAGTCGAAAACATCTCAACAATGTTGTCCTGCGCGCATATACCGACCAGCAGAAGGCTGTTCAGGTGCAAATCGATAATGAGCAGATAGCCGAGCTTTTACCTATGGTACGCAAGATAGCCGGCCAGGTGATAACGTATCTGAAGCCGCCGTTATCGTTCGAAGATATGATCTCGGCGGGTACCGTTGGGCTTGTCAGGGCCGCCCGTAATTTTGATCCTTCTCACCAGACGGAATTCAAAACCTATGCTTACATCAGGATAAAGGGTGCTATTCTCGATGAGTTGAGAGGCTGGTCTTTTATTCCTGAAAACCTAAGAAAGCGGATTAGTATGGCCCATCAGCTCAGCCGGAAGATATCCGAAATGACGGGAAGCGCTCCGACCGATAACGAACTGGCTGAAAAACTTGGAATATCTCTCGATGAGCTTTACGAAACTTTCGAAAATGCCCGGGCGCAGCATTTCATATCACTTGACGGTTTTGACGAGGATGCGCCTGTACTGAGCGATCTTTTGACGGCGGAAAATTCGACTGCTCCCGAAGAAAAAGTGGAAAAAGAAGAGCTTATAGATAAACTGGCCGAAGCGATACAGCAATTGTCCGACAGACAACAAAAGGTAGTTCTGCTTTATTACCAGCAACAACTGACAATGAAACAAATCGCCGACGTTTTGGAAGTTACCGAGTCGCGTGTAAGTCAACTGCACGCGAGTGCTTTATTTAACTTGTCGGTAAAGTTAAGGCAGTGGAAAGATGGCAGATTATGATTCCAATATGATTAAGCCGGTGAACGGCTTGAAAAATATAGCCGGTTTAAATTCCGTAAAACGCCGGGAAGAAAGGCAACGCAAACGACAGTTACACCATGAAGATGAACAAAAAGACGAAACCATGCAGGACCAGGATTCTCCGCCGCAAGAGAAGACCGGCGAGAAAGCTGATATTAATTCCGACAACATCGGCATAGACTATTGTGCTTAAACATAATCGATGAAGTAAAGTTAGGATGATATATGGTAAAAACAGCAGGGCGAATTTTGAAGAGTGACGATTTTAAGCTCGAAGGCCGGTTCCACCTCGATATAGCCCAGGTCGGTTTGGTTTCGCCGAAGCAGACAATCCAGGCTTCGTCGGCACCAAAGATACGCATGTTGGAAAATCACCAGGAATATGCTGTTATTGAAGTAACCTGCTCCTGCGGCACTAAAATTTCCGTAAGGTGTGAATATGCCGATGCGCAGGTATCGGCTAAGAACGATCCCCAGTCGTGAAATTGTATTATCGAATGCTGAAGTAAATAAAATTAGTTTGGAGAAAAATACAATGCAGACAAAAAAGAAGAAAATCAGTTTAGTGCTTTTACTGGTTCCGATATTTTTTGTTTCGGGCTGCTCATCCACTCAAGAGCCGACCGAGCTCGCCGTCGAGCCTGTTCCCGTAGAAAGACAGCAGAATGATCCAATTGCCATGCGTTTTCAGGAAACTGACTCGGAAAGTCCAACTGTTGTCGAGTCGGCGGTGAAATTGTCGGGCCAGTACGCCAGGCTTACACGGGAGGCGGCTGAATTACAGCGGCAAAACGAGGATTTTATTGCCAAAAACCGTCAGCTTAATGAGCGGGTTGTTTCGCTGGAAGCCCAATTACAGCAGGCTCAGAAGGAATTGGCCGAAGCCAACAGCCTTCTGATTGATATGCGTGTTGAATTGAACAACTGGAAAGCAGACATTCTCGGCTTTCGTGATGAAATGCGTAACGCCGAAACAGCTCAGTTGGAAACGCTGCTGCGGATTCTCAAAGTACTCGGCGGGCAGGTCACTGCAGAATCGGCCAGGGCGGAGAACAGATCGACAGTAGGCTCGGCCGTTGCATCTTTGAATAAGCCGGACAGACCTTAATAGAAAAACTTTAATATCAGGTGAATCAAATGAACAGCACGGAGAAGTTTTGCGATTTGCGATGTGGCGAGGGCATCTTGCCCTTGTTTCCCATTGTTGGCGAGCATGTCCCTTCGGCGGGCTCAGGGCGGGCTCTGAGCGAAGTCGAGGGAATGCCAAGGGGACACAAGGCCGAGACGGCCTCGCCACAATCGATGTGGCGGGGTCATCTTACCCTTGTTTTCCATCGTTGGAGAAGCCGAAGGAATGCCAAGGGGACACAAGGCCGGGACGGCCTCGCCACAATCGAAAATGGTATGATGATGTTGTTGTTGATGATGGTTGTTTTATCAGGCTGCCGTACTCGAAGCGTTTCTGCACCGGTATCGGATTTTTACTATCTGAACTCCAACAACAGGCTGACTACTATCGGGAGGGTTGCGATTGTCGAGCTGAATAACGATTCGAGCTATCCTCAAGTTTCTGCCGATGTTACTCTCGCGCTTTACCAGGCACTGCAAAAAAGACAGGTTTTCGGTTTGACGGTAATTCGTCAGGATAATCCTTCGTGGAAAAGCCTGCAACTTCAACGGGACTCGTCGTATAATCTCGAACAGTTATTAGCTATCCGCGAAGCGTTAAAATGTGATGGGCTGCTGCTCGGCACCATTACCGAGTACAGACCCTATCCGCACATGGCTGTAGGGTTACGAATGAAACTTCTGGACCTGAGGGATGGGCAGTTGCAGTGGGCTCTAGAGCAGGTTTGGGACAGCGCCGATAAAACGACCGATAAACGTATCAAAAGCTATTTCAAGTCGGAAAAGCGTTCGGGTTTTGCCCCTTTGCATGAAAATCTTGCCGCTGTTAGTCCGATTGAGTTTATCAAGTTTGTTAGTTTCGAAGTAGCTGGGACTTTTTGAAGTTTTTTGTCACTAAGGCACTAAGACTCTAAGATTTTTTAAATTAATTTTTTTATTTTTTTGTGGCTCTTTGATTGAGGAAATTCGGCAAAAATGTCTAAAGTTTGCTCGAAAATACACGAAAAGAATCGTAGAAAAGGAATTCTGGGAATAGTATAGGATTATGATAGATAAAATAGGTACGAATAATAAGCCATTGATTGAATCCGGTTCATCGGCCGGCCAGCCCAACAATACGCGGGCGGTTCGAGGTAGTGATGTGGATGTATCCGTCCAGGTAAATTATGCTTGTCTTGTAGAAAAAGCGATGCAACCGCCGGAAACAGACGACAAGCGAGTGCAGCAGGCACAAGAGCTTTTATTGTCCGGCAAGCTTCAGAGCAAGCAAAACATTAGAAAGGCAGCAGAGAACATCTTAAAATACGGTATATAAAAGAGTAAAAATATATATGCGTGGCCCGGCCAGGGAGGGCTCGGTCGAAGTACCGAACGGATTTATAAACCCGGCGAGGACAGAGATACTCATCTATTCCTCGCCGTTCTTTTTTAATTCGTCTATGCTGCCGTTTTAGGGTAATTCCAGTACTTGGCCATCGGCGAGCAAACGTTTTCGCAGTTTCGAGTAATCTACGTCTTGTATATTTATATTATCTTCTATAGCAAGAACGGCGGCGGTTGCGGCGGACTGGCCCAGGATCATAAAGACAGGCTCCATACGAATCGAGCCGTAAGCGATATGCGACGAAGATACGCAAACCGGCACGAGCAGATTCGTGCATTCGGATGCTTTCGGCACGATTGCACCGTAAGAGATGGGGTAAGGCCCGCCGGGATTGACCTGAATGTCGCCCTCGTTGCGTGCGAAGCCGTTTTCATCGACGTAGCGTTGGACATTATGTGAGTCCATGTTGTAAGAACCCATACCAACAGGTTTCGGCGTTGGTTTTATCCGTCTCAGATACAGCTCGGTCGTTACGAAATCGCTTATCATCCGCCGGGCCTCGCGGACGTAGATTTGGTGGGGCCAGTTGCCGTTGTCCGTAAATTCGTCCTTTGCCAGACCCCACTTGCTCATTTTCTCGCGAACGTCCGCCGGCACGCGCCGATCATAAGCAAGAAACCACATCAGGCCTTTCTGATAGTCCTCATGTTCTTTGAGAATTTCCCGCCGGCGCTCGTAGCTGCCTTCCGGATAATCGTAATTCATCCCGATGTTATCGGTTGAAAAGGCGCCGTGATTGTTGGTATCAGTCTTGGCATTGGGGGCCGGGTCGAACTTGACGAATATGGCCCGCCATCCTTTGTCGAGATAGCGTGCCAGCAGCTCGTACTGCATCGGGTCATAATTTTCCGGCTTGGGGAAAGGCACACGATTCTCCGGCACTTTCGTCAGGCACATGCGATAGTTGTACGCCTGAACTCGATGGTCGCCGCGGCCTTCGGCGCCCGGACCTCCGGCGTGGATTCGCGGTAAAAGTCCGCTGGCCGGCTCGCCGGGCTTGATGTACGGATCGACGGGTTTTTCAAACTGGTGCTTGGTGGCATTGCGAGTCTGAACGCCGTTCAAAGTTTCGCCGTAAACCTTATTGCCCTCACGGCCGACATGATAGCTGACTCCAGCTCCGGCCATAAGATCGCCTTCGTATGTTGCATCGATAAATATTCGGCCCAGGTATGTCCTGCCGCTTAGCATGGTGATCGAAACTATGCGCGAGCCGTCATTTGCGACACCTCCTTTGCGTTTGAGCCACTGGTCTTGATGAACGGGAATTTCATACTCATCCACAAGTTCTTCAAAGACTTGTTCGGCTACGTGGGGCTCGAATACCCACATGGCATCCTCTTCGGGGCGATATCGCGAATATTCCTGTGGTTTCTGATAAATCCAGGCGTCGGCCTTGTCATAATGTTTCTTGAGACGCCGATAAAACTCTCGCGAGATACCGCCGATAGCTTCTTTTCTGCCGGAATCGGTCCAGCCCAGCCCGCCTGCCGTTAGTC
>Ga0207752_1000787_pt1 | contig 14847 bp, 13 predicted proteins | sample Pon2CUnioCityCA_6_FD_187272 | JGI IMG/M metagenome (GOLD analysis project Ga0207752, IMG submission 187272) | Marine sediment microbial community from Union City, CA, USA - Pond 2C Sediment 2 (SPAdes) | ecosystem: Environmental > Aquatic > Marine > Intertidal zone > Salt pond sediment ...
GAAGAACCGAATCGCCTCCGGGCTGTAGAGTTCAAGCGCATCCTTGATCGTGATGAAGTTGCCGAGGCTCTTGCTCATCTTGACGTCGTCGACCGTCAGGGACCCGGTCAGCACCCAGTACCGGGCAAAGGGTTTCCCTGTGGCAGCCTCAGACTGAGCGATTTCGCACTCATTGTGCGGGAAGATGTTGTCCAGGCCTCCTCCATGGATGTCGAACGTCTCGCCCAGATACCGCGTCGCCATCGCGGTGCACTCCACGTGCCACCCAGGATAGCCCCACCCCCACGGCGAAGGCCACCGCAGAATATGCTCTGGTTCGGCATGCTTCCACAGCGCAAAGTCGGCGGAGTGACGCTTCTCCTCCCGCACCTCAACCCGCGCCCCGGCCTCCAGATCTTCGATGTCCCGCCCCGAGAGCTTGCCGTACTCGTCAAATTCCTCCACGGAGAAGTATACGTCGCCCTCCTCTGTCTCGTAGGCATACCCCTTCTCCAAAAGGGTCTCGACGATCTGAATCTGTTCCGGGATGTGTCCGCTCGCACGTGGCGCGATGTCCGGTCGCGTCACGCCGAGGGCGTCCATATCCTCGAAGTAGGAGCGTTCGTAGGTCGCCGCCACCTCCATCGGCTCCACCCGCTCCAGTCGGGCCTTCCGGATGATCCGATCCTCACCACTGTCCAGAAGGTGACCGACGTCTGTGATATTCTGAACGTACCGCACCTTGTAGTCCAGATAGCGCAGATAACGCACAATCACGTCCAGCGCCACGTACGTCTTGGCGTGACCCAGGTGCGCATGGTCGTACACCGTTGGCCCACAGGCATACATCCCTACCGTATCCTCCTGCAGCGGCTCAAACGGTTCTTTCTCACGAGTGAGATAATTGTAGATCTCCAAAGCCATTGATCTCTCCTCTGGATATAAGTGCAAAAGAAATAATCTACTAGTCTATCCGTGCAAACAACATACGGCCCGCCGCCGTCTGGAGCACCTTCGTCACCGTCACCTCAACCTGCCGGCCGATATACGGCTTCCCGTCCTCCACCACAACCATGGTGCCGTCATCCAGGTACCCCACGCCCTGTCCGACCTCCTTCCCTTCCTGGATAATCTCGATATCGAGCGACTCCCCGGGGAGGAATAGTGCTTTGACAGCGTTTGCCAGCTCATTGATGTTTAACACCCGCACGCCCTGCAGCTGGGCCACGCGGTTGAGATTGTAGTCGTTTGTCACAATCGGGCAGCGCATTCGCTTCGCCAGGAGCACGAGCTTGTCGTCCACCTCGTGAACCCCTTCGACGTCCACGTCGGCGACTCGCACCGGAGTCACCGAATCGTCCTGGAGCCGCCGCAGCATCTCCAGGCCCCGCCGCCCTCGCCGACGACGGAGTCCGTCAGAGGAATCAGCGATGTGTTGCAGCTCGTTCAGCACGAATCGAGGCACCAGCATCTCACCCTCAAGAAAGCCAGTCCGGCTGATGTCGGCAATCCGTCCGTCGATGATAACGCTGGTATCAAGCAACACTGACCTGGGGTTGGAGGCCCTCCGCTGTCCACTGGCACTGCGATCTGGCAACTGTCCGCGGATCAGGCTGAAAAGATCGTTCTGGCGGGTGATCATCACCATAATCCCGAAATAACCAAAGAGGACCGCAGCGACGAAAGGCAAGATCTGCCGGAAAGGCGACGGTAGCAGAGAGAGGGGAAAAACGAGCAGGGCGGCTACGATCAGACCAACGACCAGGCCCAGGATACCTGCCAGAAGCTGCTGCGCCGGCGCCTGACGGATGCGCTTCCGAAGCGCAAGAAACGGCCGCACCGTAAGATAAGGAGTCAGTACGAGCCCCGCCAGGGCACCTATAAGGAAGAAGATCGCCGCGTACTGATATGGCTCCCCACCCAGCTCCGCCGCCAAGAACATTCCAAAGAAAATGCCGGCGATAGCGAGAACCAGCATCCCGACGATACGAGAGACGAAATCCGCACTCACGACCCACCCCCTGGAATAAACAAGAATAAAGCAGAACAAGACAGGTGAAGGTCAGTAATACCTCACCCGCCAGGGGCGTCCCCGAGCAGCTCTGTGGCTACTGGGCCTGGGCGCAGATTTTCACTTGGGTAGAAATCTCATCCGAGAGAATCTAAGCCCGTGTCTTCGAAGGAGAATAATAAAGAAATGAAAACACGTAATCAGCCCACAGGCAGTGGAACACCCCAAATAAAACCACCAACCATATCTTAGCATAGGCAATCCCAAAAGTCAAAGATTTCTGGCCCACTTCCATTCCGGGAGCACATTTGCCCGACAAGAACAGGTCTCTCCGCACTCCCTATGTCGGTCAGACCCCTGGAGCGAAATACCTCCCTTGACCCAGGGGGCGACTACCCGGTGCCTGGAGCCGCTTGAGCTGGTGCAGTCGAAATCGAACGCGTCCCAATCTTGGTCATCACCCGGCCAAATTCCGGGCTACCGGAGGGCGGACAACCACAACGTAGAACCCTCTGGCGCCTTCGCAACCAGAGGGTTCTATGTCTGCCCAGAATCCAGTCTTACTCAGAATCCGCCGTCGAATCCTTGCCCCCCTTCTCCAACTCGCAGGTGGCTGCCCGACCGAAGATCGAGTCGGGCCAGGCAGCGATCGCTTCGTTGAAACGACGGATCGCCTCCGCCTCTCGGTCCGTCCGACGACACGCCAGACCCAGGTTGTAGTAGCAGGCGGCCCAGTGCGTGGCCCCGATTTGTCCGTCGCCTCCCATTAAGGCCTCCGTCAACGTGACGTAGGCACCGTCCGGGTCGCAGCCCCGCAGCTGCGCTACCCCGCGATTGATCAGTACGATTTGCCGGCTCGACGTATCCGGTCCCAGGGCCAGCGCCAGACGATAGGCAGCAAGCGCGTCTTCTAGCTTCCCCCTGGCACTGAACCAGTTGCCCACGTCGACGAGCAGCCGCACCCGCATCGTGATGAGATACAGGACGATGAGAAAGAGAAGAGGATGGACCGGTATCGAGGCGAACCTCAACACGGTCCCAATCGCGGTGATGATCAGTCCTTCAACGGCGAACCGGACAGACAGTCCCTGTCCACGCACGTAAGAAAGCGCGCCAAAGCCAAGCAGGTAGAGCAGGCCGATCAGCGGTATGACGAGGGGCGAATCCATACTCATCCTAACGACACCTCAATAGCCAACATGCCAAACCCTATCCACTAAACAGATGCCTTGACACCTGAGCCAACATGTCCACGCCCTGAACTTGGGTCTGGAAGAGGGGCACAATAGCCCGCACGTTGTCGAAGCGATCCCAGATCTCCGTCATGTACTCTCTTTGCATCTCGATGCGGTTGCGGACGAACTCCGGGGGATTGTCCCCCAGGTCGGCCGGGTCAATCCGCATATTGACGACCACCCCACCCACCGGTATGCCGAACTCCTCGAACCAATTGAGGAATCGCGTTATCACCGCGATCGGCAGCGCCTCAGGAAGGGTGATGAAGAAGAAAGCCGTCTTCTCATCGTCGGTCAGCAGCTCCTTGGCGTGCCCCATTCGATCCCGGAAGGTCAGCAGATAGTCCATCAAAGGGTCCCTCTCCTTCTCCTTGCTGTAAGAGAGGAGTTCCTTCAGACTCTGGGCTTCCTCCCGACTCTGGACCATCTTGTTGACCCACATAGAGTAGACGTCGGACATACCGAGCAGGCGCCGAGCATTGGCCGTAGGGGCCGTGTCGAACACGTAGACATCATATTCGTCCTCGAACATAAGATCGATCATGTTCTCGAACATGGCTGATTCCTCGAAAGCCGGGTTCATCGTGGCCGACTCGACAAACTCCTCCGCTTTCGTCTTGATGTCCGCGTACTTGAGGAACCATTCGATCTTCTCTCGGATCTCCTTCTTCGACTCCTCGATCGTATCCTTCGTGTCGATCTCGTACGCCCAGAAGTTCGATTCGCCTTCGACCAATGTGGGCTTCCCAAAGACATCCTGGCCCAGCATCCCGGTCAAGGAGTGAACTGGGTTTGTGGAGGCAAGAAGAGTGCGTCTACCCTGACGCGCGTACCAGAGCGCCGCCGCTCCGGCCATCACCGTCTTCCCCACGCCTCCCTTGCCGCCGAAGAAGTTGTACTTGAGGCCCGGATGTTCCTGCACGAACTCACGCGTCGACTGGCCAATGTTGTCGTGCACGGTCATGTTCCTTCACCTCCAAACATCGTCTCGGCCATGCGGGCGATCATATCGAGGCCCGTGATGTCTCGCTCGAACTCCGGAACCCTGGCCAGCACCTCATCGCCAAAAAGCTTATCGATCTTCGCCAGGTACTCTTTCTGCATCCCAATACGGTTCTCCAGGTACGGGGGGATATCCTCATCCGCCAGCTCTGCCGGGAGCACCCGGTTCACGATGTAGCCGATCAGCGGCACGTCGAACTCGGCGAATTTCGTCGCCGCTTTCTGCGTGTCGACGAGCGCCATCTCCTCGGGGATGATGACGAAGAAGAAAGCTGTCTTCTCGTTGTCAGTCAGGATACTGGATGACGTATTGATCCTATAGCGGATATCCTGGAGTTCGGCCAGGATCTGGTCCTCCTCTGTCTCATCCTTCCGTTCCAGGATAGCTGCGACCTGGGCATACTCTTGCATCTCCTCCCGGAGCGTGGTGATCTTCTCGATCCATTCGTCGTAGACGCTCGCCATACTCAGATAGTAGAGCGCGTGTCCCAGAGGAACCAGATCGTAGATGTAATAGTCGTATTCCCCGCCGACGATGATATCGACCACCTTGTCGAAGATCGCACTCTCCTCCATTGCCGGCTCCGCAGCGGCCGCCTGGATGTAGCTCTCGATCTCCTCAGGAACCTCTTCGAAGCCATACATCTCGCGAATCTTTGCTCGTATCTCCTCCTGGTATTCCTGGATGTGTCTGTCGGCGTCTATTTCCTGGGCGAATAGATTGGGCATGATCTCCACCGGCCCCTTGCCAAAGATGTCTTGCTCGAAGATGTCGGTCAGAGAAGCCTGGGGATCCACGGAGAAGACCAGGACCCTGTAACCTTGCTTCGCCAACCAGTAGGCAGTAGCGGCGGAGAAGGTGGTCTTTCCCAGACCACCCTTCCCTCCGTACATGATGTAGCGGCGCTCAGGGTATTCTTCGAAGATGCGTGCGAGTGACAAGATAGCCTCCCTTTACGCTAGTGCATCCGTGAGATCCCGCTCGCGCAGCATGCGGCGCTTCCACGTGCTGATCTGCGGAACGACGTAGGGCAGCAGACGCAGGGAATAATACGGAGGCAAGATAGGCACACCTAGCAGGTCGCCCATAGTGATCAGAATGAATAGATGTTCCATACTCCCGCGCGTCTTGAGCGCGTACCGCGTCATGTCGTGGCCGGCCATCCCATAGAGAAACTCTTTGACCGAGCCGCCTATTCGTTTCAGTATGCCCTGCCTTTCTTCTTCGGTCATTTTACTCTCCTTGTTCATCCTATCATCTGACGTTCGAAGACCCGCTTGTCCCCGGGAGCTCCGTCCCGTGGCCTCGTCATCCACGAGCCCACAATAAAATAGGTCCGCGGACATCGTCAGCCTTCGCGTCAGCCCTTCGCGTCAGCCAATGTCCTCATCAAACAAGTCGGTCAGATCCCGCTCCCTAAGCATGCTGCATCGCCACCTCTCAATCTGAGGGACGATGTACGGGAGCAGCCGTAAGGTATAGTAGGGCGGCAAGACCGGCACTCCCAGCAAATCGCCGAAGGCGATAAGGACGAACATGCGTTCAAGTTCCCCGCGGGATTTCCTGCACTCTCGCACCCACTCATAGACACTCATCCCGTAGAAGATTTCACAGGCAGTGTCATAGAAACCCTCTAGTCTCTCTTTGACCTCCTTCCACACAGATGAGCTCATCTTTACTCCGGCTCCGTCTCCCTCACCATTTCCTCCTCCAGGAGTTGGTTGAGGTCAACGCGTTCCCAGCCAACGTACGTCTTTCGCCCGTTGATGATGAAAGCAGGATACCTAAACGCTCGGTGGCGCAGAGCCTTGAGGAAACCCTCTGGAGAGTTTACGTCCACGATTCGAATCCGCAGATGGTCACCGTACCGCTCCAACATACTTTGCAGCCACTCACCAAGTCGCCGGGCGTCCTCCAGCATATGCGATGGGTAGGAGGCCTGTATCTCCTCGTGTACTGGTGCGGCAAGATCCGCCGCGTCGAAAAGGCGCTCGCAGTGAGCGCAATGAAAGAAGTGTGTCGGGATGTGAGCCAGCACCTCCAGAAGAACAGGTCGCACGACTGGTTCCATTAAGGTTAGTCTCTTCACCTGGCAACGAGAGGGGCGGGGGCTCCCCTCTCGTTGCCCTTCGTTCGACTAGGTGGCTTCGACCGCTTCTTCTCGCGGCTTCCGGAGAGCCCTTATGCCATCCGTGATAAGGAAGGCGGCTGCGACCACCAGGACTAAGGCGATCACGCCCACCAGGACGGAGGCGATAGAGCCCTCCACCGTGGTAGCCGCTGGCAACTTGACAAACAAGTTGGTATATGCAAGGTAGAGCAACGCTGCTATCGTCGTGATGATCATGAAGATCGAGGGATACAGCGCCCACGTATGCTTCCTGCCCTCGGACATCGCCCACAAGGCGATCAGCAGCAGTGCTAACCCTGCCATCAGTTGGTTGGAAGCCCCGAACGCAGACCAAATGGTCAGCCAGGGGATGATCCAAACGAAGACCAACGTCAGGATCAAAGCCACGATGGTCCCCACATGGATGTTCTTCATCACCGGTATCGACCTGCCCACTAACTCCGCGCTTGCCACGCGCATGAAACGCACCACAAGCTGCATAATGGTAAGCGCCATAATGGTCAAGAACACGGAGCCATAGGCTGTCCCAAAGGCTTCCGGAATGCCAATCTGGCCCAGGAACTTAGCCAGCCCGCCGGCGAACACCGCCAGGGCAGCGCCAGCTCCTCCTGCATCTTGGTAACCTTGCCAGCCTCCAAACGCGACAGTAGCTGTCAAGAAGGCGATCACGGCGAAAGCCATCTCCATGAACATAGCCCCGCCGCCCACCGGCAACGCGTCTGTCTCCTTCTCCAACTGACGCGCCGTGCCAGAGGAGGAGACCAGGCTATGCCACCCGGAAATGGCGCCGCACGCGATGGTGATGAAAAGAATGGGCCATAGAGGACCGCTTGCCGTGGTGAACTGAGTATAGACGGGGAAGTCACCCATTCCAGGACGCCAGATCAGCAGACCGAGGACCCCGCCGATCACACCCAGAGTCACGATCCAGAACGAAACGTAGTTGACGGGCTGCGCAAAGGACCAGATCGGCAGCACCGAACCGAGATAGCAGAAAGCTATCACGAGCAGAGTTCCCAATACCTGAGCCTGCGTGTTGCCTAGGAAGACGGTCGGGGAATCGGGCAGACCATAGAAGGCCGAGAAGATGTTGGTCGTGAACGGTCGGGTCCCGAGCCAGATACCGAAGAACGTAAGTCCGACTGCCACCACGGTGGTCAGGATGATGTCCTGTTTCATCCTATACGTCATCTGACCTGCCAGAATACCCATCAAGACGACAGTGATCATCCCAAAGGGTACCCTCGGGTTGGTCATCAACACCTTGCCTACTGCGTTACCGAAGGCTCCCATGATCAGCAGCAGGTAGAAGTAGATGAAGATCATAAGGATGTTGCGCGCTCGGGGAGAGATGAGCTTGTAACTCAGCGCGCCCATCGTGTCCCCTTCAGAGCGAACGCCCATCATCATTGCACCGTAGTCCTGCACCCATCCAATGAAGAAGGTTCCAAGGATGACCCACGCCAGCGCCGGGAGCCATCCCCATTGTACAGCGATGATCGGACCAGTGATCGGACCCAGTGCGGCGATGGACTTGAACTGATAGCCGAAGAGCACGTTTCGACTTGCGGGAGTGAAGTCCACACCGTCCATGTACATCTTGGCCGGCGTGGCTTTGCTGGGGTCGGGTTGAACGATTTGGCGGTCTATCCGCCGCGCATACCAGAAGTAGCCCAGGGCAATGCCCAGAGCACCCAGAATCAGCACGATAACCGAGTTCATTGCTGTTTCTCCCTCCTGTGAGAAGACCGACTCATACCAGAACGGTTCTATGCGCCTGATCGGAAAGCCTTTGAGTGCGAATCTTCTATATGCACCTCCTTTGCCCCCGACTATGAGTTCGTCCCCCGAAGGGCACGCAAACCCTGTATAGGGTTGGGAAACGTCACACTTAGCTATTGGCCTGTAACGCGGTACTCAGATCAGTAAGAAAAGATTCGGCTTCCGTCTCAAGGTGTCCGGCGATTATCAGTTGAAGGATGATGTGAGGGTCTTGCTTTTGCCAGTGAAATCGGTCCAGGTGAGCTCCGTGTGCTTCCAGCCAGGGAGACAGAGTGGTCACAAGCTGGCGCCCGTTGCGGCCCCGAAACGCGATCTTCAGACCGTGCGGTCCTTCCTGCCACGTCCAATTCTCTCCGCGGCGATCGCTCCGTCGAGACGAAGTCACCCACACCTCTCCACGACGAGGTGAGCGCAGTGTGGCCCTAATTATAATCCTGTCCCGTTTTCCACGCAAATAGTCCACGAGCCACAGGAGGGGAATCTCGCGATTCGCCAGCAGCAGGGTGACCTCCAGCCTTCGAAAAGGGGGATCTGCACGTCTGACGTTAAAACGGGCCCCCGAGGCCGGTGACCCAATCCAACCCGCCTCTCTCTCACCGCCCAGCTCGGCCAGCCGAGCCTCCAGCCAGCTCCGGAGCTGACGCCCGCGACGGCGGTTGTACAGATGAGCACCGATATACCATGCGAGGAGAACCGCCGAGATTGCGATGACGATAGCTTGAAGATTCATCCCTGCTCCCGTCCAACTCACAGACTATAACACGCAATCCGGCCAGGCGATGCGCCGTCTGCAGGCAGCGAGGTGACAAGAAGTACCGAACAACAACTAGAGGGGAAGTCTATTCCTGAAATTGAGAATGCGCAAGTCCAGAGAGGAGATTTTTCTTCTGCGCGCGACCAGGCCCCGTCTGCCTTAGGCGCGGTCAGATCTCAAGCAGGCGCTACTCATCCCGGAGCGGACGCCGCCCGGTACGCTGCAGAAACGGTAGCTCCTACCACCGTCTCCACCCTTGGGCGTGCGCCAACGTTTTCCCTTACCATCTCGTAAGCTCAGCCCGTCCGCTCGGCAACGCCTCCATCTGCATCGTTGCCCTATCGTTTCCTTCAAGCCGCGTAGATGGTCCGTCGCAGGCCTGCTTCTATTTGGAGGACGTGAGTCTGATCACGTCCCCCGTGTCGTCCATGGTCACCCGCACCAGACGTTTCAGCTCGTTGCCTCCGGGAAGGGAGACGTTCTTTTCGAACGTAAGCACGTAGCGCGTCTTCGCCTGCTGCTCGCCCTCCAGCGCCCCCTTGCTCTGAACTTGTTTCTCAGAGACCGAAGGCTTTGTGTCAGCCATCTCGGGGAACTTCTCAGACACCAGATGCTTCGCCTTAGCGACGTGTCGCTTATCCAGTTCAGCCACTGCTCAATTCCTCCAGCCGGCCTGTGCATAGGCGGGGGATCGCATAAAAGCCGGCACGGCCAGGTCATCACCGAAGACCTCGGCTAGAGAGACCCCCTCCTTCTTGGCGGGCGCCGTAACGGTCTTCTCAACACCTAGCCCCGTGGCGATCAACGTAATTTGAACGCGTCCCTCCATCTGGGGATCGACGACGGTACCGAAGAGAATCTTCGCCCCGGGCACGGCGGCCTTGGATACCAATTCCATGGCCTGATTGACCTCCGCCAGCGTGAGGTCCTCCCCACCCGTGATATTAACCAGCAGGCCGTCGGTCCCGTTGATCGACTCGATATCCAGGAGCGGGCTCTTGAGCGCTACCTCAGCAGCTTCGATTGCCTTGTTCTCCCCATCTCCATACCCCATCGACACCAGGGCACCGCCGCCTCTGTCCATGATAGACTTGACGTCAGCAAAGTCAAGGTTGATCAACCCAGGCCGCGTGACCAGCTCCGAGATCCCCTGAACGCCCTGGCGGAGAACTTCATCGGCAATGCGGAAAGCGACATCAAGTGAGACGCGTCTATTTACCACCTCGAGTAATCGATCATTGGAAACCACCACCAGCGTGTCTACTTCTCGTTGGAGGCTTTCGATCCCCTTCTCAGCAACCGTGCGACGCTTGGTTCCTTCGAACGTAAACGGCCTGGTGACGACAGCGATGGTCAGCGCATTCTGCTCCCGGGCGATCCGAGCGATGACAGGCCCCGCACCGGTGCCGGTGCCTCCCCCCATCCCCACTGCGATGAAGACCATGTCGGCCCCCCGTATAGCATCCACCAGATCCTTCCGACTCCGCTCGGCCGCCTCGGCCCCAACAGCCGGGTCACCGCCAGCGCCCAAACCTCTCGTGAAGCTGCCACCCAGCCGGACTTTGTACGGCGCCTCCGATCTGCAAAGAGCCTGTCCATCCGTGTTGACGGCGATGAAGTCAACGTCCGGGATGCCCACCTGCATCATCCGATCGACCGCGTTGCTGCCAGCACCGCCGACGCCAATCACCTTTATCGACGCCCCGCCTACCCTATCCTTTCTCTCCATTGTGATCCTCCCTTCTCTTCTGAACGTGAACAATAGGGGCCTCTTCTTCAAGTCAAATCCCAAACTCACTCAGTTCCTCCGCCAGGGCGACACCGTTCTCCAGCGATTCACTCCTCATCTCCTCCCACCGCCGGGGACTCCATAGCTCTAAGTGGGAAAACAAGCCGACGACGATGACCTCGTCATTAATCCCCGCGTACTCCCGAAGCGGATCGGACAGCTCGATCTGGCCTTCCTGATCGAGCGCACAGACCGTAGCGCCTGAGAACACCAAGCGATTGAAGGCCCGAGCTAGCTTGCTGGTTACAGGGAGTTTATACTCAATCTTCTCTGCGAGCGTCCGCCACTTCGCGGCGGGATACACTACCAGACAGCGATCGATGCCCCGGGTGACGGTTGCTCCCTCTGCCAGCTCCTGATGGAACTCCGAGGGGATCCTCACCCGCCCGCCGTCATCCGTGCTGCAGTAAAACTCCCCGATCAACATGATGTTTCCCTGGAGGGTCTATTTGGACATGGCCACTTTCAGAACGTGACCGTCTTCGTCAACGACGACCTTCACCACCTGCTGGTGCCTACCATCTCCCATCACCGGAATACTCTTCTCCAATGTGACGGCCCAACCGGCTGTGCGCCCGCGTCGATCCCTATGCCTCCCAGTGGAGCCAAAAACTTTCCTCTCGTGAGTTGCCGATGGCGTGCAGGACCCGTCGCACGTTCCGTCGCAAACGGGAAGGGGCTTCGCTCGGACCCGCGCATCGGACATGTGGGGCAAAGTCATCGTGATGCGACCCTTCACAGTGGCAACCAGCTCGTCGGATACGATCCCCTGCGCCGCTTCGGCTTGCCTGCCGCAGATCACGGGGGGACAGAATCCTTTACTCACCGCTCCCACGGGCCCGGTCCCTTGGACAGTCTTAATCGGAAGGGAGGGATCGCCATACAACACGAAGCTGATCAGCGCTTTCTGGTCCTCGCCGTCAAGATAACCCTGGCGCTGCTGCATCTCCCTTGCCAGGTTGACCTTGGCGTGCTTCAACGCCTCTCCTGCAGTAAGGTGCGCCTGCAGCCCCTCCCAGAAGTATTTCCCAATTAGGTCAGCTCCCAGCAGGGGCGGTGCGATTGAGCCATAGGAGACCTTGGTCGAGCCGACAACGGCCAGTGCCCTCGAATCCAGAAAGCGCAGGGCAATTGAATCACCGACGTTCTTTCCCAGAATATTGGCTCCGTAGCACGCCTCGGTGAATACGACCGACTGGGCATGGTCCTCGTTTATCAAGTCCTGCGGACGCAGCGCCAGTGGAAATAGTGGATAATCAGCCGGGAAGAGCGTGTCCCTCTGACCGTACCAATTAGGTCCGTCCTCGATCCCGTGCAGATTGAAGTAGCTGAAATCCGGACGCTCTATGATCTTGAAGCCTTCATACGTAAGCGGCGGACAGGTCCTTAGCTGACTATCGTCTCCGATGATGCGAAAGACTTCCCGTGAAGCCTTCCGCCAGATGCTTGCCGAGTATCCCAGCCCCTGTCCCTTTGCCTGCACCTCTGTCAACGTATGGAACGCGTGGCGCAGGCCCGTGATTGGTGCGCCCAGAGCCCCGAGCAGCCCTTTGGACACGAAGCGCCTCCGATGCGCCTCCGCGGATGTCCGTATCAGTGTGTGTAGGAAGCCTAAGCCCTCGCTCTCGCCGTCAGGCATTCGGCCCACCGCCCGTTCTGGAATGAGGTAGTAGGCGTCTCGACAGGCGTACGGATTATCTGAAGGAACGTCTTGATCCTGGTCGTCGACGGGATTTGGCAGACGGTGGAACGGGATAATCCTGTCCCCACCAATGATGAGCAAGTACCGAATCACCCCTCCGCGCTTCGCCACTTCACCGTCCACCGTGTCGATCAGCTTCTTGATTTGTCCGGGATTCCTTGGATCCACGGGCTGCAGGCCAAACCTCGCCACCGATGGACCATCATCTACGTATATGACCGCGCATTCCAGTCCGGCGTGTTGCTCAACCGCCCGTTTGAGCTCGGCCAGATCGCCGTCCAGCTGCTCGAAACCCAGTCGACCGTACTTTTGGCTCAATGCTCTCTTGTTTGAGACGACCAGGTACATATCGTGGCTCCCCCCGAGATGCCCTTCTCCAGACTTGGGTTCTGCCCTGGACCCCGGCCCGGGCCCACGCCTGGGCCCAGGGCCGCTATCCCCTTCCCCGGACAAAGACGCGATCACCCGGTCCAGCTCCCTGTGGGCCTCCTGGACTGCGTCCGGTACCTGCTCGGCGGCGCTGTCTTGGCCCGTCTCTCTGCCGGCGTCCGCGGGAGATGAAAATGTTGAGTGCCTCATCGTTCGCCCTCTCTTCTGGTCAGCCATCTTTCCGCTCGCGGCTGATGAAGGACATTGCGCTCACTGCCGCCCACTGCTTGTAGGCATCTGCGTGACCGGGCTGCAGCTTGATCGCTCTGCGTAGCTTGGCTGCCGCCTCCGGATACCGCTTGAGATGCTTGTACGCAACGCCGGCGCTGTAGCAATATTCAGCCTTGTCCGGCCTTCGGTTCAGCGCCTCAATATAGGCGTCCAGAGCCTCGTGGTATTCCTCACGCGCCTCATAGGTCTTGCCCAGCTCATAGTATCCCGCCGCGTCCTCCGGCTCCAGATCGACCGTCTGGAGAGCGTGCTCCAGCGCCTCGTCTAGATGCCCAAGCTGACGGTACAATCTTCCGATACGAGCGTGGTGCCCCGCCTTCCGAGGAGCCGTCACGATCGCCTGCTTGTACACCTGCATCGCCTCGTCATAACGTTCTTGCGCCTCGTAGACTTCTCCCAGTTCACCGTAAGCCTCCGTCATTTCAGGATCCAGCTCGACCGCCGCTTCCAGGTGCTCGGAAGCGTCTTGATACCGCTCCAGCTCCTTCAGGACGGCTCCCACTTTGCAACGGTAGACCGCGCTGTCAGGCTCGATCTCACACGCTTGTCCGTAGGCCTCCAGGGCGTTACGCCACTTCCGCTCTGTCTCGTACAGGGTACCGAGTCGCCCGTAGGCTGGCGTATAGTCCTCCCTTATTGCGACTGCCTCCCTGTACTTCCTCAAGGCCTCCTCGGTGTCCTCTAACTCGCAGGCCACGTCACCTAGATTCAGCAGATAATCAGGCCTCTCCGGGGCCAGTTCGGAAGCCCGAAGGTACTTCTCTCGAGCGCTCCGATGCTTCCCCTGGCTGCAGTAGATGCTGCCCAGGTCCGAGAGTAACTCGGGGACATCTGGCTCGATCGAGATCGCTCTCTCCAGCAATTCGGCAGCCTCTTCCATATGTCCCATCTGACTGTAAGCCCGGGCAGAACGGTGGAGGTACCCGGCATCGTCGGGTTCCGACTCGAGAGCACGCGCGAACTGTTCCAGGGCCGGGCCGTAAAGGCCTTCCTCGAAGTAGAAGTCGCCCAGTGAGCCGTGCCAAACAGGAACTCCCTGCCTCAGCTCCACGGCCTTCTCCAGAGAGGTCCTGGCCTCATCCTTGCAGCCCACCTTACGGCACATCTCTCCCAGAGTATACCGGTACACTGCCTCCGTCGGAGCCAGACGCGTCGCCTGTCTCAGAGCGTCCAACGCATCGTCGAGCCGACCCGTTCGCTCAAGACCAATAGCTAGCTCGTGCTGGGTCTCCGCCGACTCCGGGTCCAGGCTCTCTGCTACTCGAAGCTCCCGGATACTTCCTGCGTCGTCGCCAGTCCCTCGGTAAGCCATACCGAGGGCCCGGTGATGGAAAGGCTCCTGAGGCGCCGCCTCGACGGCCTTCCTCAGCTCGAGAACGGCTTCATCTCCTCTTCCTTGCAGGAGTCGAAGTGTACCGAGCTCCGCATGGTGCGCCGCCGAATCCACACCCAGCTCTGCAGCCGCCTTCAGCTCAGCGATCCCCTCTTCATACGCCTCTGGCGTCGGGATCAGCCCTTCGCTGGTTTCTTCTGAGATACCTGCCTGATTCAGCATCCTGGCTTTCAGACCGATCTTTCGCCAGATCGTGCCCAACTGGAGCCGGTATCGAGGTGTGTCGGGACTTAGGGCTACCGCTTCCTCATACTCAGATCTGGCAGCACCGTATTCCTCCTGAGCCTCAAGCGTGGCACCCAGCTCGTAGTGCGACTCAGGGTCTTCTGGCTCGATAGCCAGCGCATCCTCAAGTACCTTCATCGCCTCTTCGTAGCTCCCAAGTTTGCGCAGAACCCTTCCGCAAGC
>Ga0207752_1000789_pt1 | contig 14829 bp, 11 predicted proteins | sample Pon2CUnioCityCA_6_FD_187272 | JGI IMG/M metagenome (GOLD analysis project Ga0207752, IMG submission 187272) | Marine sediment microbial community from Union City, CA, USA - Pond 2C Sediment 2 (SPAdes) | ecosystem: Environmental > Aquatic > Marine > Intertidal zone > Salt pond sediment ...
GATGATGGGCGCCATACCGTGGTAGCGCAGCCCGCCCGCGTGGACGGGGGCGGGGATGAAGCCGTGGCCCACGGTGTGCATCTTGGCCACCGGCCCCGTCTTGGCCGTGTCGCCCCAGTCGTAGGCGTACAGGCCCCGGGTCAGGCTGGGGCAGGCGGTGGATTCTACGTTGATGACGCGCAGGTCTGGTTTGGTACCGTCCAGCTTGTCCTTGATGAAGGGCAGGAAGAGGCCGGCGAAGTTGCTGCCGCCGCCGACGCAGCCGATGAGGATGTCCGGGTAGTCGCCGGTCATCTCCATCTGCTTCTTGGACTCCAGTCCGACGACCGTCTGGTGCAGGAGCACGAAGTTGACCACGCTGCCCAGCGAGTATTTCCATCCGTCGTGGGTGACGGCGTACTCGATGGCCTCACTGATGGCGATGCCCAGGCTGCCTGAGGTCTCGGGATCCACGGCCAGGATATCCCGCCCGGCCTTGGTCTCCGAGCTGGGGCTGGGTACGACACTGCCTCCCCAGGTTTCCATGGCGATGCGCCGATAGGGCTTCTGTTGATAGCTGATCGTGACCATGTAGACCTTGCATTTCAGGTCAAAGAGCTGGGTGGCGAAGCTCAGGGCGCTACCCCACTGGCCGGCCCCCGTCTCGGTGGCGAGCCCCTCCAGGCCCTCTTCCCTGGCATAGTAGCACTGGGCCACAGCGGTGTTGGGCTTGTGGCTGCCGGGTGGGCTGACGCCCTCCCACTTGTAGTAGATTTTGGCCGGGGTGTCCAGCGCCTTTTCCCAACGTGCCGCGCGGTATACGGGTGTCGGGCGCCACATCTTGAGCACGTCCTGCACCTCGTCCGGAATCTCGATCCACCGCTCCTGGCTTCCCTCCTGCATGATCAGTGCCTGGGGGAAGACCGGGGCCAGATCATCAGGCTGCATCAGGTCCAGGGTCACCGGGTGCCGGTACGGCGGTGGTGGCGTCTTCATGTCCGGAAGGACATTGTACCAATGGGTTGGCATGTCGTTCTCTTCCAGCAGATACTTGTACTGTGTCATTTTGTGTTTCTCCTTTGCGTATTCGTCCTGAGATGAGTGGGTTCGAGTCACCTGGAAACCCTCAGCAGGTCTATGGCGATTCAACCGGATGCGTCAAGGGTTTCGTGCGCGGTTCGAGAAGCGAGAGTAACGCAGGATCGCCTTTTGTCGATAACACTCCTCCTTTCCTCAACCACTGCAGTAGGCTCACGTCTCCAGAAAGACACTCCGATCGGTGAAAAACTGCTTGTACAGCTTGTAGTGGCCGGTATCTTCGTAGGCTACCTCTCGGATGTGCGGCGAGTCGAAACTGAAGATCTGGGCTCCTGGATAGGCCAGCAGGATGGGAGAGTGGGTGGCAATGATGAATTGGGCGTGGCCTCCCGCTTCCAACTGTAGCAGCAGCTTCAGGAATCTCACTTGATTCGAGGGTGACAGTGCAGCTTCGGGTTCGTCGAGGAGATAGAGCCCTTTGACGTGGAAACGGCCGCTGAAGTAGGACAGAATCGCCTCGCCGTGTGACAGCGTATTGAGGATGTGGCCGCCATGGTATTTCAGTCGGCCCGGGTCGCAGAGCGCGACGTCGTCGAGGAAGTCGGCGAAGTCGCGAAACGTCTCCGCTCTGAAGAGGGAACCCGGTACACTCCCGTTGGTCCACGTCACGGTGACGTAGTCTGCCAGGCAGGTCTCATAGGGGTTGTCGTGGACGATGTGCCGCCTGGGTTTATCCCATATGTGGATGCCGCACTTCCTGGTGATCGCTTCCAGCAGGGTGGACTTTCCGGATCCGTTCTCGCCCACGAAGAAGACGATGGGCTTTCTCAGTGTCAGTTCTCTCGTCTCCCTGAGCGTGGGGATGTTGAATGGATAACATCGGTTCGTCGGGTAGTTCTCGCTGTGAATTCTGACTTTGACGATTTGCATGTCAGTCTCCTCCGTCAGCAGTAGATCAGGCCCGGCGCGAACAAATTGAGCATAGTCGGATTGGATTGCGATTCCAAACCTGTCATCCCCATCGCTTCTCGCACCAGGTGCATCGTCTCTTCCGATTCCCGGCGCATGCGTCGGACGCCGCTGGTCAGAATTTCATCGACCAACCCCGGCTGCGTGGCATAGTAGTCTCGTCGTTGGCGAATGGGCTTGAGGAATCCGTTGATCGCGTGGGCGAGCCCCCTTTTGACCTCCACGTCGCCCACCTTTCCCTGGCGATACCGTTCCTTCAACTCGTCTACTTCGTCTCGGTCGGGGTTGAACGCGTCGTGGTAGATGAAGACGGGGTTGCCCTCGACCTTGCCAGGGATGTCGGCGCGTACCCGTTGGGGGTCGGTATACATCCCGCGGATCTTGCTTTCCACCGTCTTGGCGTCGTCGGAGAGGTAGATCACGTTATCGAGCGATTTGCTCGCCTTGGCCTGTCCATCGGTGCCCACGAGCACCTCGCCGACGAGGGCCTGGGGCTCGGGGAAGACTTCGCCATAAAGTCGGTTGAATCGGCGAGCGATCTCGCGTGCCACCTCGACGTGGGGCTCGTTATCTTTGGCGACGGGCACGAGATGAGCACGGGGCAGCAGGATGTCGGCTGCCTGGAGCACCGGGTAGCCCAGCAGCCCGAAGGGCAAGACCTCGATCCGGGCGTCGTGTGCCATCTCCTTGACGCTGGGGACTCGCTCCAGTCGCGGCACGCTGACCAGCATCTCGAAGATCAGGTTGAGTTCGTAGATGCCTGGAACGGCTGACTGGACGAAGATGACGCACTTTTCAGGGTCGATGCCGACTGCCAGATAGTCGAGCACGATCTCGCGGATGTTCCTATGGATCCGTAGGACGTGCTCCTTCTCTGGCCGTGTGGTGAGTGTGTGCAGGTCGGCGATGATGAAGAAGCATTCGTATTCATCCTGCAGCCGCACGCGATTCGCCAGGCTGCCCACGTAATGGCCCAGGTGTAGTTTGCCGGTGGGCCGGTCACCCGTAAGAATTCGTTTTCTTGTCATGATCAGTTCCTCCTTCGTGCTGGATGCTGGATGCTTGACGCTGATTCTGTGAGGATGTCGAGCATCGAGTATCCAGTATCAAGTGTTGAGCAAAGAAAAAACGCTCGTCCCCTATCAGGGACGAGCGTCGTATTCTGACACCCGTGGTGCCACCCTAGTTAGGCCGGCTTCTCAGGACGCAGCCTGAACGCAAAACGCGCCGGTGACGGCGCGTTGTGTGTGAAGAGCCAGCCTCACTTATTCGCAGGTACGGTCCTTTGACAGGTGGTTCGACGGGCTCACCATAGGCCCAGGACGATACCCTCAGCCGTGATAACGGTGGCGACTCCGGCCCGGACTACTCGAACATCGCATTGGTGTAAGCCGTTGGCTTTGCATACGCGCCTGCTCTGCAGGCCGCCTACTCTCAGGCGATGTTCTTTTGGCGGGCGACTCCCGGACCCATTCAGCATCGGCGCTGGTATCGGGCTCGCAGCCTGTGACCCGACTCTCTGGACCCCGCTTCGATGCCTACTTCTCCCGATCGCAGTCTTTCAATCTCGAATTGCAGCTACAGTATATCACATAGATCGTGTGGCGTCAAGTCAACCGATATGGGCCAGCAGTGCCTCCGCCAGCGCTTCTTTGGGACGGTAGCCCACGATCCGTGTTAGCTCTGCCCCATTTTCAAACAGAATCAGCGTGGGGATGCCCATGATGCCCAGACCCTGTGGGGTGTCAGGGTTGGCGTCCACATCCATCTTGGCCACGCGTAGCTTGCTATCATACTCCTCGGCGATTGCCTCGACGGCTGGCGCGATCATCTTGCATGGTCCACACCACTCGGCCCAGAAATCCACAAGTGTCGGATCTGCTGCTTGGAGTACTTCCTCCTCAAATGTGGCGTCGGTTACCTCGAACGGTTTTGCCATTTTACCCTCCTCGACTGTGGCGGAGATTATCCTACAGTGGGGAGCTTTTGTCAAGGGCACATTTCTGTTATAATCTTCGCTCAATGGACAGGGGCTTTCTCAATGCGGGTTTAGCACTCGGCATCGCCAGCTTCCTACTTGCGGGGTTGGCGTTGTCCATCCGGCCTGTTTCAGAGGTGGTGACTGCGGCTGCCTCTGTCCCTGCAAACGTCGCTCCCCAGGTGTGGCAGGTGACGGCTGACGGTGTTGAGGCTGAGTTTCTGGTCATCCTTGTCGAGCAGGCTGACCTCGACGGAGCAATGGCCTGGCCCGCCCGTGAGGCGCGCCTGCGCTATGTGTATGATACGCTGCGTGAGGTGGCGCTCCGCTCTCAGGCAGCGGTGCGCACCGAATTGGACGCTGCCGGTGTGGACTACCGCCCGTTCTACGTCGTCAACATGCTGGCGGTGAGGGGCGATCGGGCGCTTGTCACGCGGCTGGCTGCTCGTCCCGAGGTGGCCCGCATCGCCGCCAACCCGCGCGTCCACCAACTGTTACCGGAATCTCAGCCCGATGTCGCGGCTCCGCTGGGATCTCAGGGAATCGAGTGGAACGTGGAACGCATCAACGCCGATGACGTCTGGGCGTTGGGCTACGCTGGCCAGGGTGTCGTCGTCGCCGGGCAGGACACCGGCTACGACTGGGATCATCCGGCACTGATCAATCGGTACAGGGGCTACAATGGCATCACAACCACCCACGATTACAATTGGCACGACGCGATCCACGCGAACGATCCTCATACACCAGGGGGGAACCCTTGCGGCTTTGATTCTCCTGCCCCCTGCGATGACGGAAGCCATGGTACCCACACTATGGGCACCATTGTCGGCGATGACGGATCTGGCAACCAGATCGGGGTCGCGCCGGGCGCGCGGTGGGTTGGCTGTCGGAATATGGAGGAAGGGTGGGGCACTCCCGCGACCTACGCGGAATGCTTCGAGTTCTTCCTGGCCCCCTATCCCGTCGGCGGTGATCCCTTTGTCGATGGCGTCCCTGGCCTGGCCCCCCACGTGATCAACAGTTCCTGGACCTGTCCACCCAGGGAAGGGTGCGATTGGAATACCCTCCAGGGGGTCGTCGAGAGCGTGCGCGCGGCGGGTATTGTGGTCGTCGCCTCAGCCGGAAACAGCGGTTCTGCGTGCGGCACGGTACTCGACCCACCTGCCATCTACGAGGCCGTTTTCTCCGTAGGGGCTTGCAGTAGCAGTGATGTCATTGCCTCCTTCAGCAGTCGTGGGCCTGTGACGGTAGATGGCTCCGGAAGACTGAAGCCGGACGTGGTCGCGCCGGGGGCCGGAGTGCGCTCCAGCATCCCGGGTGGGGGGCATGGCTCGAAGAGCGGCACCTCGATGGCCGGACCGCACGTCGCTGGCGCGGTGGCGCTGCTTTGGTCAGCCGCACCCGATCTCGTCGGTGACGTGGACGCCACCGAGCGGATCATCGCCCAGACTGCCCGGCCTCGCGTCGACACCAGTTGCGGTGGCGATCCCAGCGGACGTCCCAATAACGTCTACGGTTGGGGCATCGTCGACGCGCTGGCTGCCGTGCGAGGGACGCAGTCGGGGCTGGAGTTGGCCAAGCAAGCGGTCTTTCCGATGAGTTTCCCGGTTCGGATGCTTGTCTATACACTCAGTGTGACCAATACCTCTTACTACTCGCTCACCGATGTCGTCCTCACGGATACCATCCCATCGAGCACGACCCTTGCGTGGGCCAGTGGAAGCTACACGCAGGTTGGCGACGTGGTCACGTGGACGTTCGAGAGCCTGGGGGGGCAGGAGAGCGTGACGGCGACGCTGGCGGTCACGCTGGAGTACCTGTTGCCGGGCGCGCGCGTGGTCAACGCTGCTTACGGGGTGCGGGCCAGCGAGCTACTCACTCCCATCATTGGTGCCCCATTGGAGTCGGTAGTTCCCTGGCGATATCTCTTGTTTCCTGTCTTCAAGAACTGGCCGTCGGAAGGCGCGGAGGGGGATGACGGTGGCTGACCTGGAGAGTCTGCGTCAGAAAGTGCGTCCTTTGCTGGACCTGGCTGCGCCGGCCGACGCATTGCCGGCGTACTACGCGCTCCACTATGATCCCCCCCGTACCCGTCTCTACGTGCACGAGGGTGCCTCGGGGCGCGCGGATGGTTTCGTCGCCGTGTGCCAGACGGGAAAGCGGCTGTTCCAGCCCACCGTTGTGTTGCGCACGGCGGACGCCCATGCGGCGGTCGAGTTGCTGCACCAGGCGCTAACCCCCGACCGTCCCCATTATCTGATCACGACACCTGACCTGCGAGACGCTGTCGGCGAAGTCGTGGAGATCGAACAATCGGGGATCAACCGCGTCTACAACCTTGAGCTGGTTCGCTTCCAGCCCATCATCAATGTGCTGGTCGTGGCGGAGCAAGGCTTGGGCGGCCGACCGCGCTTCGTGATCCGCTCGCAGGGGAAAATCGCGTCTGAAGCGGGTATCAACTGGCATTCCCCTCACTTCGCCGAGCTCTTCGTCCGCACCGTGCCAGCAGCTCAGGGACGGGGGTGGGGTCGGGCGGTGCTGTCGGCTTGCACGAGGTGGGTCCTTCGGTCGGCCAGGCAGCCGCTCTACGTCGTCGGCGCGGACAATCATCCCAGCATCGCACTGGCCGATGCGGTCGGTTACGTGGACACCGGCGTTCGCGAGTTCGTCGCTGATGTCGTACGCCGGGCGTGAGAGGGTTCCACGGTCCCAGGTTTCAGACCGCCAGTTTCATCTCGTCCACGCGCAGGTGCTTGTGCATCGTCTTGACGTGCCCTGAAGCGGACCAGTTATGGTTGGGAGCTAGGACGGTGACGCGCCCGACCTCCACGAGTGTGTCCTTGAGGGCCAGCAGGCCAGGCGATGTGATACCATCGTCGTTGGTGACGAGGAGATGTGGCTTCTGTGAGGCCATGCTCACTGTCCTTCCTGGTAGGCGACAACTCTGATGGTCACCAGTTCGCTCTTGGTCCAGTTGCCCGCCGCGTCGACAGCGATGACATAGAATGTGTGCGGTCCGACTTGCTCGATTGTCCAGTTGACGTTGAACGGGGCGACGGTGCGTACGGCGATGGGCTCCAGTTCTCCTGCCGGTTCACTGTTCTTGTCCCCAACGTATTCGTAGAACTCCACCCGTGCGATAGAATAGTCCTGTACCTCGGCGTTGACGTTGGCCCACTCGTCGTAACCTAGCTCGTACACGGCTCCTTCCTCTGGGTAGGTCAGATTGAGCGTGGGGGAGATGTTGTCCACGGTCGCCTGGATGGTCGCTTCGCGCAGTGCCATCGAATGATCGACGACGCTGAGGCGCAGGCTGTACAGACCATCTAGTGCGCTGGTGTCCCAGAACTCCAGGATGTTATGATCCACCTGGTTGCCGTGGTCGGGCCCGATCTGGATCCACTCGGTGGGGTTCAGTCCCTCGCCGAACACGACGCGGTAGAAGTTGAAGTCGCCGCCTTTGGCGTTGCCGCTGATGGGTACGGTATGCCGGACGTAGGAGTAGGGTGCGGGGTTGATGATGGCGACGTCAGCGTCGCTGCGCGATGGGCCGTAGATGGTATCGTACTCGGTGGGCGGTGTGGCCGGCTGCCTATCCTCTGGCAAGCTGGCGATCCAGTCGGCCGCTTCGGGGGGGTATACCTCGTAGACTCGCTCCTCGCACAGTTCCGGTGGCGTGTGGACGGTGCACAGCCGGCCGGTCTCGCGGTTGACGCGGAAGACCTGGTGGATGTCGCACTGCTCGGTTGGTTCGGTGCCGGGGATGAAGAGTTCGTTGACGGTGGGGCAATGCTCGGTGGGTAGCTTGCCAGAGACGGCGCAGACCGCGCGCTCGGCCAATCCATCCGGTCGGGCGAAGGGAACGCTTTCTTCTTCCTGGAGGGCGTACTCCATCACCGCGTGCCAGATGGGCGAGGCCCCCGTCACGCCGGCGACGTACTTCATATCGCTGTTGTCGGAGTTGCCCACCCATACGCCGGCAGCGATTTGGGGCGTGTAGCCGATGGTCCAGGCGTCCTTGAAGTTGTTGGTCGTGCCGGTCTTGGCGGCCGCCGGCCGGTCGTTGGAAAGCTCCAGTGGGTTGGGTCGGCTGAACGCCCCCCAGCGCGCTTGCCGGTCGGAAAGGATGCTGTTCATCAGGTACGCCAGTGGGGGCGAGAGAATGTCGCGGCTTTCGGGCTGGTCGTACTCGTAGAGCACGTTGCCGTTGCGATCCTCGACGCGCAGGATGGCGACGGGGTCGAGCTCGCGGTAGCCCGACCTTGCTTGGCCTTCGGGCACGGGGGCGCCGTTCATCCGGCCGTCGTTGGCAAATACGCTAAAAGCGTAGACCATGTCAAGCAGGTGTACTTCCCCACCGCCCAACGTCAGGCTGAGACCGTAGTAGTCCAGCCCGCGGTCGAGGGTGTTGATGCCCATGCGATGGGCGGTGCGAATCACATTGTCCACACCGGCCAGTTCCAGCGCCTCAACGGCGGGTATGTTATACGATCGGGCCAGCGCTGTCCTCATCCGCTGTGGACCGTGATATTTTCGGTCGTAGTTCTCGGGGACGTATGGGTAGCCCGTGGGTTGCTGGAAGGCCTGGCGCACGTCAAGGAACATGTGGGCCGCGTTGTAGCCCTGCGACAGCAGGGTGACGTAGGTGAAAGGTTTGAAGGAGGACCCTGGCTGCCGCTGCCCGTCCGCGGCAACGTTGAAGTGGCCGTCTATGTCTTGATTCCAGTAATCCAGGCTGCCGACCATGGCCAGGATCTCGCCAGTAGCAGGCCGAATCATGGCGACCGCCGCATTGCTCACGCTGTGGTCGCGTCCGACGCTCGAAGCGCGCAGCGGCGGCAGGAACTGCGCCGCCGTACAGCCGCTATCGATGGCTTCCTGGATCACAGTGGCCTCGTCCTCGCCTGACAGTCGGCGGACTTGGGCCCGAGCCACACATTGGGCCTGTGCCTGCAAGTCCAGGTCAATCGTGGTGTAGACCCGCAGCCCGCTCCGATACACGATCTCCGGGCCAAACATGTCCTCCAGTTGCTTGCGCACGTAAACGGAGAAGTGAGGGGCCAGGATGTCGAACCGTTCTGTGAAGGCGGCCAGGTCCCAGTCTTCGTACTTGGCGGCGACTGCTTCTTCCGACGCAATACACCCCTGCTGTACCATTGCGTCGAGCACGAGATGCTGACGTTTGCGGGCGGCCTCCGGGTCGTCGAAGGGATTCATACGCGGGAACTGAGGGATGGCGGCCAGCGTGGCGGACTCGGCCAACGTCAGGTCACCGGCGCTCTTGGCAAAGTAAACCCGGGCGGCTGCCTCGATCCCATGGGCCAGGTTCCCATAGAAGTTGGAGTTGAGATACCATTCTAGAATCTGCTCTTTGCTGTAGTTTCGCGAGATACGATATGCCAGCAGGATTTCGGTAATCTTGCGTTCGTAGTCTTTCCACTCGGGGCCCTCGGCGCTGACGTAACGTTGCTCAGGCTCAATGACGACGTTCTTGATCAACTGCTGGGTAATCGAGGAACCGCCCTGAATCTGTTGGCCTCTGACGTCGGCCCAAAAGGCGCGGGCGATACCGCGCACGTTGACACCGGGGTTCTCCCAGTAGTTGCGGTCCTCGATGGCGACGGTGGCGCAGACGAGGTTTTCTGGGATTTGATCCAGCGCGGTCCAGGTTCGGTCGCCACCGTAGGGATCGATTACCTCGTAGAGAAGCGTCTCGCCGGTGCGATTGTAGATCTTGGTGGTCTCGAAGTTCTGCTCAGCGGCCTCGATCTCCTCCGGTTCAGGCAGGTCGCGGGTGAAGTAGGCGTAGGCGCCGCCGGCGGCGCTCACCCCGCTGACGACGGTCCCAACGGTCACGAGTAGCACCACAAGCAGCAGGATACCCGCGATCCGAAGCAACTGGCGCACGCCGGTTCGCTCGGCGGCACGGCGGCGCTGGCGGCGCTGCAGTGCGATGTAACGTACAATGCGGACTGGTGTCACGATGCTACACTCCCTCTCACATAGTGTGTGAGAATCGTACCAGAAAGGGAGGAGATTGGCAAGTTGGGCCATTCATGCGATGGGTAGGCGGGTTCCTCTGGAAGCGTCTTCCTGCGGGGGGGGGGCAAGGCAGAATGATTTGACTGCAACTGTGAGCTATGTTATACTCTGACGCCGATGTGTAGCGTAACAAGGGGGCGGTGTAGTTGTCTTAGAGCGTCGCCAGCGACCCCGCATCAGCGGCGGTCGCGTATTCTTACGTGAGTTGATGCTAAATGCAGGCTGAGATTATCCACGCAGGTAGCGAGAACGCGCAACGTCGTGCCGTGGAAGTGCTGAAGGCAGGGGGGCTGGTCGCTTTCCCTACCGACACGGTTTACGGCTTGGCGGCGTGGCCCTGGGACGTAGAAGCTGTAGGCCGTCTATACGAGGCCAAGCGACGCCCACCGAACAGGCCCATTCCGCTTCTGCTCTCCGATGCCAACCAATTGGGTCGTGTTGCCATACTGAAACCTCGACTCAGGTGTAGGTGTGAACAGCTCGCTTCCCGCTTCTGGCCCGGGGGGCTGACAATGGTGTTGCCCAAGGCCGAGGTCGTGCCTGACGCAGTCAGCGCCTGTCCCACCGTAGGCTTACGCGTACCTGACCTGCCGTTGGCCCGAGAGCTCATCCGAGGTGCAGGTGGTGTACTGGCGGTCACCAGTGCCAATATCTCGGGACAACCCAGTTCTATCACCGCTCGGGAGGTTGAGCAGCAGCTGGGGGACCGGGTAGATCTGATCATCGACGGCGGTCCGTGCCGAGGAGGCATTCCGTCCAGTATCCTCGATTGCACCGTCTCCCCTCCTATACTGCTGCGGCGCGGGGCCATCCCTGAAGCAGCGTTGCGCGCGACTATTGGCCCAATCAATATTCCAGACTGAGGAGCATCGAAGCATGTGTGATCATAAAGGTTTCACCCTTTGGTTTACCGGCCTTTCCGGATCGGGCAAGACCACCATTGCGAAGATTGTCGCCCAGCAACTGCGCGACCGGGGTCTCAAAGTCGAGCGGTTGGATGGCGACATCGTGCGCCAGAGCCTGACCCGCGATCTGGGGTTCACTAAAGAGGACCGGGATAAGAACATCGAGCGGGTGACGTTCGTGGCAAAGTTGCTCACCCGCAACGGCGTGGTAGTCCTCTGCTCGTTTATCTCCCCCTACCGGGAGCGACGGGCCAGGTCGCGCCAGGAGATCGGCGAATTCCTTGAGGTGTTCGTCGAATGCCCGGTGGCGGCCTGTGCTGAGCGAGATGTGAAAGGGTTGTACGCCAAGGCTTTCGCCGGGGAGATCGAGAATTTCACGGGTGTCTCCGATCCCTACGAAGATCCTGAGGATCCGGAGATTGTGTGTCACACGGCGGTGGAGACGCCGGAGGAGAGCGCGGCAAACGTGATCGTCTATCTAGAGGAGCACGGGTACGTCCCTGCGGCATAAAGGAGCCGCTCCAGAAATTGGCTTTCTGGCACGATTCTACCCTGTGATCAACGCTCTCCGCTGGCCTGTTCAGGGTTGGTGGGGAGCGTTGGCCACTGTTGCCCGGGTGCCCATAGGGGGGCCGCAGCGATCGGTGGGCGGGCTTTGTTTGGGCGTCGCCAACGTTCGGCGCGAATCAGGCCCGCGCGCGTGCTGAGATCCTCAAGACTGTAGAGAAGCTTTTGATGAACCTCGGTCGACCATCCGCTGGCATTCAGCCCTCGGCGCTTTTTGTTCGTTCCGTCCTTCGATCTATGCCGATTCTTGTCTTCCTTGCGGCGTTCACACTCTACGCCTCCACCGCTGCCCCTGGGACGCTCTTCGGCGATCCCGCCGAATACCAGTTCGTTCCGTCCATCCTCGGCATCGCGCACCCGCCGGGCTATGCGTTCTACACGCTGCTGGCCAGGCTGTGGCAGGCGCTCGTGCCGATAGGCACCGTCGCCTTCCGCACCAACGTGCTGGCGGCGGCCGTGGGGGCGTGGGTGGTGACGGCGGTGTATTTGATCGTGCGTGACCTGCAATCTGCCGCTTGTGATTCGCAACCTGTGGCCTGTGCTTCAGTTCTGCCTGCTCTCTTTGCGGCCGCAAGCTTCGCCGTTGCTCCCGATCTGTGGCAGCACGCTATCCACGCCAACGCGCATGTCGTGAGTGCTGCGCTGGCGATCACCCACTTATGGCTCTTGCTCCGCTGGTGGCGCACCGGGCGCGACTGCTGGCTGGTGGCCTTTGCTGTTGCTCTGGGTTGGGCCGCTACCCATCATCCGATCACCTTAATGGGGGTTCCGGCCTATGGTCTGTTCGTTCTGGTCGTGCGGCCCCGCATCCTGCGCCAGTGGCGGACGTTGCTGGTGTGTTTGGGCTGCTTCCTGCTGGGGCTGACCCCGTTTCTCTACTACCCGCTTCGCAGCCCCAGTGCACCGTTTGGTCCCACCGACATGGGCACGTGGGAGGGTTTTTGGCGGCATGCCACTGCACAGGGACTGCGTGTCAATCTCTTTCACTTCGGCCTGGCCGATCAACCTGACCGGGCGTTGGTCTTCTGGTCCCTGCTGCGGCTCCAGTTTCGCCTCCCGGTCATCGTTCTCATTGCCATAGGCCTGATCTGGCTGTTCCGCCGTGTTCCCAAGGTGGCTCTGCTCTTGTGGCTGTTTCCCGTCAGCCATCTACTTTTCACCCTGAACACCGTCCAGGATGTTATGGCCTACCTGCTCATTCCCTTCGCTGCCCTGGCCGCCGTCGCTGGCGCAGGCGCGCTGGCTCTCGCCGGGCTTCTAGCTCGCGCCGCAAGCCGCCGGCATCCCCCGCCAGCTCGAGGGCTCACCGCGGATCGCCGATTCCTGCCATTGGTCATTGGACATTGGACATTGGACATTGTTCATTGGTCATTGGTCATTCTCCTCTTCTCCTGGCCTTTCTATCAGGCTGTGCTCAATCTCCGGCGGGGCATCTCCCTGCGCGATTTCACCGCTGCCGAGGAGTACGTCGCTGCCGTCCACGACCGCTTCGCCGGGCGGGACGAAGGCGCCGTGCTTCTGTCCAACTGGGAGCACGTGACTCCCATCCGGGTTCACACCTCCACCCAGGGGATGGAGCTGGACGAGGCGGACCTGGAGCGTGTATACGTCTCCACCGCCACCACCTGGCCCGAGGCGGTGTGGGCGCACATCGATGACGGCCCCATCTACCTGCCCGACTACCGGCCTGCAGTGCGAGACGCGGGCTTCCGGCTGGTGCCGGAGGGACCTTTCTACCGGGTCGTCGCGCCGCCGGTGACTGACGCTGCTCCCACCCATCCAGTTGACGCCTGGGTTGGTAACCGCGTTCACATCCTGGGCTATGATTTGCCGACCGAGGTCGTCCGGGCCGGTGAACCGTTGGAGTTGATCCTCTACCGGAGCACGCCGGAGCCGTTGGAAGGCATCTGGATGCCGTATGCGCAACTTGGCCCCGTGGAAGCGCGGTGGACGACCGACAGCCGCCTATTGACGCTTCAATGGCTGCCAGGAGAGGTGGTGGTGGAGCGGTACGAAGTGCCGGTCCCATTCACCCTGCCACCGGGAGAATATCCACTCCGCCTGGGCTACGCTGACCTGAGCGGCGGGCGGGCGGAACTGGAGTTTTCCGGCGGTGGGACCACGGTGGAACTGGCGACCGTGACCGTCCTACCCAGCGCCGGCGCCCCGCGGGCGGTGGTGCTGGAGCGGGCGCTGGCGAACCTGGATAACCAGGTGGCGCTGATGGATGCTCGGGCGCGGGCCGGGTGGCAGGAACGAGAGGCTCCCTGGGATGAGCCGCTGATCGCCCGAGCCGGGCGGCCCCTACACCTCACGCTCATCTGGCGAGCGTTGAGCTCCCCCCGCGATAGTCACACTATCTTTATCCATCTGATCGACGGCGCGGGCCGTCCCGTCATGGGACACGACTACACTCCGCTGGGCGGGTCCTGTCCTACCTATCTGTGGTTCCCCAAGTGGCTGCCGGGGCAGACGCTCACCGATCCCTACCGACTGGTTGTACCGGCAGACCTATCGCCCGGCGACTACTGGTTGGAGGTGGGGATGTACGGGATGACTTCCCTTCGTCGCCTTCCTGTGGTAGACTTGAAGGGCAACCTGGCCGGCGACCGGGTCGTCCTGGGGCCGGTGCGGGTAGAAACGGAGGTACGGTGAATGGAAGTTGCTGTTTTGATCTGGACGGTCGCTGTGACGATCCTGGTGGTCGTTGGCATTGTGTGGGTGCTCGACCTGCAGGCCCGGCTGGGCCGGCTGCGACGGCGCTACGAGAAGCTGTTTGCCGGTGAGGAGGAGGAGGCTGGCACGGCAGCGGCGCTGCAGAACCTGGATTCCCGCCTTTCGGAGACGACAGCGCGGACTGAGCGATTGGTGGCACGCGCAGAGCAGATTGACGCAGCCCTGGCTCATGCCGTGCAGGGTGTGGGTTTGGTGCGCTTCCGTGCTTTTCAAGATACCGGTGGGGATCAGAGTTTCGCACTGGCGCTAGTGGATGGTGAGGGGAACGGCGTCGTCGTCTCGGCGCTTTACGGGCGTGGCGCGACGCGTATCTATGCCAAGCCGGTCGAGGGTTGGCTCTCGTCCAAACTGTTGGGCGAGGAGGAAGAGCAGGCACTGGCGCAGGCGCGGCAGGTCGTCGTGGGTCACGATTGACAAAAGCCTGACGGTAGTGTATCATCTGAAACGGTTGGCTGTATTTGAGGGCGGATCACCACTACACTGATAAGGAGGAACATCCGTGTTTGGACGAGAGAAGACCAAGAAAGCCGCTCCCGCGGCACCCGTCTCCAAGATCGAGACCGTCATTGGTCCCAACGCGCACTTCCGGGGGGACATTCAGTCCGACGGCGG
>Ga0207752_1000790_pt1 | contig 14817 bp, 17 predicted proteins | sample Pon2CUnioCityCA_6_FD_187272 | JGI IMG/M metagenome (GOLD analysis project Ga0207752, IMG submission 187272) | Marine sediment microbial community from Union City, CA, USA - Pond 2C Sediment 2 (SPAdes) | ecosystem: Environmental > Aquatic > Marine > Intertidal zone > Salt pond sediment ...
CTAAGATTAGTGGATAGACCAGTTCGCCTGCTAGAAGCATAAGATCAAGAGCTATCAGCAGTATTACCGCTATCAAACCTATCTGTAGAAGACTCTTCAGCATATCTGCTATCTCTGCTTTTGCTTTGGGAAAGATCGGTTTCAATGTGTTTCCTACAAGAGACGCCAAGAATCCCACCAAAACACTGCCAACAACTATTATCACGATTCCTCCCAAGAGTCTAGGCAAATAGGATGCAAGATCAACCAAGAACTCGCCAACAGGACCTCCAATATCCAGAATCTGGATAGCTATGATTACAGATATAACTACAACAAAAGCTGTGATAATCCCGCCGATAAAAGAGGACAAGTCCAAGCCTGCTGATTTGAAGGATTTTCCGGTGTCTGTTTCATCAAAGGTTTTCTCGATACCCATCTTCTCGATTGCTTTATTCACAGCGCGTCCAACAAATTTCCCGACAAAATATCCAATGACTACAACGATTATGGCAGCAATAACTGCAGGCAAAGCAGCCATAACATCTGAAAGCAATTCATTTAGCAATTCTCCAATATTTGACAAAGTATTATCTCCCATTTACAAAATGTTGAGCTTTTCTTATAACGTTTCGCATGAATGGCGCACCACATACTTCTCTTTTCTGGGACCTCAGCACTCTTTTTAAGAGACACAAACCACTAATTCGTTGTTTAGAAGTCTGAAGGGCTGACCTATGCCATGGTATTCCAGCGTTTTCAAGGATGAAAGCAAACTTGACATCAACTATGTTCCACAGCAGCTACTGCACAGAAAACTTCAACTCAATCTCTTGAACCAGTTTTTCCGTTTCGTTGTTGAAAGCCCAGGAAGAATGACCCAACGCGCTCTAATAATAGGAAAGATTGGAACAGGCAAAACGGTTCTCTCTCAACACTTCGGTTTAAACATTGTAAAAGAGGCAAAGCAGCGCAACATCAACCTCAACTACGTCCACATCAACTGCCGCGAATGCAAAGGAAGCCTATTCATGATTCTTCAGCGAACCATAATGAAGTTCTACCCCAATTATCCTAAACGCGGCTACTCAGCAGAAGAACTGCTGCAGGCGCTTATGCAGGTTCTCGACGAGAAAGACGCATATCTGATCTTGACCCTGGACGAGATGGAATCGCTTGTCCGCAGCGAAGGCTCAGACCCGCTCTATAACCTCTCCCGAATCCAAGAAGACAGGATTGATGCACCTAAAAGGCTCTCCCTCATCTGCATCCTCCGCCAACCCGAATGCTTGGACAAACTGGACCCAAGCACAAGAAGCACCCTTCAACGCAACATAATTCAGTTGAAGGAATACTCAGAGTCACAGCTCGAAGACATCCTTAATGACAGGGTAAACCTTGCCTTCAGAGAAGGAACAGTCCCACCCCAAACAATGACTCTCATAGCTGAGCTGGGAAACTCTGAAGGAGGAAACGCCCGCTACGCCATCGAGCTTTTGTGGCGAGCAGGCAAGTATGCTGACGCTTTGGAGATGCGGGAGGTTTCGCCTGAGTGTGTACGGAAAGCGGTTGTCAGCGTCTACCCTGTTGTGCGGAGAGACATGATTCCAGCATTCAGTGTTCACGAAAAACTGTTTCTTCTCGGCGTCACGCGGCACTTCAAACAGTGTGATTCAGCTTACATGTCCATGGGAGAAGCTGAGGAGGCTTATGCTCTAGTCTGCGAGGAATATGATGAAAAGCAGCGGGGTCACACTCAAATCTGGAAGTATGTTAAGGCGCTTTCTGCCGCTGGGATAATTGAAACATTGGTTTCTGGAGCTGGACAGCGTGGAAAGACCACAATGATCAGTTTGTCCCGGGTTCCAGCCTCTGATCTGGAGCAGGAGCTTGTCAAACTTCTGTCGCAGGAAGGGCGGTGAGGACAGATGGCAATAGAGGAGGTTTTCTCTTCTAAGGGGCGGGTGAAAATTCTCAGAATCCTGGCTGAAATCAGAGAGCTGAACATATCAGATATTGCGAGGCGCGCGGGATTAAATTATGCCACCACAAATCAGCATTTGCAGGTTCTGGAGAACCATAAGCTTGTTCGCCATAAGACCTATGGGAGAATCCGCATCTTCCGTTTAAACGAAGAAAATCCCCGGGTAAGAATGATCAAACGGCTCATAGAGTTTTGGGAACAAACAAAATAAGCCCGCATCACCTAATGGAATAGTTAGGTGAAGTTTGTATGTCGATGGTTGATGTATCCGCGAAGCCGGAAGTTTACAGGGAAGCCAAGGCGAAGGGGACAATCAAGCTGAAGTCTGAGACATTACGGCTGATAAGAGAAGGAAAGGTTGAGAAGGGTGACCCCTTTGAGGTGGCTAAGGTCGCCGGAATCTTGGCAGCAAAGAACACAAGCTCTCTGATTCCTCTTTGTCATCCTTTACCGTTAACCAGCGTAGAGGTTAAGCTGCGGATTGTTGGCGACTCCAAGGTTGAGGCTGAAGCAACAGTTAAGACCCGAGCGCAGACCGGGGTGGAGATGGAGGCTCTCGCCGCAACGGCAACGGCGCTGTTAACGGTTTGGGACATGACCAAACAGTATGAAAAGGATGCAGATGGGCAGTATCCAAGCACCAGCATCCAAAACTTACATGTAGCCAGCAAAGTGAAGGAGAAACAGGCATGAGCGAATCCAGCCGCAAACACAAAAGTGAGGCACCCAAAAAAATCAACTTTGCAGTCATAGTTTCCAGTTCTTCTCGCTATCAGAAACTCAAGGAAGGAAAACCATTCACTGATCCGTCAGGAGACTTGATTGTTGAGCTTGCGAAGAAGGAGGGTCACCGTGTAGTCTCAAAGGAAATATTGCCTGATGATCGGGTTCTACTCGGAAAATATGTGGGCAATGCAATCGGCTCAGAAGAGGTGGATGCCATCATAGTGTCTGGTGGAACAGGAGTCACCATAAAGGACGTGACCATCGAAACTTTGAGACCGTTGATGATTAAGACTTTGCCTGGCTTCGGAGAATTGTTCAGGAAGCTCAGCTACGACGAGATAGGCTCAGCAGCGATAATGACCCGAGCCAAAGCCGGAGTCACAGACCAAGGAAAAGTGCTCTTTTGTATTCCCGGCTCGCAGCAGGCAGTCAAACTTGCCATGGAAAAGCTAATTCTGCCGGAAACAGGTCACATATTGAAGCATGCCCGCGAAAAATAGTTTGACAATAAAATCTTTTAAATCAAGTCTACATTAAGTATTAATTTGAAATCTGTTATCAATTGATTTTTGGGGAATAATGGGGATGTTCATTTTTGGGTGGGGGTAATCGGTCCGGTACGCACAAAAAGACAGTTACAAGGACTTTCCGAATTAGGAATGAGTGGGACAACGTTCTGCAGGAGGAGGCAGCAAGGCAGGGAGTTAGTGTTAACGTCCTGTTGAACAAGCTTCTCCGAAAATTTTCCCTTTACTCCAGGTGGTCTGATCGTAAGAATTACACCAGTTTTCCAAGGCAAACCCTCCGAGAGATTCTGAAGACCGTTCAGGTTGAAAGTTTGGCTGAATCAGGAGCCAAATCTGGAGCTTTAGATGCCGTAAACATCGTAAACTCCATGGGGCTTTCTTTGAACTATGAATCCTTCGTTTACTTGATAACTGAGCACCTTGGAGGTCCACATTTCGCGAGGTGGTTCCAATGTTTCCATCATACCCAAGGAAACAAGGACATCTTTCACCTTCAACACGACCTTGGACCTGAATGGAGTGTTTTTCTCGAAAAATACATTCTCTCTTTCTTGAAATCCATGACAAATAAGGAAGCTACAACAAGGGTCTACGATTATGCAGTAACCTTAGAGATGAAACACCCAAAATGAGCACCCACAATAAACTGACAAAATTCGTTATAGAAATTGTTCCAGTGAAAAGCTGACCTAGTTGCTAACTTTTGCTGTTCTTAAGTTTGTTTAGCAAATCGAAGATATCATCCATTCTCTCTTGAATCTCAAGGGCATTGACAACAACTGCCCCTGCCCGATTTGCTATAAATTCACAATTTTCAATCATTTTTGGCGTAAACATGTTTTCACGTGGGTCGTTCATTTGAATCAAACCCAATGTTCTGTTACCTGCCTGCATGCGAATCAAAGCCACCGATTCATAGCCGCAATTATGGCACATATTGCGTATTCGCCCCATCAACTCGTTATCTGTGGTGTTACCCAAAAGCCGCGTTGTACTGTTGGTCCAGAAGCTTCCCCTCTCTGTGAAATACGGGAGTTTGGAATCAGAATTTCCATTGAGGACATCTCCGCATATACACTCCAGAAATGGGCTGCCATTCTCGTCGAGGATGTAGTTGCCGTCGTCGTCTTTTGCGCAGACGCTGTTCTCCTTAAGTATGAAGAATTCTGGAAACCCCTTATAGACGTAGTATGGGTAGTCTCCATTGTTTTCCAGTCTGATACCAACACTTTGGCAATTGGTCAGGGTACAAATCTCTCCAAGAATCTCCGCTAAGACCTGTTTGAGAGCAACGAAATCCTTTGTTTTTTCTGTCATTTCTCGAGACTCCGATTAGACTTCCTTGTTTACCCCATAGTAGTAATAAAATTTGGTGTTTACAGTTGAATACACTGTGTTGCAGTGTAGACGCTCATCTTAACAATGTTTTACAAACAAAATCGTGCCATTAAGAATATAGAAGAGGAGTTCATCGTGAACAAAAATTATGCATGTCTATAGAAAATTCGCGATAAAAAAAAGTTGTTTCTTCGTTTAGCTTATGTATCGATGTTCTTTTGTTCTGTCCTCTTGAGGAGTTCTGTGCTCCCTGATTTTCTCTATTTTTTGCTCCATCTCCTCAGCCTGACGTTCCAGCTCGGATAGGTCTATTTCGATGCCTAGAACGTTGGTTAGAGTATTGAGAACGGTTTGAGCTGACCTGGGCTGGGGAATATCCAAGTATCTTATCTCGCAAAGGAGACATATTCCCTCCATCTTTCTCTGCTGAGCGGCACCTATCAGTAGACCGTTAAGACCAGTGATCCTTCCATCCCCACCGACTAACTGGACACCCTTTTCCTTCAAAAACTCTCTGAGTTCAGGCTTGTTCACCACCCCAAAGACTCTTGGCTTCACATCACGAGGATTGGGAACAGCTGCGAAAGTGTACACCCGTTTAGCGCCAAACTCTTCAGCTACATCCAAAACTTGGTTGGCCAGCTCCTTTAGTTCACTCAACGATTGGGGCTGCATCTCCCCACTGCAAACTATCAGGTCACCTTCGTTTCCCTTGCAATAATAAAAGCGGTGTCTGTAGTGGCTGAGTTTTCCCACTCCATCCTTGAAGTAAATGTCGCTGCTGGGACTACGGATTTCAGCAAACTGTTTCGCGTCTAACTGACGGACAAGATAGTCAGCTGACATCCTAGCCAGCATCCCCATGCCCGGCCAAGCGGCAATTAAAGTTGGGTTTCTGAGCGAGGGCTTATCTTTGAAGTGGACGTCCATGTTCCCATCTCTGCTACTGAAAATAGTCTATGTTTTGAAGTAGAAATGGAACTTATTAATCGTTCCCAGTATTGCAACAGTTGTTCCTCAATGAACTTGAACAAAAAAGAAGGCGCAAATTAGATGAAAAACTAAAAGCAGAGTACAACCCTCATTTTATTGAAGCTTGTGGGGTGTAGTCTGTTGATTTTACAGTTGCGGCGTAACCATGTTGATTTGTTGAAGCGAGAAGCAAAAAAGGTGCACCCTATCGAAGCTTGTGCGATGCTCTTCGGAAAAATGTCCCAGAACAAAGCTGTCGTTGAAAAAGTTGAGTTTGCTCCAAACAAATTGCAGTCCACAGTAAGATTTGAAATAGACCCAAAGAAAGTTGCTGCTGCCTTCACTGAAACAGAGGAAGAAGGGTTAGAGTTCGTTGGATTGTTTCATTCTCATCCAGCACCCGCTGCCCCTTCGTCAATTGATGTTAAATACATGAGATTGTGGGGGGACGCTCTATGGGTAATCCTATCTTCCATTGACGGCAAACTGGCAGCATATCAATTAACGGAGGATACAGTCAAAGAGGTGACTATCCGAATAGAATAGTGCTATCCCTCTGCGTCCTCAACGCCTTTCTCGGTGATTTTGAATCGGGTCTTCTCTTCGGGTAGATATGGGGAGTCTATAACTGTGGCAAGTCGTGTTCCTTTTCCTCCTTTCCTCAGGTAAACTCTGTGTGTCGATGCGTGTGCCATGACATTTCCTCCTGCTGGCCTGTTAGGGTCCCCGAAAAATGCTGTGGGGTTAGCCTGAACCTGGTTGGTAATCACTACAGCTAAGTTGTATGCTTCGGTTAGCCTCACCAGCTTGTGGAGTTGGCTGTTAAGTTTCTGCTGGCGTTCGGAAAGGTTTTCTCTGCCCACGTATTCGCCTCTGAAGTGTCCAATCATTGAGTCTACGATAACAAGTTTTACGTTGTTTTCTGGACAAAACTTGAAGAGATGTTCGGTCAGCAATTCTTGGTGGCTGCTGTTGTATGCCCTAGCTAGAAAGATGTTTCCTAAGGTTTCGTGGGGGTCAAGCCCCAGAGATTCAGCTATCTGGAAAATCCGTTCAGGAATAAAAGTTCCCTCAGTGTCAATGTAAACGGCATTTCCACTTAATCCATTTTGTTCTACTGGAAGCTGGACTCGAACGCAGAGCGACAAGCATATCTGGGTTTTGCCCACTCCGTATTCGCCTATGAGTTCAGTCATGGCTTGGGTTTCGATTCCGCCTCCCATGAGCTCGTTTAGGTTGTTGGAGCCTATGGTGCATCTGAGCATGTCCTGTCTCTTTTTCCACAGGTCTTCTGCGGTTATGAAGTCTACTCCCAGTTTTGCTCTGGCGGCGGACACTATGTTGAGGACGGTGTTGAATCCTATCCCTGTTTTTTCTGCTATTTCTTTGGGTGGACTCACGGCAATTGCCTCTGCGGTTGTGAATCCAGACGATTTGAGTTTGCTGGCTGTGGCCGGTCCGACGCCGGGAAGGTTTTTTAGGTCATTATCTTCCATTTCTAATCTCACCTTTTTGATGTTAAATTATCTTGTTGATGTTTGGTATCGAGTTCTCGGTGAGTTGATTTAAACTATGTGGAGCAACGTATGACTGCAGAGAGGGGAGAGGCGAGTGAAACTAATCATGGGTTTGGGCTGAAAATATGGCGTTTTCGGCGCTGAAGGCTTGTTTTTAAGAAAGAGTAACACATATTTACTTTTGTTTACTTACAACCTTTTCAGCTCTGATGTTGGTTTAGTGGAAAGGCAGAGAGAAAGGAGTGGTTGATCATGGTTTTGGAAGTCAAATATAAGTTTAGGCGGTTTAAGCCCTCTGATCTGGAGGGGGTAATGCGGATAAACCGAGAATGTCTTCCCGAAAACTACACCACCTTCTTTTTCATGAATTTATACAAGCGTTACCCCGAAACTTTCATCGTCGCAGAAGTTGACAGAGAGATAGTGGGCTACATTATGTGTCGCATCGAAACTGGGATTCCAAGTTTTAAGCTGCTGGGAATAACGAGGAAGGGTCATGTGATTTCCATCGCTGTCCTGCCTAGGCATCAGCAGAGGGGAATCGGTTATGCTCTGATGCGAGAAGCCACCCAAGCCATGGTGAACTACAAGGCAAAGGAGTGCTACTTGGAGGTTAGGGAAAGCAATCTGCCCGCGGTAGAGCTTTACAAAAAATTGGGGTTCGAAATCGCGCGAACAATCACAAACTACTATGCGGACGGAGAGAACGCCTTCGTAATGGCGAAGCAACTGCCCTCTAGCTGATTGAATCCGTTACCTATTTTACTCTCTGGAGAAACAAATTTCAGGAACTGTTTGTTTAGGCTAAAATGGAAATGCCCGAATTAGGTCAAAGCCCAGGCAGATCAACGCAGCATAGCCAGCCGTCCAGTCTCCAGCCACAACAGCCTCAGTTGATGTGATCGTGTGAAATCTACTGTAGCTGGCTACTGGGCAACCAACCGTGCCTAGTTGACCTATCCAAGCGTGCTCCCCAACTCGGGCACTCAGCTATATGGGAGTTTGAATGTATATCTGTTGTTAAAACGGTGATTGATATTGGCTCGAATGTGGGGAGCGATTTTTGACAGGCTTTTTGGTAACTTTAAATGTTGTTTTGGATTATCACCTAAGGTTATATTAAGCATATAAAGGATATAGGCTGCCAACACGCATTTCCCATCCACACCCATTACCAGTTTTCACTTAGACAAATAGACAGGTCAGCATAGTGCAAAATTGACTAGAGCCATAAATCAGGGGTCCTTGGAGAAAGGGGGTTAACCGCCATGAACCACCGGAAGTAAAACAATTTCTTCAGCATCTCTGACCTCTGTTTCAAGCCCCTGTAGTGCGCTGATTTCCTTTCCGCCCACAAGAATCAGAGCGTTTGGTCTGGGGTCATCAAGCTGGGGGTCAACTAGAACCCGCTTGAACTCGGATGAAAAAGTTTCCGTGAGAGTCATTACAAGGTTTTTAACTGTCGCAGGTTCCTCCAGCTTCACCTTGAAACGTTTTTTTCCGGAAAGCCGTTGGAATATTCCTAAAAACCTGACTTCGACTTGGATAACCATGTTTGTTTCTCTCGTAAACTATTGGGTTTCGCCGCCGAAAAGCTCCACTATCTCTGATGTGAACTCGATTATGTCATTCACGTGTTCCATCGTTTTTTCGTTGTCTGTTTTAGGGTTGTGCGCCAATTGTTGGAGAGTTTTTTCGATTTCGACGAGAAAGTTCAAGATTGGCTCTTCAACGTTTCGTCTAGTTCGTAGGGTCTCATGGACTATGGGAACTATGAAAGCGGGGTCACCTAAGCTGTAATAAATAGCTGCTTGGGCTTTGGTCAGGGCTTCGATTATGAAACCTGCTGCCATGTAAGGTGTTTTTTTAGCCGCGGTCAACTCTGCCTTTGCCTCCCTAAGATAACGGTTAGCCCAGCCTTTTCTGTAACCATCTATCTTTGACAAACAGGTTTTCCCTCTTTTTCAGGTTTTTCCGTTTACTTATGAGGTACGTAAGTGGTTATAAAAATCTTCGACAGAATTTGATGAAAAGACAAACACTGGCTCTTTTGGTTCGTGACCTTATTCTTCCTCAGATTCGGGAGATTCCGAGGCATAAACTGTGCTTGCCAATCGAGCAGCATAACCAGCCACCCTATTTCTTAGCTTTGTTGAAGAAATGTTTGTGAGAGCATCAACAAGCTCCTTATTTTTTTCAAAATCAGATGTAAATTTGCTTGGATACCTGTCCAGCAACTGGCGAGCTATCCTCTTCACCTGTTCAGTACGCACTTTTCCCAAACTTTCACCACGCTCTTCCTGTAAGCTGTTCTTTCATCCGTTTTAGTCCTCAATTGTGCCCTCATCATGCCTTTTATCCCTTACGCCTTCTACGCCAAAAAAGTCAACAAAATTCCGGAAAATCTGGTCAGCAACCACAGTTTTTTCTTTTCCCTTCAGCTTAGCTATAGCTTCAACTACCGTGGGAATAAAAGAAGGCGTAGTCAGCTTGCCCTTGAATGGACCCCTGAAGCGAACAGGACCATCCGTTTCTGTCATCAGATTCGTTAAGGGCATACGCCTGATGACTTCTCGGATGCCATTTGAGAATACTGAAGGTGGTCCCTCGGTGATGTAGTAGCCGCGGTCCACTATGGTGGGGATTAGGCTGTGCGGTCGGCTGAACCAGTGCAGAAGAACTTTTTCGATTTTGTAGGATGGAAGCAGGCTCACTATTTGGCTTGTGGTTCCTCGGGAATGTATTATTACGGGTAAAGATGTTTCCTCAGCCATGGAAAGCATCTTATGGAAGACCTGCAGCTGGGCTTCTGTGGGTTCGTCGTTTCCCGAGTAACTGGAATCTAAGCCTATTTCTCCAATAGCCACTACTCTTTGCCTGTTTTCTGCATTTCTGAGAATCAAATCGACGGTATCCTGTAACGCGTTTGGCTTCAGCTGCTTGGTATTCCAAGGATGAATCCCCAGCGCAGCATACAAGTGGTCAGGGTACTCTTCAGCTAAACTGAGGCTTCGGCGGCTTGATTCTAGGTCCATAGAATTGGCGACCAAAGCAAAAACGTTTAATCGTTTAGCGTCTTCAAGGATTTCTCCAATGTTCTGTGCGTACTTGCTGTCTGCAAGGTGGATGTGAGCGTCAACGAATCTCATGATAAACCCTATTCTTTTAGTCAATGACTGGTTTCGTTGGAGCTAAAAACTTTTCTGCTAGTTTAGTTCAGCCACTAGTCTTTCTAGGGTTTCTTCTACTTGTAGGATGTGTTTCAATGTTTCCTCTGAGCCCTCAAAATTCCTTGTTGTTTCTTGGCACTGCTTCAGAACATTCTGGAAGGCTCTGCGGCAACTAAATCTCTCCAAGCACTCACCGATTCTCTCGGTTCTGCTAAAGAAGTTTAAAAGATAAGTGACTAAACGAACAACTGTGTCCGTAACAGACCCTAGTGAAAGTAAAAGTAGCAAATTTGCTGTAATCAATAGTCTTCTCTACAGTAACGCGACCAAAAAAAGGTCAATAAGAAAATTTGGTTGGAAATTCGCTGAATAAGGAGACTTACTCAGCGGTTGTTTCGAACTCAACGTTTATGGGTATGTTGTCCTTGAAGATGGATACAACCGGACAGTTTGCTTCTGTTCTTCTCCACACAGCGTTAAGTTTTTGTTCTCTAGCTTTGGAAGCCACGGTGACTTTTATGTTCACACCTGTCAACTTGGGCGAGTCCGCGGGTTTATCCGCCTCTGCTACAACTTCCATTTTGCTGAGTTCAATGTTGCTTTTTTTGCAAACGTCAGCAAAAATTGTTACTGCGCAGTCTGCTAGAGACATGACCGCCATCTCTAAGGCTGATGGTCCTGTGTTGTCTCCTCCTTTTGCGGCTCCTAGGTCCAAAACTACGCTGTGACCTCTTGTGTTACCTGCGATTGTCTGAACATTTTCAACCAATTTTGCAGTTGCTTTAACTTTAGGCATATTTTTTCACCAATATTTCTAGTATTCCCTCTTCTAAGTTAAATATCTATTGTCGACCCAAAACAAGCAGTTTTTTAACAGCCAAGTTTGCCAAACTAAGTTGCTTTCTCCAAGATTGGACATGAAAAAACATGGTTTATGGCAAAAAAAGAATGAAGGGAGTCGCCCTATTCTACGTGGACTCTGAAGAGGTCTATGTCTTGTGCCATGTCTTTTGTGCTCTTCAAGAACTCCCTGACTGCCCGCTCTACATCCTTGGACTGCGTTATGTATCGCCCGACAATTATGATGTCTGCTCCGTTCGCCAACGCTTCAGGCGCTGTCTCAGGAGTTATTCCTCCAGCAACGGCTACCAAAAACTTCTGGTCTGGGAACGTCTTTCGCATCTCTTTGATTAGGTCCCAGCGTGTTTTGCCCGTTTTCTCCGCATCTATGGCTCGATGGAGAATCGCAACATCAGGCAAACGTTTGAGTGACTTCAGCTTCCCGACAGGGTCATCGACATTCATCAAGTCCATTACTGCGTAGATTCCCAGCCTTTTTGCTTCTTGGATGAATTTGTCGATTGTTTCTGGGGTTGCTAAACCTGCGACTACAACGGCGTCGGCGGTTTCCTCGAAAGCCATGTCAACCTCCACTTTTCCGACATCCAGCGTCTTCAGGTCCGCTACGATAAACATGTCTTTCGCCATTTTCCTTAGGTCACGGATGACGTTCACGCCGTACTTCTTCAGCAGAGGCGTGCCAACCTCAAGTATGATCCTGTCGCTCTCGGGCAGTTCGCTGATGATTCTCTTGACACCCTCCAAGTTAGGATTGTCAAGGGCTATCTGCAGGTAGGGCGGTCTCCACAGCCTAGGCACTTTGAAGCCCATTATCGGATGCCTTGCCCTGTCCTTGTCATACATAACTTTCTTCAGCGGCGGATAGTTCTCTAAGGCTCTCTTCAACGCCAGTTTTGCGGCTCCATAATTATAATGATAGATGCTGCGGTAATCCTTAGCCTGCGGATGAATAAAGACACTGCATATAATCACCCACTCGTCAACCTTATCCTCAGGAACAATCCCCTCCTCCACAGAGTCAGCAACAGCCTTTGCCACAGCCGCCTGAGCGGGACCAAAGATTTTTTCTGTCTGCTCCATGTTCTTCACAGTGACCTTGGGCACAAGAAGCGTGTGCGGTTTAGGCGGAAGATTCGGTCTGATAACTGCTAGAAGCGGGGTGTGACCGGCAGACAGGTTTGATAAGCCGTTGGCGAAAGCTTCTCCGATGGGACCTTCCTTGTCTCCAATCAGCAAATCCACATGGGCAACTTCTGTTCCCTCACCCATCAAAGCCTCACCAATCAGGTAAGTGTGCTCTTTGCGTTTCATGGTTTCTTCAAAAAGCAGTTTCCTCTCATCCACATCAGAAAAGTCAACATCAAACTCGCGCATCCACTGATACAGAGTGTCGCGGTGAATCCCCAAAACCTCTGCCGTACCCTTAATTGTCGGTTTTGTCGATCTACTCCCCCGAGACTTTCTCACTTTTCTTTCCTCTTTCTTGGCTGTCACCAGCAACTTGATGAATTCTTTTTTTGTTTCCGGTTTTTTACCGTCATAACCCGACACAATACCACACTCGATGAGAGGATTCTCACCAATCACCTATAAAAATGTGTCGGACTAAAAACGGCATTCTTTAATGAATCCGACACTTTATTGAGGAAAAACTTTTTCAAAAAGAATTTTTCCGACAGATTTCTTTTGACTTTCGTCATCGTCAATTTTCGGGAATCTGTTTATGGTATGTGAGATTAGAAATCTTGGACCATTTCTGTCTTTTTGGTTTGCTTTTTTCCGGAAAAAAGACTGTTTTTAACAAGGTACCTCTATTAGGAGCCTAATATGAGCATGGTCTGGCACAGCATCAATTATTGTGAATAAGGACTTGCCTTTTCGTTATGAGGAAAAAGTTTACTGAATGTCTTTTCAATATACTGTCGCAAGGTTAAGCCTTCATCTTTTGCTAAGCGTTGAAGAGCTTTTGTTACTCCAGTCGTGTACTGGACTGCCTTCTTAGGCTTGTCAGCAATGAAACTTGGAATCTCTAGGTTGCAAGCCACACGCCGCAACGCTCGTTTTCGAAGCCTGTCCTCAACCGAGTTTATTTTTAAACTAAGAGGCAAACGTAACCCAAAATCGACTACATCACGGTCGATGAAGGGAAGCCTAAGCTCCACTCCATGATAAGAGCAAACCTGATTGTCTCTCTGAAAGTTCGCTTGGTAAGCGTTTTGGATGTCGTGGAACATTTTTTGTTTCACTGCCTCAGCGCCCGACTTGTTGTATTCTGTGAGGTATCGGTGGTAGCCTCCGAAAAGCTCGTCAGCTCCCTGTCCAGCCAACAGAATTGGGTATCCCATTTTTGAGGCGGTTTCAGCCAGCCAGTAAAAGGGAACAGCAATACACGCGTTGACGGGGTTAGGCTCCTCGGTTAGCCACAAAACTTTGTTCAGAGTCTGCTCCAGCTCATCCACAGTGTAGGTTTGGAGATGTAGAGGCAGACCTAGCGCTTCAGCCGCCTTCTCCGCAAACAGGACGTCGCGCTGCCCCTCCAATCCAACCGAAATCAGCTGAACGTCTAAGCCAACGTTTTCTGCTAGAACTGCAACCACGCTGCTGTCTACGCCCCCAGAGAAAGCCACAGCCACCGCTTCAAGGTCAGAAACACGTTTCCTAGTTGACTCCAACAGAAGAAGCTGGAGAGCCCGCGCCGCAGTCTCCATGTCCACGGTTTCTTTGGGCGGCATCCGCAGCACCTTAACGGGATGAAAAGAGAAACCATGATTATCCATTATTGCCAGTTGTCCTGGAGGAAACGACTTTACAGCCTCTAAGCCTATATTCCATAATGCCTTCCGCTCAGACGCCACTGCACACACATCAGCATTTTCTCCGCAGTAGAGGGGGGTCAATCCAAACATGTCTCTTTCAGCAAATATTCTGTTAGATTCTGCCACAGCAAAAACGTAGGAGCCCTCCAAGTTTTCGATGATGTGGCTGGCGTTTCTTATGGGGTTAGAGCCAAGTTTTTCAATGATTTCGTTTACTTCGGGCAAATCAGGCAGATTCGGCGAAGGAAAAATTCGTCCCTCAAAGACAGCCATGAAACCGTTTCCCTGAACAGGTTGCGGTCGGTCCCTCGGCAGAATGCAGGAAAGGTTGTGACCCAAAGCAATACTAGAACAGCAATCTTTGATGTTTAGTTCTTCAATCGAAGAGGCGGTTATTACCGAGTTTGGTGTGGCTACTCCATGACCGTCATTTCCGCGGTGCTTCAACTCCCGCAGCATAGAGACTACCGTAGGAACAACATTTTCTCCAGCTTTGTTCACCGTAGCAACCAACGCTCCCATATTTTGCAGCTCCACCCCTAGAGGCACACTGTTTTTAGGCGAAACTGGTAAAAGGTTAGCTGAATACATTTATGTATCGTTTCCGGAGGAAAACAAAAAGTGCCTATTCTTCCAATCGACACAGGACGATACGGATCACCTGAAATGAGAAGAATCTTTGACGAAGAAAACAGGTTGCAGAAGATGCTGGACGTGGAGGCGGCGCTGGCTTGGGCGCACAGCCAAGTAGGCAACATCCCAAAAAAAGACGCTCAAAAGATTGTGGCAAAAGCCTCTACAAAATACGTCAAGCTTGAACGTGTAAAAGAGATTGAAAAAGAAATCAGGCACGATGTCATGGCGTTGGTCAGAGCGTTAGCCGAAGCCTGCGGACCAAGCGGAGAATACGTTCATCTTGGAGCCACA